>Ga0068864_100002715_pt1 | contig 14579 bp, 15 predicted proteins | sample KBSSwiS72_FD_66586 | JGI IMG/M metagenome (GOLD analysis project Ga0068864, IMG submission 66586) | Switchgrass rhizosphere microbial communities from Kellogg Biological Station, Michigan, USA - KBS Switchgrass S7-2 | ecosystem: Host-associated > Plants > Roots > Rhizosphere > Soil ... | reverse complement strand
TTCCTGCCGGTGATCGCGCGCGCCTCGCTGCCGGCGGCGTCGCCCTGGCTCGACCTGTTCTGGCCGATCTTCGGCGTCGGCGTGATCGTCGGTGCCCTGCTGGCGACACGGGTCCGCATCGGCGGCGACCTGCGGCTCGTCCTTGCCGCGGCGTACGTGCTGCAGGCGATCGCGATCGGCGTCGGCATCGGCGCACCGACCGCCGCCGGCTTCGGCGTCGGCAGCTTCCTGCTCGGCCTGCCGTTCACCGCGATCACCTACTTCGCGCTGCAGGAAGTGCGTCGCCTGCGGCCGCTGCAGATCGCCAGCACGACCGGGCTGGTCACGGTCGTGTGGAGCATCGGCCAGGCGGCCGGGCCGCCGATGGTCGCGCTCTTGTTGCGCCGCGGCGGCGAAGTGAATGCCGCATTCACGCTGGCGCTGGCGATTGCCGCTGCGACGCTGGTCCTCGGCGCATTCGTCTTCGCTGCCTCGACGCGCATCTGGCCAAGGTCACCGCCGAGCTGACGTCACTGACCCGCGGCGAGACGGCACGTCACTTGCCCGCCCGCGACAGCATGGCGACCAAGGCCGATCCTGCGACGCTCGCATCGCTGCCGACCCGCAACGACGACGGCTCCTGGCTCGCCGTGATCGAGGCGACGCAGGGCACGCGCCACAAACTCAAGTACGAGAGCGACTGGCAGGCGTTCGTCCTCTCGGGCGTGCTGCCGCTCGGGCTGTCGTTCCCGTACGACTTCGGCTTCCTGCCGTCGACGCTCGGCGACGACGGCGATCCGCTCGACGTTCTCGTCCTTGCCGACGAGGCGCTGCCGCCCGGAACGGTCGTGCCGTGCCGGATCGTCGGCGTGCTCGAGGCCGAGCAGCAGGACAAGGGCGGTCGGCCCGAGCGCAACGACCGCGTCATCGCGGTCGCCCGCGAATCGCATCGCTACGGCGAGTGTCGCGAGATGCGCGACGTCGCGAGCGAGGTGTTGCGCGAGATCGAGCAGTTCTTCGTCGCCTACAACGCGCATAAGGGCGGCCGTTTCAAACCGCTGGCGCGGCGCGGTGCCGCGGTCGCTGCCAAGCTGGTCCGGCGTGGCCAACGGCGCCGCGCCGCCGAGCCGTGAGCGTCAGCGCGATACCCGCCGCCTCGGCGCGCGCCGGCGGGGGCGGCGAGTCACTCAAGGACGCCGTGCAGCAAACGCTCGACGAGGCGCGCATGGTGCAGCCTGGGATCCAGGCGCTGTTTGGTTTCCAGCTCATCGCCGTCTTCAACGACGGCTTCCAGCGTCACCTGAGCGAAGCCGAGCAGGCCGTCCATCTCGTCGCGCTGGTGCTGGTGACGATCGCGATCGCGCTGGTCATGACGCCGGCGGCGTATCACCGTCAAATGCAGCCGCGGCAAGTGACGCAGGCCTTCCTCATCCTCGCGTCGCGCTTCGTCAGCGGCGCGCTGCTGCCGCTCGCCGCCGGGCTTGCGCTCGATGTCCACCTGGTCGCTCGGGTCATCACCGGCTCGCTGCCCATCGGCCTGGTGGTCGGCGGCAGCGTGTTCGCGATCCTGATCGGGCTCTGGTTCGTCTATCCGCAGTGGGACGTGGTCCGGCGCGGGCGCGGCGCGAAGCGCTGAGCCCCGGCGTCGCCAGCCAGGCCAACGCGATGCCGGTCGATCCCGCACGCGCGCCCCTTGCCGACGCGCCGGCGGGGCACGGCACGGCGCTACTGATCGTCGACATGATCAGCACCTGGGACTTCCCCGACGCCGACAGGCTCGCGCCACGCGCGGCCGCGATCGCGCCGCGAATCGGCGCGCTGAAGCAGCGCTGTGCGCGTTCCGGCATGCCGGCGATCTACGTCAACGACAACCGCGAGCGCTGGCGCTCCGAGTTCCGCGCGATCGCGCGCCTGGCCGCCGAGGCGAGCGCCGCCGGCGCGGCGATCGCGCGCAGCCTGGCGCCGGGCGACGACGACTACGCGGTGCTGAAGCCGAAGCACTCGGTCTTCTTCGCGACCCCGCTCGACTTGCTGCTGCGCCACCTGCGAGTGACGCGCCTGGTCGTCACCGGCGTCGCCAGCGACCTGTGCATCGTGATGAGCGCGGCCGAAGCGCGGATGCGCGACTACGAGGTGATCGTTCCGGGCGACTGCGTCGCGGCGCTGACGGCGACTCGCAGCGCGCAAGCGCTGCGCTGCCTCGAGGAGTCGCACGGCATCAGGACCACCGCGTCGCCGCGCCTGCGCTTGGCGCGAAGCCGGGCGCGGCGCGCCGACTAGCGCAGGCAGAACAAGAGCTCAGGCTCGCCCGAGCGAGCCGTATTCGGATTCGGCGAACTGCCAAGCGTCCTCGCGCGAGGCGAACAGCTGCTCGCCCAGGCTTTTCGCCGGGCGATCGCCGCGCGCGTCGTCGCCTCCGCTCAGGAGCACGCCCGCCTTCCAGCCCGAGTCGCCCCAGGGTTCGACAATCGGCGTGGCCCGGTAGCCATGATTCGTTTCAGACATGGCTGCCTCCGTCCGCTAGCGAGCGCTCGCATTCGAGCGAAGCGAGAGCCAACTCGACCGGAGCCATCTCTTCGGTGATGCGGTTGATTCGGTTGCTGTCCCACACCGGTGCCGAATAAGCAGCGTCGAGCTCGTTGCGCAGGTGCTGGTACCTGCCGTTCAACTCTTCCAATTTCATCGAAAGGGACTCCTCGAACTCGTTTGGAAAGCGGAAATGCTGTGGTGCAGCATGCCGTAAACGCTTTGATCGAACAAGCCCCGCTTCGCGTGGCGCGGCTTCGTCCTACATCGGCATTTGTCGCGCCTGAAGGGTCGATGACATGAACGCCGCGTCGACCCTCCTCCGGGCCCGAGCCGGCGGGCGCAGTCGCTCTGCTACCGTCATGGCAGCTGACCCATCGATCGAACACACAGGAGACCTTCCCCATGGACACGTCCATCCGCCGCCGCGAAGCGCTCAAGCACGGTGCCGCCCTCGGCGCTGCCGTCGCCCTCGGTCCGCTGGTCGGGCCGGTCGCGGCCCAGGGAGACGACCTAGCGCCCTATCGCGCCGCCAAGATCAACTGGAAGCAGGCCGACGGCGAGACGATCACGGTCGCCGTCATTCCAGCGAGCTATTTCGAAAACCTGATCTCGCTGCAGCCGCAGTTCGAGGCGCTGACCGGCGTCAAGCTGCGCTTCGAGAAGGTGCCGCCCGGGCAGATCCGGCAGAAGGCGCTGCTCGACCTCTCGTCGAAGACGGCGACCTACGCGACCCACTCGACCGATCCGATGTACTACCCGCTCTACGTCGCCAACAAGTGGGTCGAGCCGCTCGACAAGTACCTCAACGACCCGAGCCTGACCGACAAGGCCTGGTTCAACTACGACGACATCATCAAGGCTTGGCGCGATGCCGACTCGATCGGCGGCGTCCCTTACGGCATCCCTTACGACGGCGAGGTGACGGTCCAGGTCTACCGCAAGGACCTGTACGCCGCCAAGGGACTCAAGCCCGCCGACACCTACGAAGAGCTGGCGGCCAACGCCAAGGCGCTGACCGATGCCACCGCACGTGTCTACGGCCTGGCGCTGCGCGGCTTCTCGGGCGCCGGCCAGAACATGTACATCTACCCGTCGCTGCTGCGCGGATTCGGCGGCGGCTGGGGCAGCGGCGCCAACGTCGTCGTCAATTCGCCCGAGGCGGTGAGCGCGCTCACCTGGTACGTCGACACGCTCACGGCGTACGCGCCGCCCGCGGTTCGCAACTGGAACTGGCCCGACATCGCCGATGCGTTCTCCCAAGGAACGGTCGCGACCTACATCGACGCGCACTCGTCGGCGGCGGTGATCAACAACCCGGAGAAGTCGAAGGTCGTCGGCAAGATCGCCTATGCGCGCTGGCCGAAGGGTCCGAACGGCAAGCGCGTGACGTCGATCTGGAACTGGGGCTTTCCGATCAACGCCGCGCTCAGCGACAAGCAGAAGAAGGCGACCTGGCTGTTCATCGAGTGGGCGACGTCGGCCGAGACGCAGGCGCGCACCTCCTGGAAGTTCGCCGGGCCGGCCAAACGCTCGGGGATCAACCGCATGTCGCAATGGCGCTCGCCCGAGTTCGCCGCGGCGATGAAGGACGCCGGCGACAACTTCATCCCGGCGGCGCTCGAATCGCTCGAGCACGACACCGACGTCGACTGGCGCCCGCGCGTGCCGCAGTGGCCGGCCATCGGCGAGACGATGGCGACGGCGATCCAGGCCGCGCTGGTCGGCCAGAAGAAGCCGAAGGAAGCGCTCGACGAGGCGCAGGCGCGCATCACCCAGATCCTGAAGGGCTGACCGCGCGTGGCGGGCGCCCGCTCGCTCGAGCAGCAGGAGCGCCGCTTCGCGCTCGCGCTGCTCGTTCCCGCGCTCGCCGTGCTGGTGCTGACGACGACCGCGCCGCTGGTCTACCTCGGCTGGAACAGCCTGCACCGCATCGACCTCGGCATGCCCTGGCTCTCGGGCTTCGCCGGCGTGGACAACTTCGCCAAGATGGGCGGCGACCCGCGCTTCTGGAATTCGCTCGCGCTGACCGGCGTCTACACCGCGTCCACAGTGGTGCTGCAGGTGATCGTCGGGCTCGCGCTCGCGCTTCTGGTGCTGCAGATTCCGAAGGGGCAGGGGCTGCTGCGCGGCGCCGCGATCCTGCCGATCGTCCTCGCGCCCGTCGTCGTCGGCCTGTTCTGGCGCACGCTGGTGCTGGCGCCCGACGTCGGCCTGGTCGATATGGTGTCGCGCGCGCTCGGCCTGCCGAGCCGCAACTGGCTCGGCGACCCGCAGCTGGCGCTGATCTCGGTGATCGCGATACACACCTGGCAATGGACGCCGTTCGCCTTTCTGGTGCTGCTGGCGACGCTGGCGACGCTGCCGCCCGAGGTGTACGAGGCGGCGCGTCTCGACCGCGCCGGCGCCTGGCAGCGCTTCTTCCACCTGACGCTGCCGCTGATCCGGCCGGCGGTCGTGATGGTCGTCATCCTGCGAACGATGACGGCGCTCTCGGCATTCGCGGCGATCTTCGCCGCGACCGGCGGCGGCCCGGGGTCGGCGACGGAGATCCTGAACCTCTATGCGTATCGCACGTCGTTCACGGAGCTCAACCTCGGCTACGGGGCGGCGCTGGCGATCGTGCTGCTGTCGATCACGCTCGTGATCTCGTACCTGATGTTCCGGTTGCGACGGGCGCGCGCATGAGAACCGCCGCGCCGCCCGCCTTGCCCCGCGCGATCGCTCTCTACGCGATCGCCGGCATCGGCCTGGCGGTCTGGGCGTTCCCGGTGGTCTGGGGCCTGCTGACGTCGTTCAAGACCGAGCGCGACGTGCTCGCGTACCCGCCGGTGTTTGTCTTCACGCCGACGCTCGCCAATTACCGCGAGGTGATCTTCGGCGCCTCGTCGATCGTTCCCAACCTCGTCTCGAGCCTGATCGTCGCCACGCTCGCGACCGCGCTGACGATGCTGTTCGCAATCCCCGCTGCGTATGCCATGGCTCGTTTGCGCTTTCCGGCCAAGCGCGGCACCGGCTTCTACGTGCTCGCGACGCAGATGCTGCCGCCGGTCGGCCTGATCATTCCCTACTATCTCGTGCTGCAGAAGATCGGCGGCCTCGATACCTACGGCGGACTCATCGTCATCTACCTCACCTTCTCGCTGCCGTTCGCGATCTGGCTGATGGTCTCGTATTTCGAAGACGTTCCGCTCGAGATGGAGGAGGCGGCCCTGCTCGACCGCGCCGGGCGCCTCGGCGCGCTCTGGCATGTCATCCTGCCGCAGGTGAAGGGCGGTATCGCGGTGACGACGATCTTCGTCTTCCTCAACGCCTGGAACGAGTTCATGTTCGCGGTCGTCCTCGGCGGCAATCGCGTCCGGCCGGTGACCGTGGCGATGTTCAACTTCATTTCGGTCGAGCAGACGCAGTGGGCGCGGCTCGCCGCCGGGGCGATGCTGGCGATGGCGCCGGTGATCCTGATCGGCCTGTTCGCGCAGCGCCACATCGTCAAGGGCTTGACGGTCGGCGCGGTCAAGGGCGGAGGCCGGCGATGAGCGTCCCGATGGCCGAGATCGCGCCGATCGTGCCGATCAACACCGGCGCCGTGCGCATCGAAGGGGTCGTCAAGAGGCACGGCCAGACGACGGTGCTGCACGGAATCGACCTCGCGATCGAGCCGGGCGAGTTCTTCGTCCTGCTCGGGCCCTCGGGCTCGGGCAAGACGACGACGCTGCGCATCCTCGCCGGCCTCGAGGCGGTCAACGCCGGCCGCGTGCTGATGGACGGAGCCGACGTGACGACCAAGGAGCCGGGCGAGCGCGACGTCGCGATGGTGTTCCAGAGCTACGCGCTGTACCCGCACATGACGGTCGAGCAGAACGTCGGCTTCCCGCTCAAGATGGTCGGCGTCGCTCGCGACGAGATCGGCCGCGCCGTCGCCGGCGCCGCCGGCCTGGTCGGGATCGGCCACCTGCTGCAGCGGACGCCGGGCCAGCTATCGGGCGGGCAGCAGCAGCGCGTCGCCCTGGCGCGGGCGATCGTGCGCCAGCCGCGCCTGTTCCTGCTCGACGAGCCGCTTTCCAATCTCGACGCGAAGCTGCGTCTCGAGACCCGGCTCGAGCTTCGCAAGCTGCAGCGCTCGCTCGGCGTGACGACCGTCTACGTCACGCACGACCAGGAGGAAGCGATGACGCTGGCCGACCGGATCGCCGTCTTCATGGACGGACGCATCGTCCAGGTCGGCACGCCGCGCGAGATCTTCGCCCGGCCGCTCTCGGTCGACGTCGCCGGCTTCATCGGCACGCCGCCGATGAACCTGCTTGCCGGCGAGTGGGAGGGGCATGCCGTCAGCGTCGGCGGATCGACGCTGCCGGTCGCGTTCCATTTGGCGAGTCCGAGAAACGTCGTCGTCGGCATCCGGCCCGGCGACCTGCGCTTCGCCGACGGCGGTCTCGCGGTTCGCGTCGAGCGGGTCGAGGACCTCGGCGACAGCGCGATCGTCAACCTCGCCGTCGGCGCGCAGCCGCTCAAGCTCAAAACCGACCGGCTGCCCGACGTGCGCGAGGGCGACGACACCTTCGTCGCCTTCGCACCCGATCGCGCCCACCTGTTCGACGCGGCGAGCGGCACCCGCCTCGCCTGATCATTGCCTCACGAACCTCCAACGACCATGAACGCCAAGCGACCGAACGTCGTCCTCATCCTCAACGACGACATGGGCTACTCCGACCTCGGCTGCTACGGCGGCGAGGTGCTAACGCCGAACCTCGACCGGCTCGCTGCCGAGGGGCTCCGTTTCAGCTCGTTCTACAACACCGCGCGCTGCAGCCCGAGCCGCGCTTCGCTGATGACCGGCCTGCATCCGCACCAGACCGGCATCGGCATCCTCACCTACGACTCCGGCCCCGAGGGCTACGCCGGCAACCTCAATCACCGCTGCGTGACGATCCCGCAGGTATTGAAGGCGAACGGCTATCGCACCTACATGAGCGGCAAGTGGCACGTCGCGTCGAGCCTGACGAAGCCGACCGACGCCTGGCCGATGCAGCGCGGCTTCGACGCGTTCTACGGAACGATCATCGGTGCCGGCAGCTTCTACGACCCGAACACGCTGACGCGCGGCAACGAGAACATCGAGCACGAGGCGCGCGCGCCCGGCTTCTTCTACACCGATGCGATCAGCGACAACGCCTGCGCCTTCGTCGATCAGCACTGCACCGGTGAGCATGCCGACAAGCCGTTCTTCGAGTACGTCGCCTACACCGCGCCGCACTGGCCGCTGCACGCGCACGACGACGACATCGCGAAATACCGCGGCCGCTTCGACGCCGGCTGGGACCGGCTGCGCCAGGATCGGCTCGACAAGCTGGTCGCGAGCGGCCTTCTCAAGAGCCACTGGAAGCTCACCGAGCGCGACCCGACGCAGCCGCCGTGGACCGAGGCCGAAAAAGACGAGCAGTTCCGCGCCTGGACGCTGCGTTGCATGGAGGTCTATGCGGCGCAGATCGACCGCATGGACCAGGGCATCGGCCGGCTGATCGCGACGCTCGAGAAGCACGGCAAGCTCGCCGATACCCTGATCGTCTTCCTGGCCGACAACGGAGCCTGCGCCGAGGATATTCCCGAGGACGTGACGATCGACGAGCTGACCGACAAGCTCATGATCGCGCGCCGGACGACCAGGAGCGGCGAGCCGGTGCACTTCGGCAATGACGTGCGGCGCATGCCGGGCCCGGAGAACACCTACCAGAGCTACGGCACGGCGTGGGCCAATCTGTCGAACAGCCCGTTTCGCCTCTACAAGCACTGGATCCACGAAGGCGGCATCGCGACGCCGCTGATCGCGCACTGGCCGAACGGCATCTCAGAGAACGATCACGGCGGCGTACGCCACGCGCCGGGCTACCTGCCCGACATCATGGCGACGATCGTCGACGTGACCGGCGCGACCTATCCGGCGAGCTTCGACGGCCACGCGGTCGAGCCGCTCGAGGGTCAGTCGCTGCAGCCGGTGTTCGCTCACGACGCGAGCGGCGACGAGCGCAAGCCGATGTTCTGGGAGCACGAGGGCAATGCCGCGGTGCGCATCGGCAAATGGAAGCTCGTCAGGCGTTACCCGCGCGCCTGGGAGCTCTACGACATGGACGCCGACCGCACCGAGTTGAACGACCTCGCGTCCCGCGAACCGGAGCGCGTGCAGGCGATGGCGGCGCAGTACGACGCGTGGGCGAAGCGCTGCGGCGTGCTCGACCGGGAGAAGGTGGTGGCGCTGATGAAGGGCCAGGGGGTGACGCGGGCGTTCTGGGAGAAGGACGAGGTCTGAGCGACGGAGCCGTCACAGCAGCTTGTCGATCGTCACCGGCAGCGAGCGAACGCGCTTGCCGGTGGCGTGGAAGATCGCGTTGGCGACGGCGGCCGCGGTGCCGACGACGCCGATCTCGCCGAGCCCCTTGACGCCGAGCGGCGTGACCTCGGTGTCGGGCTCGACGACGAATATCACCTCGATGTCGTAGATGTCGGCGTTGGCCGACACGTGGTACTCGGCCAGGTTGTGATTCATGAAGCGGCCGAGGCGGTGGTCGACGAAGGTTTCCTCGTGCAGCGCCATGCCGATGCCCATCACCACCCCGCCCAGGATCTGGCTGCGCGCGGTCTTCGGATTGATGATGCGGCCGGCGGCGACGGCGATGACGATGCGCGTCACCCGCACCACGCCGAGCTCGGCGTCGACTTTCACCTCCGCGAAGATCGCGCTGTGCGTGTTGCGCGACTTGCGCAGCATGCTGATCAGGTCGGCCGGCCCGGGCTTGGCCGTCTCCTCGGCCTCGATCGAGCTCTCGCCCGACGCGCGCACGATCTCTTCCAGCGCCACCGACCGCGAGACGTCGCCGTTCACCCGCATGCGGCCCCCGCACAGCTCGACGGCCTCGAATTCGACCTCGCCGAGCGGCTTCGGATCCATCTTCGTCGCCTGCTTGAAGAGTTTCCTGGCCAGGGACTCGCAGGCCAGCTGGACCGCCGCGCCGGTCGATGCCGCCGCCCATGAGCCGCCTTCCACGGGTGCTTCGGGCAGCTCGCTGTCGCCGAGCCGAGCCGTGATGCGATCGACGTCGATGCCGAGCGATTCGGAAGCGACCTGGGTCATCACCGTGTAGGTGCCGGTGCCGATGTCGGCGGTCGCGCTCGCGACTTCCAGCCGGCCGTCGGCGTGCAGGCGCACCCGTGCCGCAGTCTTCATGAAGTACGCGTCCCAGACGCCGGTCGCGACGCCCCAGCCGACCAGCTCGCTGCCGTCGCGCATCGAGCGCGGCTCCGGCGATCGCCGGCTCCAGCCGAACCGCTCCGCGCCTTCGGCGTAGGCCTCGCGCAGCGCCTTCGACGTGAACGGCTTGTCGTTCATCGCGTCCTTGTCGGAATAGTTCAGCAGGCGAAAGGCGAGCGGATCGACCTTCGCCGCGTACGCCATCTCGTCGATGGCCAGCTCGAACAGCGTCATCCCGGTCGCCGCGCCCGGCGCACGCATGTCGCCCGGCGTGTAGGTGTCGATCGGCGCGATCGTGTACTCGCCGCTCGCGTTCTCGCAGGCGTAGTTCATCAGGCCCCAGTCGCAGACCGTCTCCATGTAGTGCTCGAAGCGCGACGTCACGGTCGTCGCGTCGTTGACGATCGCCTGCAGCTTGCCGTCGGCATCGGCGCCGAGCGAGACGGTCTGGATCGCCTCGGGCCGGTGCACGTGGCTGAACATCTGCTGGCGCGTCAGCACGACGCGCACCGATCGCTCGAGCTTCTTGGCGGCGAGCGTGGCCAGGTACACGTGGTACTGCGGGCGAAGGCCGGAGCCGAAGGCGCCGCCGACGTACGGGTTGAGGACGCGAACGTTCTTCTTCGAGAAGCCGAAGATCGACGCCAGGTACTTCTGCACGTTCTGCGCGCCCTGGGTCTTGTCGTGAACGGTGATCTTGCCGTCGCCTTCCCAGACCACCGTGGCCGCGTGCATCTCCATCGGGTTGTGGTGGTGGGTGGGCAGGTGATAGGTCGCCGAGTGCTTCACGGCGGCGGCGGCGAAGGCCTTCTGCGCATCGCCGCGGCTCTTCGGCAGCGAGAAGCCGAAGCGCTTGCGCTTCGGCTCGTACTTTTCGGCGAGCGCGACCTCGATCTCGGTGTTGTGCTCCTCGCGCTCGTACTCGACACCGACCAGCGCGGCGCCGGCGCGCGCCGCTTCCAGCGTCTCGCCGACGACGAGCGCGACCGGCTGCTGGCTGAACGCGATCTTGTCGTCGTAGAGGCCGCGAAACGGCGAGCCCGGCACGGCGACCTCGTCGTCGTAGCTCATGTCGAGCCAGGCGACGTGGGGCCGGTTCTCGTGCGTGATGACCTCGACCACGCCGGGCACCGCGCGCGCCTCGGCGTCGCGGATGGCTGTGATCCGGCCCTTGGCGATGGCGCTCGAGACGACCCAGCCGTACAGCAGGCCTTCGACCGGATGCTCGGCGGCGTAGCGCGCGGCGCCCGTCACCTTGACCCGCCCATCGACGCGGCTGAGCGCGTCGCCGATGTGAACCGAAGCAGTCATGTGGATCTTCAGGCGACGCGCTTGTCGCTCTGCGATTGGGGGGTGCCGTCGGCGGCCTGCTGCAACGCGCGCGTGACGGCGCGGCGGGCTAGCTCGATCTTGAAGTCGTTGCCGCCGCGGCCGACCGCGTCGGCTGTCAGCCGTCCCGCTGCGGCGCTAAACGCCGGCCGCGACGGCCTCTCGCCTTGCAATGAACCTTCGACTTCGGGCAGGCGCCACGGCTTGTGCGCGACGCCGCCAAGGGCGATCCGCACGATCTCGATCGCGCCGTCGGCGCCGAGCCGCATCGCGACCGCCACCGATACGAGCGCGAACGCGTACGAGAGGCGGTCGCGCAGCTTGAGATAGGTGTAGTGGCGGCCAAAATCCCCGGGCGGCAGGTCGATCGCCGTCACCAGGTCACCGGCGACCAGCGTGTTGTCGCGCCAGGGCTCGTCGCCGGGCAGCCGGTGGTAGTCGGCGAACGGCACGACGCGCTCGCCGTTCGGCCCGCTGATGCGCACCTGCGCCTCGAGCGCGGCCAGCGCCACGCACATGTCGGACGGATGCGTCGCGATGCAGTGCTCGCTCGTGCCGAGGATCGCGTGGATCCGCGTCACGCCGCCGATCGCGCCGCAGCCCGAGCCGGGCTCGCGCTTGTTGCAGGCGGTGGCGGTGTCGTAGAAGTAATAGCAGCGGGTTCGCTGGTTGAGGTTGCCGCCGTTGGTGGCGGCGTTGCGCAGCTGCGGGCTGGCGCCGGCCAGGATCGCCGATGCAAGCAACGGGTAGCGGGCCGCGACGCGCGGGTCATAGGCGGTCTGGTTGTTGGTGACCAGCGCGCCGAGACGTAGCCCGCCGCCGTCGAGCTCCTCGATCCGGGCGAGCGGCAGCCGCCCGATGTCGACCAGGTGCTCGGGCCGCTCGACGTTCTCCTTCATCAGGTCGACGAGGTTCGTGCCGCCGGCGAGAAAGCGCGTCGCGGCGCCGCTGCCGCGACGCACCGCGTCGGCGACGTCGCTCGCGCGGGCGTAGTCGAAGCGGATCATCGGCCGCCGCCTTCCTGCGCCATCACTTCCACGATGGCGTCGGTGATGTTCGTGTAGGCGCCGCAGCGGCAGAGGTTGCCGCTCATGAGCTCGCGCACCTCGTCGCGGGTCTTCGCGTGGCCTTCGTTGATCAGGGCGCGGGCCGAGCAGATCTGGCCCGGCGTGCAATAGCCGCACTGGAACGCGTCGTGGTCCATGAAGGCCTGCTGGAGCGGATCGAGACGGCCATCCTGCGCAAGGCCTTCGATGGTGGTCACCGAGCAGCCGTCGACGCTGGCCGCGAGCTTCAGGCAGCTGTTGATGCGCTGGCCGTCGATCAACACCGTGCAGGCGCCGCACTGCCCGTGGTCGCAGCCCTTCTTGACGCCGGTGAGGTCGGCGCGCTCGCGCAGGAGGTCGAGCAAGGTGACCCAGGGCTCGATCGTCGCCTGGTACGGCTGTCCGTTGAGCTGCAGCGAGACGGAAAGGTCGGCATCGCTGCCGGGCGAGCGCGAGTCGGCGCGGTCCGATGTCGGATGGTCGGCAATCGAAGTGTTCACGGCGGCTCGGCAGGTAGTGAGGGTCCACGAATGGCAAGGGCCGTGCCGACGACGGTGCAGGCGTTATCGTCGTGGTCTGGATCCGCACCGGAGCCTTCCATGTCACTGCGCACCATCGCCTGCACCCTGGTCCTGATGGCGGCCAGCGTCGCTTTCGCCGCGCTGAAGGCGGGCGACCCGGCCCCCGCGTTCAGCGCGCCGGCATCGTTCGCCGGCAAGCCGTTCAGCTACTCGCTGAAGGACGGTCTGGCCAAGGGGCCGGTGGTCGTGTACTTCTATCCGTCGGCCTACACCGCGGGATGCAACATCCAGGCGCACGAGTTCTCGACCAAGGCCGACCAGTTCGCCGCCGCCGGTGCCTCGGTGATCGGCGTCTCGCTCGACAGCATCGAGCGGCTGAACGAGTTCTCCGCCGATCCCGACTATTGCGCCGGCAAGCTGGCGGTCGCTTCCGACGGCGACGGCAAGATCGCGCGCGCCTTCGGTCTGCGGGTCAGCGGCGCGCAGCGCGGCGCCACCGACAGCCGCGGCAAGGAGATCGACCACGGCTTCACCGAGCGAACGACCTTCGTGATCCAGCGCGACGGCACCGTCCTCGCGGCGGTCGGCGGCGTCTCGCCCGAGGAGAACGTCGCTCGCGCGCTCGACCTGGTGCGCAAGCTGGGACCGAAACGGTAGCCGAGGCCGCGATGGCCGTCGGCCATCGCGCGGCCTTCAGACCCGCTACTTCGGGCAGTTCTGCGGGAAGAGCTCGCAGTAGCTGTTCACGTTGCAGGTGCCGACGTGAATGCCCTTGGCGGCCGTGATTGCGCGCATGATTGCTCGCGACAGCGCGTCGGCGGCTGCGCCGCCGATCTGGTTGAGGTTCGGGTTGGCGGTCACCGTGCCCGTGGCGAGCGCGAACACCGTGTCGCCGTCGCCGGTGCCGTGAGCGATGCGAATGGCGCGTGCCAAGCCGTCGTCGGCCATCTGCGCGATCTTGTTCGCCTGCGCCTTCGTGAGGCGTGCGTTTGTGGCCACGACCGCGATGGTCGTGGCGCGCAGCAACTCGTCGCGCTCGGCTTCCGAGGGCACGGGCCCCAACGCGAGCGTCAGGTCGGGATTGCTGGCGATGTAGCCGGCGAAGAACTGGCCGGTCGTGGCGTTGAACGTGGTCCCGCTCGAATTGACAGCGACGATGGCGCCGACGACGACACCATTCGGCAGCAGCGCGCTCGCGGTGCCGATGCCCCCCTTGACGCCGCCCGAGCGCGCGCCGGCGCCGGCGCCGACATTGCCCATCGCCACCGGGCCGCTGTTCGCAGCCATGCAGGCATTGGTTCCGAACGAGGCGTCGGGGCGGAAGTCGAAAGGGGCGCAGCGCCCGGGGTCGAACAGGATCGCCGAGGGCACGATCGGCACGATGACGCCGTTCGCCACCGGCGTGCCGATGCCCTGGGCCGCGAGGCACGCCGTGACGCCATCGGCCGCGGCGAGTCCGTACGCGCTGCCGCCGCTCAGCACGACCGCGTGCGCCGTGCCGATGGCCTTCTCCGACTTCAGCAGATCGGTCAGGCGCGTCCCGGGCGCGCCGCCGCGCTGGGTGACTCCGGCAGTGGCGCCGCCCCGCGCGATGATGGCCGTCGTTCCCGTCATGCCGCCGGCGCCGTTGGTCGCCGTGTAATGGCCGACCTCGATGCCAGGCACGTCGGTGATCGCGTTCTTCGGGCCCGGGGTCTGCGGCAGCGCTTGGCCGAAGGCCGGAGCGATAAAAGCCAGCAGAGCGAGCAGCCCGCCGAGAGCAGTATCGAATCGCATGGTGGTTCCCCCTTTACCGCCCGTTCCGGCACGCGGACGGGAAGGCGTCGCAGTAGCTCGGCTGGCACGCGGTCGACCTCGCCGCCAGCAGCGCATGGACGATCGCGCGCGAGACCGCGTCGGCGCCGGCCGCGCCGATCTGGGTGACCACCGCGTTTG
>Ga0068864_100002713_pt1 | contig 14580 bp, 11 predicted proteins | sample KBSSwiS72_FD_66586 | JGI IMG/M metagenome (GOLD analysis project Ga0068864, IMG submission 66586) | Switchgrass rhizosphere microbial communities from Kellogg Biological Station, Michigan, USA - KBS Switchgrass S7-2 | ecosystem: Host-associated > Plants > Roots > Rhizosphere > Soil ... | reverse complement strand
ATCACACCGGCGCAGGAAGAGGCGGCGCGCCGCGTGCGACCGCGCATTCAGCTGTACCGCCAGCCGAACGACGTCCGTGCCGGCTTCGCGAAGGAATACCTGCGCCAGCAGTTCCGTAACGAATTCGGCGGCGACAATCCGCCCGACTGGCAGGTGCACACGGCGTTTCTGCCCGCTGTGCAGGATGCCGCGGAACGCGCGGTTTCGGCGGGTCTGGAACGGCTTCGCCGCCCCGGCCTCGAGGCGGCGCTGGTGGCGATCGATCCGGCCACCGGCGACATTCTGGCGATGGTCGGCGGCGCCAACTACGCGAGGAGCACGTACAACCGGGCGGTGCGCAGCCGGCGTCAGCCGGGATCCGCGTTCAAGCCGCTGGTCTACGCGGCGGCGCTGGCGAAGGGGTATTCGCCGGTGTCCGTGCTGACGAACCTCCGTCACGTATCGGCGCCCGGCGATCCCGAGTGGAGCCCCCGCGGCGAGGCGGAGCAGCCCGATTCGCTGACGCTGCGCGCGGCGCTGCTGGAGTCGAACAATCCGGCCGCCGTCGATCTCCAGCAACGCATCGGGTCGCGCGAGGTCCTGCGGCTGGCAGGGGACGCGGGCCTGGCGGGACTCCCTGACGTGCCGTCGCTCGCGCTCGGCAGCGGCGTCGTCTCGCCGCTCGATCTCACCGCAGCCTTCACGATGTTTCCTGGCGACGGGCAGGTCGCGCGGCCGCGCGGCATGATCTCCGTGTTCGATTCCGGCGGCCGGCAGGTGTTCGATCGTCCGGTCGAGCGCGAACAGCTCATCAAACCTGCGGTCGCGTTTCAGATGACGAGCATGCTCCGCGACGTCGTCGAGCGCGGGACGGGCGCGACCGCGCGCACGCTCGGCGTCCGCGGCCCCGTCGCCGGCAAGACCGGCACGACCGACGATTATCACGATGCCTGGTTTGTCGGGTACTCCACCTCGGTCGTCGTGGGTGTCTGGGTTGGATTCGATCAGCCGGCGTCGATCGGCCGCGAGGCGTACGGCGCGCGCGTGGCGCTGCCGATCTGGGCGGACTTCATGAAGCGGACGGCGCGTCAGTTGCCTCCGCACGATTTCACCGTTCCGCCAGGCATTCACGGCGAAGAGCTGTGCAGCGTGTCGTACCTGGCGCCGGTCGACGGGTGTCCGATTTACACGGAGTACTTCAAGGACGGCGATACTGTCCCGTCTGCGCTGTGTCCGATTCATCGCGGCTCGTTCAAACAGCGCACCGCGCGGGCGATCGAAGGATTTTTTCACGGGCTTGGCGGTAAGATTGCGGGCATCTTTCGCCGCCGGTAGACGCGCCTGAGATCATGGCCGATCCGCTCCGAATCCTCGTCGTCGACGATACGCCCGATCACGCGCAGATGGTGGAGGCGTTCATCCGCCTGGGGGATGGATGGCCTGATGCCGACGTGCGCACGGCTTTTTCGTACGACGAAGCCCTGCGCGCCTTCACCCTCGGCATATTCGACGTCGCGTTCTTCGACTACTGGCTCGGCGCCAGGGATGGCGTCAGCCTCCTGAGGGAGATCCGCGAGAACGGCACCGACACGCCGGTCGTCGTGCTCACCAACCGCGGCGCCGAAGAAGTCGCTGTCGAGGCGATGAAGGCCGGCGCGGCCGACTACCTGAGCAAGGTCAACCTGACCGTCGAAGCGCTCGAACGCGCGATCCGCCATGCGCTTGCGCTGCACGCCGGGGAGCTTCAGCGCCGGCACGCGGAGGCGGCGCTGCGCGCCAACGAAGAGCGTTTCCGCGCCCTGGTCGAGAACAGCTCCGACGCGCTGATGCTGATCGACGCCGAAGGGCGCATGACGTACCTCAGTCCATCGTGGATGCGGATTCTCGGCTGGGCGCCGGGCGAGATGCTGCGCCGATCGATCTTCGACGTCGTCCACCCGGACGATCGGGCGCTGGTGGGCGCGCGGCTGGCGGACACCCTCGGCGATCCGTCGACGACGATCCTGGAGCATGTGCGCTTTCATCACGCGGATGGCTCGTGGCGAATGATGGAAGCCGTCGGCGTCAATCACCTGGCCGATCCGGCCGTCGGCGGCATCGTCATCAACGCGCGCGACGTGACCGAGCGTCGGCGGCTCGAAGAGGAACTTCGCCAGGCGCAGAAGCTGGAAGCGGTCGGCCAGCTGGCGGGGGGCGTCGCCCACGACTTCAACAATCTGCTGACGGCGATTCTCGGGTATTGCCAGCTGCTGCTCGACGACATGCCCGAACCGAACCCGCTGCGGCCGGATCTGCTGGAGATTCAGGCTGCCGGCGATCGCGCGGCGGCGCTGACGCGCCAGCTGCTGGCGTTCAGCCGGCGCGAACTGCTGCACCCGCAGATCGTCGAGATCAATACGCTGGTCAAGCAACTCGATCGACTGTTGCGCCGTCTGCTCACCGAGCAGGTCGAGCTGGTGACCGTGCTCGCGCCCGATCTCCGTCCGGTGATTGTCGATCCGGCGGCGGTCGAACAGATCCTCGTCAATCTGGCGGTCAACGCGCGCGACGCCATGCCGACCGGCGGCCGGCTTACCATCGAAACCGCCAACGTCGCGCTCGATGACGGGGACCCGGTGACGCGCGTCGCGATGAAGCCCGGGCCCTACGTCATGCTCTCGGTGGCCGACACCGGTGAAGGCATGGATGCCGCGACGCAGACGCGCGTCTTCGAGCCGTTTTTCACGACCAAGGAGCAGGGGAAGGGGAGCGGCCTCGGCCTGGCGACGATCTACGGCGTGGTGAAGCAGAGCGGCGGCTACATCTGGGTCGACAGCGAGCCCGGACACGGCACGCGGTTCAAAGTGTACCTGCCGCCGGCCGGACCGTCCGTGGCGCCGAGGGCGTCGGCCGGGGGGGACGAGCTGGCTGGATGGGAAACCGTCCTGCTCGTGGAAGACGAAGACGCCGTCCGCGCGCTGGCGCGTGAAGTCCTTCGCCGGCACGGCTACGTCGTTCTCGAAGCGCGTCATGGCGTGGACGGGCTGCGCGTCGCCGAACGTCACAAGGACGACATCCATCTGCTCGTCACCGATATCGTGATGCCGCGCATGAATGGGCGCGAGCTGGCGCAGCGGCTGGGGTCCGTGCGGCCGAAAATGAAGACGCTGTTCATGTCCGGCTACACCAACCATGCGCTGCTGCCGGAGGATCTCGTCCCGGGTGCCGCCTTTCTCGAGAAACCGTTCACGCCAACCGTCTTCGCGCGCAGCGTCCGCAACATTCTCGACCGGGATGTACCGCGGTTGAGCTAAAGACGTCGTCGGCACTATTCGTGCACCTGAGTTGGAAGCTCGATGTCCGACTCAGCGGCCAGTCCCGCCCAGCCACTCTCGCCCTCCACCGCATTTCGCCGCCGGCTGCCGATTGGCGTGGAGTGTATCGATGCGCGCACCGCTCACGTTCGGGTCTGGGCGCCCAGCGTGTCACATATGGACGTCGTGGTGCGGGGAAACGAGTACGCGTCCCTCGCGCGTGAGGACAATGGCTACTTCAGCGGGACGATCGCCGCGTCGGCCGGCGACCGGTATCAGCTGAAGCTCGACGCTGACGAGAAGCTGTATCCCGATCCGGCGTCCCGCTTCCAGCCCGAGGGGCCGCACGGCCCGTCAGAGATCGTCGATGCCTCCTCTTTTGCCTGGACCGATCGCGGTTGGACCGGCGTGTCACGCGAAGGGCAGGTCGTGTACGAATTGCACGTCGGCACGTTCACGCGTGCCGGCACCTGGGCTGCCGCAGCCGGTGAGCTGCGCGAGCTTGCGCGGATTGGTATCAGGCTGATCGAAGTGATGCCGATTGCCGAGTTCGACGGACGCTTCGGCTGGGGGTACGACGGCGTCGACCTGTTCGCGCCGTCACACCTGTATGGCAGGCCCGATGATTTCCGTCGGTTCGTCGATACGGCGCATGCGCTGGGCGTCGGCGTCATCCTCGACGTCGTCTACAACCACTTCGGACCGTCGGGCAATTATCTGCGCGCCTTTGCGCCGGCGTTCTTCACCGACGTGTACAACGAATGGGGCGACTCGATCAATTTCGACGGTCCCGACGCCGGCCCGGTCCGCGAGTTCTTCGTCGCCAATGCCGGCTACTGGATCGACGAGTTTCATCTCGACGGTCTCCGGCTCGACGCGACGCAGTCGATTCACGACAGCTCGGAGGAGAACGTCATGGCGGCGATCGGTCAACGCGCGCGAGCAGCCGCCGGCTCGCGCTCGATCGTGATCGTGGCCGAGAACGAGCCGCAGAATACGCGGCTCGTGCGCCCGCTCGCGGACGGTGGCTACGGACTCGACGCGTTATGGAACGACGATTTCCACCACAGCGCGATGGTCGCGCTGACCGGCCGCGCGGAGGCCTATTACAGCGATACCCGCGGGGAGCCGCAGGAGTTCATCTCGGCCGCCAAGTACGGATACCTGTTTCAAGGGCAGCGGTATGACTGGCAGGCCGCGCCGCGCGGCACCCCGGCGTGGGGCCTGCCGCCCTCGGCGTTCGTCGTCTTCACCCAGAACCACGATCAGGTGGCGAATTCCGCACGTGGTCTCCGCGGGCATGCGCTCACCAGCCCGGGGCGCTGGCGCGCGATGACGGCGCTGCTTCTGCTGCAGCCGGGGACGCCGATGCTGTTTCAGGGGCAGGAGTTCTCGGCATCGGCTCCGTTCCTGTATTTCGCGGACTTCGACGCGCCGTTGAACGCCGCGGTCCGCCAGGGACGAGCGGATTTCCTGGTCCAGTTTCCGAGTATCGCCGATGCCGAAGCCCGGGCCGTGCTCGCGGACCCTGGAGCCCTCGAGACGTTCCATCGCTGCACGCTCGATTTCAGCGAACGCGAATCACATGCCGCGGCGTATGCCCTCCACGCCGATCTGCTCCGGCTCCGCCAGGATGAGCCGGTGTTCTCGGCGGTGCCGTTCGGCGGGATCGACGGCGCGGTGCTGTCCTCGTCGGCGTTCGCCCTGCGCTTCTTTACGCCGGATCATCGGGCGGATCGTCTGCTCGTGATCAATCTCGGGTCCGCGCTGGTGCGCGGATCGTTCGCGGAGCCGCTGCTGGCGCCGCCCGCGGATCGCGATTGGACGGTGCGCTGGTCGAGCGAGAGTCCCGCGTACGACGGCGCGGGCCTGCCCGATGTCTTCCCGGACGGCTATTGGCACATTCCGCCCGAATGCGCGCTGTTCCTGACGCCGGGTCCGAAACGGCCGCGTCGGCCCGCCGGCGTCCTGCGCCGCACCGCCTGAGAGACTGCATGCCTGATCTGATTCGTTGCATTCCATGGCCGCCCGCCGGCGCCTCCGATCCGGAATCGCTGGTCACGCGCGAATGGCTCGTGACCAACGGCCTCGGCGGCTACGCGTCGGGCACGGTGCCGGGCGTGATTACCCGGCGGTATCACGGGCTGCTGATTGCCGCGCTGCCGGCGCCGCTCGGACGGGTCGTCATGCTCAGCCATGTCGCGGAGCAGATCAAGCTCGCCAACGGGCGGTGCGTCGAAATTGGCGGTCGTGAACGATCGGGCGACGCGCCCGATGCGCACGGCACCGGCTACCTCACCGAGTTCCGCCTCGAGAGCGGCCTGCCGGTGTGGCGGTACGACGTCGAAGGCCTGGTCATCGAGAAGCGGCTGTTCCTGCCGCACAGGCAGAACACCGTGCACCTGTGCTACCAGCTGCTGAAGGGCGCCGACAGCGTCGAGCTGTCGTTGCGCCCGTCGGTGAACTTTCGCGCGCAGGAATTGCCGGTCAGCGAGCCGCTCGGCTGGCCGTACGAGTTTCGCGACGTCGATTCGCACTTCGAGATCTGTCTGGCCCACAGTCCCGTGCCGCCGCTCCGGATCGCGCTCTCCGTGAAGGACGCGGCGTTCACGCGCCGGAGCACGCGGATCGACAACGTGCTCTATCCGGTCGAAGAGAGCCGCGGTTATCAGGCGCACGGGGACCTCTGGAGCCCCGGTTACTTCACGTTGAATCTTCGCGCCGTCCAACCGGCAACGCTCACCGCGTCGACCGACCCCATCGAGACGATGATGGTGATGGAGCCGCAGCTGCTGATCGAGGCCGAGCGTGGCCGACGCCGCCGTCTGCTGGCGCTGGCGGGACCGGCCGCGGCCGAAGGTGTGGCGGCGGAGCTGGTGCTGGCCGCCGATCAGTTCATCATCGAGCCCGCCGGCCGGACGCAGGAATCGGCGCGCGCGCATGCCTACGGCGACGAGGTTCGCACCGTGATCGCCGGGTATCACTGGTTCACCGACTGGGGCCGCGACACGATGATCAGCCTCGAAGGGCTGACGCTGACGACCGGCCGGTACGTGGAAGCGGCCTACATCCTGCGGACGTTCGCCCATTACGTGCGCGACGGTCTCATCCCCAACATGTTTCCCGAGGGGCAGTGCGAAGGGCTCTATCACACGGCCGACGCGAGCCTGTGGTTCTTCCACGCCATCGATCGCTACGTCGAGATCTCGGGCGACCACCTCACTCTCGCGCTCTTGTATCCGACGCTCAAGAGCATCGTCGATCACCACCTTCGCGGGACCCGTTTCGGCATCCATGTCGACGAGCGCGACGGACTGCTGGTGCAGGGCGCACCGGATGTGCAGCTGACCTGGATGGACGCGAAAGTGGACGGCTGGGTCGTGACGCCGCGCCGGGGCAAGGCGGTCGAGATCAACGCGCTCTGGTACAACGCGCTGCGGTTGATGCAGCGATGGGCCGCCGATCACGGCGACGAGCCGTCGGCATACGGCTCTCGCGCCGATCTCGCCCAGCGATCCTTCAACGATCGCTTCTGGTACGAGAAAGGTGGACATCTCTTCGACGTCGTCGACGCCGAAGGCGGCGGGAACGATCCGAAATGCCGCCCCAATCAGCTGTTCGCGGTCGCCCTGCCACACCCCGTGCTTGCGCCGGAGCGCTGGGCGCAAGTGATGGGCGTCGTCCGCGATCGACTGCTGACGCCGGTCGGCCTTCGCTCGCTCGCGCCAGGCGATCCCGACTACAAGGCTCAGTACTTCGGCGATCTGCGCAAGCGCGACGCGGCGTATCACCAGGGAACCGTCTGGGGGTGGCTCGTCGGCCCGTTCATCGATGCGTGGCTCAAGGTGTACCCCGACGACATCGCGGGCGCGCGGCACGCCCTCGACGGCTTCGTGCCGCATCTCGACCAGGCGTGCATCGGATCAATCAGTGAAGTGTTCGACGCCGAGATGCCATTCACACCGCGCGGGTGCATTGCGCAGGCGTGGAGTGTCGCGGAACTGCTCCGTGTATGGGTGAAGCTCGGGGGGACGCTCGATATGGCCCCGCTGAAGCCCGGCGCCGCGGAAACCCGAAGGGCGGACACTGCCGAAACGCGGACGGAGACTCCAGAAGCCGTCGGAAGCGTCCGGGCGTAGCAAGCCGGTACCTCGTGCCACGAGAAAGTCGTTGGTAAGTCCGGCTTCCTTGCCCGCCGATGCCGACGAGCGGCGTGCGGAAGCCGGACCGTTTTTCGTGGCACCGCCCTTGCGAGGTGATTCGCCGAGGAGAAGAGCATGGCCAAAGACACTCAGATGCAATCCGGGATTCTCGGCGACATCAACCCGAAGCCGGGAACCGAAGAGCCCGTCGCGTCGAAGAAGCAAAGCAGCGTCGTCCCAGAAGATCAGGAGTCCATGGTCGGCGGCTCGCAGCATGACCGCACGGAGCACTCGGGCACGCGCGACATCACCGAAGGGGTAACCGGCGGTCTTGGCACCGAAGTCGGCGGCACGCGCAATCTGCGGCAGGGCACCGGGCACACCGGCGGCGACATCGGCAACAGGCCGGAGTAGGACCATGATGAAACGCGTTCTTCTTGCCGTGTTCGTGATCGCTGCAATTCTCGCGGCGTTTGTCGTCGTGGGCTATGCGGCCGCTAAATCGTACCAGTTCACGGGCGTCGTCAAAGCCGTGGACGGAGGCAGTCTGACGGTAGAGAAGAGCGCGAAGGAGACCTGGCAATTCGAGGTGTCCAAGGACACGAAGGGCACCCCCAAAGTCGGCGACAGGGTCACGGTTTCCTACAAAATGGTCGCAACCGACATAGAGGCGAAGCCCGCGACGACCAAGAAGTGAACCCTCAGGCCTTTCCCCGCATCTTACGCAGCTCCCGGCGCTGGCGCTTGTCCGGCGAGTGCGGCGGTGTCATGGCCGCATGAAACAGGCGCTCCTGCCGCCGCGCCTGGATCTCTTCCGGCGTCGGTGGCGGCGTCAAATCCTCATACAATCCACGAGCTTCGGCCTTCGCGACGTGCCGCTCGGCGAGCGCCCGCACCTCGAGGCGCTGTTTTCTGCCAAACGGCCGGCTGATTTCCAATTTGTCACCGACACGTAACCGCCGGTTCGGTTTCGCCGGTTGCCCATTCACGTCGACCTTGTTGTTCCGGCAGGCCTTCTGCGCCTCCGACCGGGTTCGGAAGACGCACGCGACGTCCAGCCAGATGTCCAAGCGGACGCCGTCGGCGCCATCATCCACGTTGACCATTTCGCGGCGCCATTCTACAGTTCGCGCATGCGTATGCACAGATGACCGACGTCTTCCATCAGATCTACAACCCGGTCGGCGGCAGCGTCCTCTTGTCGGCGCTCGTCGCGTCGGTCCCGCCGCTCCTTCTCGCGCTGCTGCTGGCCGTCCTGCGCGTTGCGCCCTGGCGCGCCGCGGTGGCTGCGGCAGCCACCGCGGCGACCCTGGCCTGGCTGGTGTGGGGCATGCCCCTGTCGCTGACGATCGCGGCCGCCACGCACGGGATGGCATTCGGCCTCTGGCCGATCAGCTGGATCGTCGTCAGCGCCGTCTTCTTCTACAACCTGTCGGTCGAGAGCGGCGACTTCGACGTGATCCGCCGATCCCTCTCGCGCCTGACCGGCGATCGCCGCGTGCAGCTGTTGCTGGTCGCCTTTTGCTTTGGCGCGTTGATCGAAGGGATTGCCGGCTTCGGCGCGCCGGTCGCCATCACCGCCTCGATGCTCGCCGGCCTCGGCTTCGAACCGATCATGGCCGCGTCGCTGGCGCTCATCGCGAACACGGCGCCGGTGGCGTTCGGATCGCTCGGCATCCCGGTCACCACGCTCGGCGGCCTGCTCGCGCCGATGCTCGGCCACGACACGCAAACGACGACGCGTGCGCTGTCGGCGATGGTCGGGCGTCAGCTGCCGATCTTTTCGCTGGCGATCCCGGCCTACCTCGTCGTTCTCTATGCCGGGTGGCGGCGGATGGTCGAAGTGTGGCCGGCGGTGCTGGTGGCCGGCGCGACCTTCGCGATCGGTCAGTTCACGGTCTCGAATTTCGTCGGCCCTGAGCTCACCGACGCCTTGTCCGCGCTGATCTCGCTGACGTCGGTGGCGCTCCTGCTGCGCGTGTGGCAGCCGGCGGAAGAGTTTACCGAGGGCGCCCGTCTCGCCGTCACTCACACGGCGGCGCCGGATACGACCGGCCGCGTCGTGCGCGCCTACGCCACCTACGGCGTGTTGATCGTCACCGTCCTCATCGGGCAGATCGGCAACTTCGCCGGCATGTCGACGCTGCAGCCGCCGGCCAACGTGACGGCGCTGCTGAAATGCGGGCAGGCAGGGAACAAGCTCTGCCCCGAGCCATGGCTCGGGCCAAGCGCCGCCGCCGATCCGCAAGGGTTCCGTTTCCCGGTGTGGGAGTTCAACTGGCCAGGTGCCTACGCGATGCGCGACGGCAAGGTGTCGCCGCTGGTGCAGCGCGAGGCGCCGGTCGTCGCCGTCTCGAGTCCGTATCCATTGACGTATCGTCTCGACTTTCTGGCCGCAGCCGGTACGCTCGTGTTCGTCGCGGCGCTCATCGCCTTCGTGCCGATGTTGCTCTTCGGCGTCTCGCCGGGCGCGCTCGGCACGACGCTCGTCAAGACGGTCAAGCAGCTCCGGCTGCCCGTGATCACGATCGCGTTCATCCTGTCGATCGCGACGGTCATGAACTACTCGGGGATGACCTCGTCGATGGCGCTCGCGCTCGCCAGGACCGGCGTCCTGTTTCCGTTCTTCGCCGCCTGGCTCGGCATGATCGGCGTCTTTCTGACCGGCAGCGACACCTCGTCCAACACGCTGTTCGGACCGCTGCAGGCGACGACGGCGAAACTGTCGGGCCTGGATCCGATCCTGATGGCTGCGACCAACAGCTCGGCGGGCGTGATGGGGAAGATGATCAGCCCGCAGAATCTATCGGTCGGCGCCGCCGGCGTCGGCGCGGTCGGTCGCGAAGGCGAGATTCTCGCCAAGGTGATCCTCCACAGCCTGATTCTCACGGCATTGATGGGTGTCGTCGCGATGCTCCAGGCCTACGTCGTGCCGTGGATGGTCCCTAAGCTGTGATTGCGTAGGGCTAAGGGCTGAGGGCTTAGGACTTAGGGATTCGGTTGAAACGGTCGCTGAAGTGGCTCGCGTTCGGCGCGGCTTTGGGGGCGCTCTTTGTCGCCGAACGGCGGCGTCCGTTGCGCCGTCAGGCGGAGCCCGGGCCCGAGCGCGTTGGACGCAACCTGACGATCGGCCTGCTCGCCGCCGCGACGACGGCGGCCGCGGAAATGCCCATCGTGGCCCCGGTGCAGCGATTGGCCGAGCGGCGACGGCTGGGACTGCTCCGGCGGCTTCCCATGCCGCGCGCGCTGCGCGTCGCCCTTGGATTTCTGCTGCTCGACTACACGCTGTACCTCTGGCACCGCCTGAATCACCACGCGCCGTTCCTGTGGCGCTTCCACGCGGTTCATCACGTCGATCTCGATCTCGATTCGACGACCGGTGTGCGCTTCCATTTCGGCGAGCTGGCGATGGCGTCCGGTTTCCGCGCGCTGCAGGTGCTGCTGCTCGGCGTCGATCGCGAAACGCTCCGTTTGTGGCAGCAGATGCTCCTCGTCTCCGTCGTGTTCCACCATAGCAACCTGGAGCTGCCTATCGAGGTGGAGCAGGGGCTGAACACCGTCTTCGTGACGCCACGGATGCACGGCATCCACCATTCGACGCGTCCGGCCGAAACCGACTCGAACTATTCAAGCCTGCTGTCGTGTTGGGACCGGGTTCACCGCAGCTTGAGGCTGGACGTCCCGCAGACGGAGATCACGATCGGCGTTCCGGGTTTTCCCGAACGCGAGGACGTCACGCTCGAGCGATCGTTGATGCTGCCGTTCCGATGGGATCCGCGCCTGCTGCCTCCAGCAGGCGCGGGTCCGGCCATGCGATCGGACACTCCAGCCGATGACCGTGCCAGCCTCGTTTCCTGAAATCGCGCGCGCCCTCGTCGAGGATCCGGACTATCGCCAGACGTTGACGAAACAGCTGGCGGCGCGAACGGTGCCCGAGGACATTCTGCGTCAGCTGATCGCGTACGCGCGCGCCCGGCAAGCATCCATGGGGCAGGCGATGGCCCGGAGGGTGTTGACCGAGGCAGGCGTCTCCTGGGAAGCGCTTTAGACATCCGCACGCGCGCGTTGCAACCCAGGCGCCCGGCACGTGGCTTGCGAGACAGATCGGTCATGACTCCAGGCGTCGCCGCGCCCTCATCTGCGAACAGCGGTCGCACGCGAGCGAAGCAAGCCGGCACGCCTTGCGAAACGATGATTCCATTCGAGGGTCGCGATGGATGACAGGCCGGACGGCGGCGGGCCGACAAAAGACGAACTGAACCGTGACGGGCGTGCTGCCACTATGGTGGAGCTTGCCAGAAAGTCGGTCACGGCCTGGATCGACGACTACGCCCCGAGCATGGGTGCCGCGCTCGCGTACTTCACCCTGTTCTCGCTGGCGCCGTTGCTCTTGCTCGTCATCTCGACGGCTGGCCTTCTCTTCGATGCGGATGCCGCACGCAGCCAGGTTGTCGCGCAGCTTGGAGGACTGATCGGTCCGGAAGGCGCGGCGGCAGTCGAAGCGCTGCTCAACAATGCGAACCATCCGGCACAGAGCATCATGGCGTCGGCAATCAGCATCGTCACGCTGGTCGTCGGCGCGACGTCGATCTTCGCCGAGCTGCAAAGCGATCTGGATCGCATCTGGCGCGCGCCGGCGGCCGTCAGGCCGTCGGGGATCTGGGGCATGCTGCGGACGCGTCTGCTCTCGTTCGGTCTGATTGTATCGATCGGCTTTTTGCTCCTCGTGTCGCTCGTCGTCAGTGCAGGCCTTGCCGCATTCGGCAAGTGGTATGGCGCGTGGTTCCCCGGCTGGGTGATCACGATGGAAATCGTGAACCAGGTCGTGAGCGTGGCCTTCGTGACGGCGTTGTTCGCGATGATGTACTGCATCCTGCCGAGCGTCCGTGTGACCTGGCGCGACGTGTGGCGGGGGGCGTTCGCCACGGCCGTGCTCTTCACCGTGGGAAAGTTCCTGATTGGCCTGTACCTGGGTAAGGCCGGTGTGGCATCGAGCTTCGGTGCCGCCGGATCACTCGTCGTTCTGCTGGTATGGGTCTTCTATTCGGCGCAGATCTTCCTGTTGGGCGCTGAGTTCACCTGGCTCTACGCACACAGTCACGGATCACGGGTGACGGAAGGCGCGCGTTCCGAGAAGATCGAGATGTCGTCACCGCGCCATCACCTTGTACCAGCGTCAGACAGAAAGCTGCTGGGACCGGGGCGAGCCGGGGCGCGAGACTTCGTGACGGCTGCGCTGGTGTGGATTGGGTTCGGGGCGTTGCGCTCGCTCCTGCGCAAACGTGATCGCACGACTGCGCCGTGACGTGGGCGCACAGCGCCGATGGAACGTGTGCGGCAGCTTGTCGACGGTAACGAACGTCAATCCCGTGCGGAGCGCAGCACGCGCGTGTGGATCACTCGTCAACCGCACCGCCGGCCTTGACGTCTCTGGCGTGCTCACGTAACAACATCCGCACTTCCTCATCCGTGGTCTGGGAAAAATCGCGGTACCACAACCCGACGGCAGAGAAGGGCTCCGGCATCCGGGCGCACACTGTTTCGTCCGCGAGGGCCGCGAGCTCCGCACAGGTGGACGGGGCGCCGACAGGGACGGCGACGACGACGCGAGAGGGCGAGTGGCTGCGGACGGCCTGGACGGCGGCGCGCATCGTCGAGCCGGTGGCCAGGCCGTCGTCGACCAGAATCACAGTCCGGCCGCGGAGGTCGGTCAGCGCGCGGCCCTGTCGGTACTCCCGCTCGCGCCGCTGCAATTCGGCGAGCTCCTGCCGGGCAATCGTCTCGATTTGACTGTCTGGAATGCCGTGCCACCGGATGACATCGTCGCTGAGCACACGAACGCCTCCGGACGCGATCGCGCCGATCGCGTATTCCGCGTGACCGGGCATGCCGATCTTCCGCACCAGGAAAATATCGAGGGGCGCGTCGAGTGCTTTGGCAATCTCGTAGGCCACAGGCACGCCGCCGCGAGGGAGCGCCAGCACGACGATGTCCGGCCGGCCGCGGTACGCGGCGAGCCGGGCGGCCAACTCTTTCCCTGCCTCGCGGCGATCGGCGAACGGTCCGCTCGCTCCGCTATCGGCTCGTGGGCTGGCTGACATTGTCGAGCTCCTCAGTTCGTCCTTGACGCCACGTGCAAGCCGCGACCCACATCAAACCCAACAGCGGACGAAATGACCACCTCGGCCTTCCTCACTGTGCAAAAGGAGACAGCGCCGTTAAGTTCGGTGTCCTACGCTGGTTTTCGATTGTTGTCTGCTGGCTGTCAGCGAGCCGCTCACAAATGCTGTAAGCCATTTGTCACACCTGCTGCTGACGGCACTACGCGAGAGAGCCGCAGGACGGAAGAAGTGCTGACATATGCCGACTGCACACAACATCGGTCCTAAGAGTCCCCAGAGCGGTTCCGGCGGCCTCCCTCCGACGGCTCTTCTTGCAACCGGCACGTCGCCGTCCGAAGAAACGTTGCTGAAAACCGGAGCGTTGCAGAAAGCTATTTTCAACAGCGCCAACTTCTCGAGCATTGCCACCGACGCGAACGGTGTCATCCAGATCTTCAACGTCGGCGCGGAGCGGATGCTGGGGTATACCGCCGCCGAAGTGATGAATACCATCACGCCGGCCGACATCTCCGACCCGCAGGAAGTCATTGCGCGCGCCACCGCACTCAGTGTCGAGCTCGGGACGCCGATTACGCCGGGCTTCGAAGCCCTGGTGTTCAAGGCCTCTCGAGGGATCGAAGACATCTACGAGCTGACTTACATCCGCAAGGACGGGAGCCGGTTCCCGGCGGTCGTGTCGGTGACGGCGCTGAGAGACGCGCAAGACGTCATCATCGGTTATCTCCTCATCGGCACGGACAACACCGCGCGGCAGCAGGTCGAAGAGGAGCGGAAGAAGCTCGACCAGCGACTGCGCGACCAGCATTTCTACACGCGTTCGCTGATCGAATCCAATATCGACGCCCTGATGACCTGCGACCCACGCGGCATCATCACGGACATCAACAAGCAGACAGAGACGCTGACCGGATGCACGCGCGACGAGCTGATTGGCGCGCCCTTCAAGAACTACTTCACCGATCCCGCCCGGGCCGAGGCCGGCATCAAGCGTGTGCTCAGTGAAGGCAAAGTCACCAACTACGAGCTCACCGCGCGCGCCAGGGA
>Ga0068864_100002712_pt1 | contig 14581 bp, 15 predicted proteins | sample KBSSwiS72_FD_66586 | JGI IMG/M metagenome (GOLD analysis project Ga0068864, IMG submission 66586) | Switchgrass rhizosphere microbial communities from Kellogg Biological Station, Michigan, USA - KBS Switchgrass S7-2 | ecosystem: Host-associated > Plants > Roots > Rhizosphere > Soil ... | reverse complement strand
AGGCAGGATTTGACTTGAATGTCGGACCACAACGGCTATTTGAAAGCGGAGCCGCCGTCACGGGGTTGCGTCGCCTTGGCGTGTCGTTACCGACAGCGCCGCGGGGCCCGCACGGCGGATTCGCGATTTGGCGTGGGTCGAAATACACCTTTCCGACAGGTTGCTTTTCGCTGTTGGTCACCAGTCTGTTCGGATCTACTGCCAAGCTTGAGCTAGCCCGGTTTCTGACGCGCGTGCCCGCCGTCGACGTGTCGAACCTTCACGGCGTCCCCGTCACGGAATGGCTCCGTAGCCAAATTGAAGATCCGCGAGTCGTCGAGTTCGCGCTAGCCCTGGTCCGCTTCACGACGTATGCGAATGATCCGGATCGACAAAGCGCCGCCGGTGCCGTGGAGCAGCTCAAATTGAAGCTCAGTGGACCGATCGTGTACCTCCATTCCGGGTTGGCTACGGTTGTACAGACGTTGCGCGACGCGGCGGTGGCAGCGAACGCGACGTCGCCGCAAACGTCGAATGCTCAACACCCCGGCGAGAGCAAATACTGCCAGTGACGCAACGGACACGGCCAACCAGCCCAAGTCGGACACTGGTGTGTCGGACGTCATTCCTTGGATGACTCCGCGAGTCAAGTACGCGCCGGAGAGCACGACCAGGGCGATCGCGGCCGGGTACAGCCGTGGGAGCCCAGCGGACAATCGGATCCAGGCGTCATTGCCTCGTCGCTCCGCGACCCGCGCAGACGAAACACAGCGACCCCATCCAGGCCCAACGCCACGAAGAGGCCGAGCATGCCGACCACGTGCAGAAACAACACGTTGACAACAGATTCATCACCTGCCTCCGACAGCTATCGAGCCGCTCTTGTAAACGTGTGCGACTTGCTGAAGAACAGTTTATGACCGGTTACCTTGATCTGATCAGGACCGATGCAGATCAGATCTCCTGACGCCTGCATGCCGGAAGTCGGCACGACGACGGTTCCCTTGAATTGCCCTGCCTTGGTCTCAGACGCAAAGTCTCTGAGCATGATGAAACCCGGCTTCACGCCGCTGTCAGAAAACGACACAATGCGGCCAAACCAGTGGCCGTCCGACGGATACAATTCGATGCGCTGGAGGTTGTCATCGCGTACCCATTCGCCGGTCAGTTGGCACGGTGCGACCTCGGCGCCAATCACGCCGACGGACATCATCCATACCGTCGAAAGGGCGACAAGTGCGCGCACGGGAGGAAGTCTCATGATCTGACCTTTCAGCCGAACAACGGAGGCTCGTTACAATGGACGAGCGACAAGGAAACGCGTCTGATTCGTCACCATTCACCTCAGCGCGAGGCGGAGGGCTGCCAGGCGCCCGCGATCCGCGCTGCACCACTGCTCTGCAGTCGTCGCCGGCGCTCGAGGACGATCGCGACAAGGCTGAGCGTGAGCATCACGACTTCTGGCCGCAGCAGCGCCAGGTTGTATGACGTCGCGCCATCGACGAGAAGCCCTTGGATCCGGGCTAGCGTCGCGGCGCCGATGACCGCGGTCACGAGGGACACGCCGATCAGCAGGCGCCTGGTCGAGATCAGACAGCCGAATAGAGCGATCGCGAACCCAAGGGGAAAGCCGCCGAATCCGACACGAAACACCGTGATCGCCGACGGTGAGGTCAGTTCGATGCCCATTTGCCGCGTCGCGCCGATCGGATCGCGCAAGTTGCCCAGCGCGATCATCGACATGATGAACGTCGCGGCCGCGACGATCAGTCGGCTAAACCACGTACTCCATGACAATCTTGTCATCGCTGGGCCTCCTTCGATCGCAGCCATGCCAGACGTGCGGGCGGTGTTCGATGCGTGAGCGTCGTCATGACACGCCTCCCAATAGCTGCACGGCGCGTGTTCGACTGCTCCGGAACACCAGGAGGAATACAGTGAGCAGGACGGTCACCGGCACGAGATTGACCCACTCGCCCTGAGCCACGTGCGCCCAGAGTGCGCCGATCATGATCGTGGCGAGAATGAGACTGCCAACCGGCGTGGTCCTCGGCACGAGGAGAAGGATGCCGCCGACAAGCTCGAATGTCCCGACGAGCATCAGAAACCAGTGCGGCAATCCGACCAGCGTGAACATGGCGACTTGGTGCGCCTCTCCGATGAGCTTCGTGATCCCCGAGATCGACATCACCACCCCAAGCACCATCGTGATGATCGACATGGTGCGACTTCCAGAACGTGCCATTCCCGCCTCCTGGGATAGACACGCGCGCCGGGGCAAGAACGTTACAGTGCTCAAGTTGGAGCGATTGGTGCCCCGAACGTCGATGACCAACGCTCGACGCACGCACGGCAAGCCCACGGGCATTCGTAGGGTCAGAACGAGCCGGCGCCGAGACGGCGCGCGACACTGCTGCGAGCTTGAAGGGATTCGTGATCGCGCGCAGCCGATGAATCTGACCTGCCGCGTTTACATCGGCGGTCAGTACGAGTCTCGGCGCGCGACGCCCTCTCGTCGATGGTTCAAAATCAAACACCACCGCTGGAAAACCGTTGAGCATCCGGAAGGCCACCGCGATCGAGCCCGGCCGGGAGGCTGCCAGTCGCGTGAACAACCGCGCGACGCGCGCGGGACCCGTGCTGGGATGTCGCGTTGCGGTGAACTGCCCGCCGCCATCGGTGAGTGCGACGATGTCCCTCGCGAGCATCCGCTCGATACCGCGCACATCACCGGCGGTGGGCAACTTGAGGAAATCATGTAGTGCCTCCTGCGTCCGTTCGCGACTTGAGGCAGTTGGCACGGCACGTTGCCCGTCGTAAGCGGCCATCGCTTTCCGTGCGCGGTGATGAACAATGCGGGCATGCCCAGCAGATATCCCGAGCGCCTTCGAGACCTCCGAAGCCGAATAGTCGAAGACATCGCGTAACAACAGCACTGCCCGCTGCGTTGGGGTCAGCGCTTCGAGCGCCTGCAGGAACGCCAGGGAGACGCTCTCCATGAGGTTGTAGCGCCCCTCCGACGTCTGGGCACCATCAATCAGCGGCTCGTACGAGGGCTGCGCGTCTTCCTCCGCGGTGTCGATGGGTGTCGGGAGCCATTGGCCCACGTACGCGCGGCGCTTTCGTCGACGCAGCAGGTCGCGCGCCGCATTGACCGCCACCCTCACGAGCCATGGACGCGGAGCTTCCAGCTTCGAGGGTGCATGGGCGATGGCCTTCATGAAGGTTTCCTGCACGACATCGTCGGCATCTGCCGCCGACCCGGTGATGCGATAGCACAGGCCCCACAGAAACCGTCGGTGTTCCTCGAACCCCTGCGTCAGCAAACCATCTGGAGCGATCGCCTTCAACTGAAGGACTTCGGCAGCTCGCATAGTCGCCATTTACCACCCGCTGTCGTTATGGCGCCACTCGAGTGTCTGTAACGTTTGTGTCTCGGCAGGCGTGATCTCCTCCAGATGCCCGATCGCCCAAGCGGCACACAGTCACCTCCGCTTGAGAAATCAAATGACAGATCGCCTGACACAGGTGCGGTCATTCCGACCGCTGGCGGTTCGCTCACGAGTATCGGACGGAGAAGTCAGCCATGAAGCTCGCCATCGCAACGCTTATTGTCACGTCGTGTCTATTTGGGAGCACTCGCGTTTACGCGCAAGCCGGAGCGGCCGGCCCGGGTACCGTCGAAATCTCCCTTATTCCCGGGGGCGGTACGTTCTTTCCCGAGCGCGGCACCGAGACCAGCTTCGGCAACTACAATCTCGGCGGCTCAATCACCTACAACATCAATCCGTGGGTCGGCATAGAAGGCGAGGCAGGCGGTACCCTCGGAGTCTCTCAGAACCTCACCTTCGGGGCCGTGAGCGGGAGCGTGAAGACTCCCAACATGGCCACATACTCTGGCAACGTCGTGATCTCGGCAAGCCGGTCGTCGGTGGTCCCGTACGCGACCGGTGGAGTAGGCGGCCTCACGCTGCTCGAGACACCCGGTCTTGGCATCGGCGCGATGAAGACGTTCCTGACCGGCAACGTCGGAGGCGGCGTCAAGTGGTTCGCGAACAAACACTGGGGTCTGCGCGCCGACTACCGCTTCCTGCTCGTCCAATCGAAGGACGACGCGCCCGCATTTTTTGGGAGAGAGACACGCTACGGCCACCGCGTCTACGGAGCCATCGTCCTGAACGCCGGACGCTAGTTACATCACCGGCATCCTCAGGGTGCGGTCGTTGTGAATAAAGCCGGTTAGTCAGCCGCGCGTCATGGCCGTATGGGCGTCTTGTCGGCTCGAGGCACTCAGCGCGTTTGCTTTATCGACGACGAGGCCAGCCACGATGTCCGTATTGAAACCGATTGGCTCGACAGACGAGACCGAGCAGACCAAAGACATGTTCGCCGACTCCAGGCGTGAGTTCGACCGCGTGTTGAATATGGTGCGGCTGATGGCGCATTCACCCGCGATCCTTCGCACCTATCTGCATTTTGCTCGAGCGGTGGATCAGACGACACTATCGGCACGCACGCGTGCCCTGATCGCCATCGCCGTTGCCGAGATCAATGCGTGCGACTATACGCTCTCGCTGGGAATGGCGCTGAGTCGTCGCCACGGCATCGGGGATGCCGAACTGGACGCTGCGCGGGAGGGACGCGGACTGGATGTCGGCACCGACGATACGCTCCGGTTCGCCACGAGCATTCTGCGGCGGGCCGGTCGCGTGCCGCATGCCGACGTCGAGCGCCTTCGCCACCAAGGCTCCACCGATCAGACGATCGTAGAAGTTGTCGCCACGGTCGCGCTGAACGTCTTCAGGGACTATTTCAACCTGGTTGCGGGGACCGACATCGACTTTCCCGTGGTCAGAACTCGTGGCGATGCCCGGCTCGCCGAAATTCCATGACGCGAAGCTTGATCGGCGCGCATGACATGGCCTCGGTGATCCCCATCGTGAAAGATCGTTCCAGGCTCATCTCGACAGGCACGCACTCACGTGTACGTGTCGCCACACGTTACCTGCCACACCTTGTAACGATCTGACTGCCCTAAACGTGAATAGAGCGGGTGGTTCCATGGGTGTCTCGGCCGAGGTCGTGGTCGTGGTCGGCGGGGGGCTGGCCGGCCTGGTTGCGGCCGTGCAATTGGGACGTGATGGCTTGGCGGCCGTGCTCTTCCATGACACCGCCGAACTCGGTGGGCGCGCGCGCACCGAGCGGCGGGGAGGGTTTTACCTCAATTTTGGACCGCACCGCTTGTTTGAGCGTGGTGCGGCTGTCGTGGGTCTCCGCGCGCTCGACGTGGCCGTCGACAGCTCAACTCGCGGACCCAACGGCGGGCTCGCCATTCGCGGCGGCGTGAAACATACGCTCCCCGTCGGGTGTCTCTCTCTGATGACCACTGGCTTGCTGGGATTGTCGGGAAAACGTGAAATGGCGAGGTTCCTGACCGCCGTCCCCTCGATGGACCTGACGAGCCTTCAGAGCCTTTCTCTTGCGGAGTGGCTGCGAACCGCGGTGCACGATCCTTTGGTGTGTCAGCTCATCCTTGCGTTCATTCGGTTCACGACCTATTGCGACGATCCGGATCGCCAGAGCGCGGCGGCCGCCATCGATCAGTTGAAATTGAGTCTCACGGGCTCGGTCATGTATATCCATCAGGGGTGGGGCACTTTGGTGGCCGCCTTGCGCGAGGCGGCGGTGTCACGTGGCGCAACCGTCGTCACGGAGCAATTGGTCACCGCGGTGAACCTGAACGCGAGACGCGCCACGAGCGTGACGCTGACCGATGGCACGGTCGTGCCGTGTCGGGCGGTGATCGTCGCGACAAGTCCACATCACGCCGCGCGTCTCCTGGGCTGCGTGATGCCGCAGCTCCGAGCTACGACTGCCGTTCGTGTTGCCGCACTCGATATCGCCCTTCGGCGCCTGCCATCCAAGCGGACGGTATTCGCGATGGGAGTGGACGACCCGGTGTGCTTCTCCGCGGACTCTGCGATTGCACGAGTCGCACCAGAAGCGAACGCTGTGGTGCATCTGGCGAAGTACCTCCGTACCGGCACCGAGGGTTCGGCAGACGATGAACGACACTTGGAGCGGACGCTCGATTTGCTGCAACCAGGATGGCGAGGGTTGGAGGTGCATCGGCGCTTCCTGCGCACTGTCGTAGTGAGCCACGCAATGGTGTCGGCCGAGTCGGGTGGCTTTTCTGGTCGGGCGAACGGTCGCATTCCAGATGTCGACAACGTCTTTTTGGCCGGCGATTGGGTAGGCCCAACGGGACAGTTGGCCGACGCATCCGTGGCGAGTGGAATGCGCGCCGCGCGTGCGGTCGAGCGCCTAGCATCGAGGTAAGGCACATGGCATTGGACGACAGCCTATTCACAAAATGGTTTGAGGACCATCGTCAATTTCTGTGGGGTTTGTCGTACCGCGTGACCGGTTCGGTCGCCGATGCCGACGACGTCGTGCAGGAGACGTTCATCCGGGCCCTCGAACATACGCCGACAGACTTGTCCGCACCGCGTCCCTGGCTCGTCAGGGTGGCGGTGAACGTCTCGCGCGACCTTCTCCGCAGTCGACGACGCCGATCGTACATCGGGCCCTGGTTGCCGGATCCCGTCGAGACTCCTGAAGGAGGCGCATTGCCATCATATGAGCCTGCCGTGGATGGCCAGCGAACCCTCGAGAGCCGGTATGACTTGATGGAGAGCGTGTCCATCGCATTCCTCCAGGCGCTCGAAGTCCTGACCCCAACCCAGCGGGCCGTGCTCCTGCTCCGCGACGTCTTCGACTATTCGGCTTCGGAGGTCTCGAAGGCCCTGGGAATGTCGGACGGCAATGTCCGCATCGTTCACCACCGGGCACGGCGCGCGATGGCGGCATACGATGGCCAGCGCTCCGTACCAACGATCGCCAATCGCGAGCGGACATCTCTCGCCCTCGAGCAGTTCCTTGAGTTGCTCGGCAAGGCTGACGTGAAGGGAATCGAGCAGATGCTGGCCGCCGATGTCCGCGCCGTCACAGACGGTGGCGGCGAGTTCAGTGCCTCTCCCTATCCGATTGTCGGGCGGACCGATGTCGCACGGTTCTTTGTCAGACTAGCCACATCGCGCGGGGCAAGCATGCGGATTCGTTTGGTGGATCTGAACGGCTTCGCCGCCGCGCTGTTCGACTTTGACGCCCCGATTGGTCGGCGCGCGCCGCGACTGGTTCTCGCCGCGAACGTGAACACAGAGGGATGCATTACCAGGCTGTGGGTGATTGCGAATCCTCGAAAACTAGCCTCAGTGTCATCACCCTAGCCGCCAACGCCGCGCAGACCATTTGAGATACGGATTGAAGCCGTCAGGCTGGCCCGGCGCTGCGACGTCGAACTGACCGGACAAGGTGCCGTCGGCATTCGCGGCATAGCGCAGGCGATACCGTGGCTCGTTCGGCTTCACGTCGCGGACGAACGTCACCTGTCCCGCGACCGGCGACTCGACCATATAGCGAATCACGTGGCCTTCGTTGTCGAAATAGTCGGCGCGAAGCGCGTCATGCTCGCATTCGCGATGACGTTTGGACTTGCGGTCTACTGGCGCTGGCCCGAGTATCACCGACGACTCATGTTGATGGCGTCCTGCGGCCTCTCGGTTGCAGCGTTCGCCCGGCTACCGCCTTCGTTGATGCCCGCAAACTCTTGGTATGTCGCCGTGGATGGCTTGATCGTCATGGCCGCCACGCGTGACTCGCTTGCCAGACGCCGCGTGCATCCTGTCTACCGATATGGTTTGCCGCTGTTGGCCGTCGGACAGGCCCTCACCATGTGGATCTATTTGAGCGCTATGCCTGCTTGGATCGCCATCGCGAAAGCGTTGCTGCGATGATGTAATTGTCTCGCCATTGTCCTGTAGTCGCGGATTGCTGTCGGGCCGAGCTATGAGATCGCTTCGTGACTATTTCGCCGTACAACACGCACGATTCCGCTATTCGTTTTGGCGTTGCAGTTCGGCGGCGGTGATTTTCTTGATGGACCGGCCGTAAGCCGGTGAGTTCATGCCTCCCGAAGGGCACTCAGCGGGTTCACTCGCGTCGCGCGCCTGGCTGGAAGGTAGCTGGCTAGAACGGCAATGGCGAACAAAAGCAGAGGGACGATCAGAAACACAGCCGGATCATGGGGACGCACCCCATAGAGCACACTTGCCATCACGGATGCAAAGGATGCAGAAAAGACCAATCCGGCAATGACGCCCACGCCAGCAAGCGCGACCCCCTTGCGTAGGAACATTCTCTGAATGTCCTCCCGCCGCGCGCCCAGGGCCATACGGATACCGATCTCGCGCGATCTTTGGCCGACCATATACGCCAACAAGCCGTAAATTCCGATGAAGGCCAGAAGCACCGCCAGTCCAGCAAATCCGCCCACCAGATTGGCAGAAAAACGGCGCGAAGCCAATGACCGATCAAGCACGTCGTTCATTGAAGAAACACCAAATACCGGCAAACCGGGATCAATGCTCTGGATTTCATGCCGGATCTGTGGCTCGAGTGCGGTCGCGGACAGAGACGTCCGCAACACCACGCTCAGTCGCTTGTTGGAATCTTGATCGGTCGGAACGTAGATGTGGGGAACGCCATCAATGTCGAGACCGTCACTCTTGATGTCCTTCACAATACCGACGATCGTCGTCCATGGCTTGGTCGGGTCTCGTCTGAACCGCACTCGGCGGCCCAGCGGATCGCGGGTGGGCCAATACTTGCGCGCAGTGCTTTCATCGATGATGGCCACGAGGGGTTTGCCGTCTTCATCGCCCTCTGTGAATGCTCGGCCGCGCGTGAGCGAGGTCTGTAGCACCTGAAAATAATCGGGGCTGATCCGAATTCTCTCAGCGCGCAGACCCTGCGCGGACTCGTCCGGTCTATCCTCAATCGCAAAGCCTTCGTTCGCGATGCCACCGACCGCGTTGGGATTGGTATTAGTGCTGGGTAGAGCCGACGTGATGGCCGCACGATCCACTCCCGGAATGGCCTTCATGCGCCGCAGCAACTCACGATTGAAGGTGGCTCTGTGAGGAACATCGCGATACGGATCCGCCTCCCGTTCGTTGGGATTTGGAAGCTGTATGTTTGCCGTGACGACCTGAGTGGGATTGAAGCCTGGGTTTTCTTGCAACAGATCCCGCAGCGTACGCAGCAGCAAGCCGGCTCCGACCATCAGGATGACGGCAAATGCCAATTCAGCGACGATGAGAACATCCCGCATTCGGCTGGTCTTCGTGCTGTAGCCGGAGCCTCGACCGCCTTCGCGAATGGCCGAGGAGAGCGCGGCTTTCACCGAATGAATCGCTGGAGCAAGTCCGAACAGCAAGCCGGTGAGAATGGACATCAATAGAGCGAACGCCAGCACTGCCCAGTCGATTCGTACTTCGTTGAGGCGGGGAATGTTCGGTGGCACGAAGCGCAGGATGACACCCAAAGTCCCCACGGCGGTTGCGACTCCCGCGGCACCGCCGATGAGCGACAGCAGCATCGACTCGGTCAGCATCTGGCGAATCAAGCGGCCGCGGCCAGCCCCCAGCGCAAGGCGGACCGCTATTTCGTGTTGTCGCGTCGACGCGTGCGCCAAGAGGAGATTGGCAATGTTCAACGAGACGATGAAGACGATCAGGATGACCGCACCCAGCAACACCAGCAGCATGGGTCGAACGTTCCCCACCAACGTTTCCTGTAGTGGTTGAATCTCAATGGTCCATTGCGTCTGCGACAGGTAATCGCCGGGAAAGTCACGGCGTAATTGGGCAGCCATGGCCGTGAGCCGCCCCTGCGCCTGCGCCACTGTCAGGCCAGGCTTCAATCGTCCGATGCCATTTCCTAGAATCCGGGTGCCACGCGCTGGCGTGGGAAACGGCTCTCCGATGCCTCCGAAGGCGGCAAACACCTCAGCGTCGCCGGACACCGTCGGTCCCGGATGGCGAAATCCCGGTGGCAGGACCCCAATAATCGTCACGGGATCGTTGTCGAGCCGGAGGGTGCGGCCGACAACGTTTGGATCGGCGCCATAGGCGCGACGCCATAAGCCATCGCTGATCACGGCCTGGTCAGCAAAACCAGGCACGAAGTCCTGCGGACCGAACAACCGTCCCAATTGCGGCGTCACGCCCAGCATGGAAAAGTAGCTGAAACTGCCATTGACCCCGTCGACCCGCTCGGGCTGTCCGGCGCCGATCACATTCTCGCTACCTTCGAAGATCGGGCTGACATCTTCAAAGACATCCGATCGCGTCTTCAGATCATCCAGTTCGGGCTGGGAAAACCTCACGTCCCGCAAGCCGACGCCGGGCTCGTTGAAGAAGACTCGTACCAAACGATCGGGATCGCGGTAGGGCAGCGAACGCAGCAACACGGCATTCACGATGCTGAAAATGGCCGTGTTGGCTCCCACGCCCAAAGCCAGCGTCACGACAGCCACGATCGTGAATGTGAGCTTCTTGACCAACATGCGCAGACCATAGCGAACATCCTGAAGTAGGGTCCCCATGAAGACGCTCCTCCCGGTCAAGACCACAGAATCCTATCGGTTACCAGTTTGCGATCGGCTGCCACCGTTGCTGACCCGGTGGCTCGGAGGACAGGAGGGTCCATTGGTGGTCATCGACCCTCCTCGTCCCCTGCTTCCCCAAGATGTCAGCGTTCCTTCTTACTTCGACCATGGCGGTACGACACCGTTGGAGCGCGCATAGGCGATCGACTGGCCGAGGTGCTCATGCTGGTCCCCGAAAAGGTAGCGGACGGCATCTTCCTTGGTCATGTCCCTGCCGAACAGTTTCACCGGCGCCTTCAGATCGGCGTCCGAGAGTCCCTCGATGGCTTTTTGCACGTTTGCGTAGGAGGTCTTCAGCGCTTCCTGCGGTTTTTCCAGCGCGATGACCTGTGCTCCACTCCCGCCGCCGCGGCCCCCACCCGCGCCGGTCAGCGTTCCCACGAGCAGGCCGTTCTCCGTCACGATCAGGTTGAAGACGTCGCCAACGGAACGCACACCCTCACCGGGCTTCCAGTCGTACTTCCCCGCCATGACCCGCGCCAGGCCGGCGAACTTGTCGGACAGCGTCCCTGCTTCCTTGGACAGGGCCGTCTGTGTGGTCTGCGCGCGCAGCGGAGCAAGGCTGAGCACCGCCGCCATCGCGACCGCGCACGCAATCGTTCTCGTTCGAATCGCTCGCATAGACATCTCCTGTTCTCGGTCGACACACCCACCCTTTATGACGGAAAATCGACAATTCCACAGCTTCATAATGATCACAATGATATTGACCATTGGGCACGATTCTGTTGTTTGGTGGGAGCAGGTTTGGGAGTACGGGGAGACGCGCCGGCCTTAGTCCGTAGCGTTCCTCGTCGTTTCGCCGAAATTGCAGAACCGCCAGTTGATTACCGCCGAACGGTGTCGAACTGAAAACATCGACGCTGTGACATGTGGACTCGTGTGGCTTTCACCGTTCGCATTCACTTTCCGATGCAAGTGTCTCCACGACCATCTCGATCTCAACGCAGCAACCAAACGGAATCTGCGCCACGCCAGACGAGCTCCGCGCATGCGTTCCGCGCTCGCCAAAGACTTCGCGCAACAGTTCGGACGCGCCGTTGGCGACGACGTGTGGCTCCGTAAACTGCGGTGTACTGTTCACCAGCACCACGAGCTTCACAATGCGTGTAATTGTGTTCAGATCTCCGACGGCGGCTTGCAATGTGGCAATCAGCTCTATCGCGATGTCACGTGCAGCTTGTTTGCCCTCCTCTATCGTAATGTCCGCCCCCAGCTTGCCGGTCCATGGCTTGCCTTCCTTTTTCGCGACCCGCCCAGATACATAAATGACGTTGCCGGTGCGCACAAACGGAACGAAAGCAGCAACGTAGCCATCCACCACAGGGGGTGGAACACCAGGCAAAGTAATCTGCAGATCTTTCAATCGTTCATACACCGACGTCATCTAATTCGCTCCGGGGATCGTCCCCTAAGTTGCGCGACATCTTGAATCTTGTCGGTGCGATTCGAGATCACCTCAGGGGTCATCGTTCTCCCGTGAACAAGATGCCGCGTCAACATCATGCAGCCACCACGTCGATCAGGCGTTCGATGTCCCGCTCTGAATTGAACAAATGGGGTGAGACGCGGATCTTGCCCCCTCGCATCGCCACCACAACATGTTCCTTCTGCAACTTCTGATACAGCTCGGAGGTCTTTTCAGGAGTCTGCGCGGTGAAGCAGCCGTAAGGCCCGCGCTCTGCGGAGTCCAGCGGACTCGCCGGAACGCAGCCTTTCGGGAGGCGTTGGAACAAGAGATCAATCAATTTTCGGTTGTGTTCGAGTACCAATTCGGGCCCGGCCCGCCGCACAAAATCCACCGAGGCATCCATGGCTGCCAGGTTGAAATTGAAATAAGTGGCGGCTTCCGCCGCATCCCAGCGCTTGGCACTGCGGGATGGTGCGGGATCGACAAAATTCAACTTGAAGAAATCATCTTCAGCGCCTTGCGCCGTCCAATAAAACGGACCTGGACGCACGGTGTCCAAGTGTTCGCTCTTCGCCCAGAAGAATCCCGTGCCATAGGGACTAAGGAGCCATTTATATCCAGCACACACGATAAAATCGACGCCAAGCTCCTTGACATCCATCGGCACCGCCCCACAAGACTGGCTTACATCGAGCGCGAACAGCGAGCCCTGAGCGTGACATGCCGCAGCCACGCGGGCCGCATTCAACAGCGAGCCGTCATCAAAGCGCACATGACTCACGGAAACGACGCGCGTTCCAGGCGTCAGCGCGTGGATTAGATCATCTGCCGTGATGAACCGGCCTCGCGGCGCTACGATTTTGAGTTTCACGCCGTGGCGTTCTTCCATGGGTTTCCAGGTGGCATATTGCGCTGGAAATTCTTCCTTGGCAGTAATCACCTCATCGCCCGGCTTCCACCTCAGGAAATGGGCCACGGCCGCAAGGCCGGTGCTTGCCCCGGTCGTGAGCGCGATTTCTTCCGGTGTCGCCCCAATCATTTTCGAGAGGGATACTCTAATTCGGATTGGAGCTTCGAAGAACACGGCGTCGTCCATGTGATGTGGAGACTTGTTGGCATCGATTGAGGTTTGCACCGCACGCAGGGCCACACGGGGGATGGCCGCATGGGCTGCAGTGTTCAAGTAGGTGGCGTCTGCAATCTCGAACCACTCCTTCTGCCAGTCGGCTGCAGTTTGAATTGTGGCCACGAGGTCTCCTCCACTAATATCCGCCGGCTAGGAAACGGCGAATCTGCCTCACCGCGTAATCGACCTTCATGTCGAATGCGAGCTTACCCAGCTCCGCCGTTGAGCGGCGGGCGTCACCCAGGATTCCGTTTTGTGGACTCTGCGGCCCGACCTGCACCTTGCCATCAACGACCGGATCTCCCACTGCAGAGGAGACCAGATCTCTTCGCACCCATGTGTTGCCCTTGTCGAGATAGATCATGATGGAGGTGTCATAAAGGTAACCGTGGAGGCCGGCTGGATAGCCGTGCTGCGCCAGGTACTGATCGAACGCATCATTGGCGGCCCGATAGACCTGGTCGCAGTAGAACACACGAATTCCGTTTGGCCTGTAGCGTCGGTCGAGCTTCCTGGCGACTTCCTCGTAGACCTGCGGCTGGCCGCCACCGTGATCGCCCATCAGAATCACGTGGCGGAAACCGTTGAGGATCGATTCCTCTGTGATGCGCTCGAGCATGGCAGCGAGCAGCTCGTTCGTGATCCCGATGGTACCGGGAAGCGCTTCGGCATCGTTCGGAGTGTAGGGCAACACGGGCATGAAGATAGCGTTGCCGAGTTCTCTCGCGATCGCCTCGACCTGCGCATGCGCAACCAGGTTATGGTAGCCGTTTGCGAGCTGGGGGCCTCGTTGCTCGGTACCGCCGGTGTAGATGAGCGCCGTCGTCTTGCCCGCCGCTTGCGCGGACTTCACTTCCACCCAGGTCATCTGCTCGAACTCCACCGGCCCGGCCTGCGCGCGCGCGGATCCCGCAACCAGTGTCAGGGAGGCCGTGCCGCTAGCGATCAACATCAGCAAGGAATGCGAAACCGAACCATTGCGCATGTCATTCTCCGTTCCACCAACGCATGAACTGCATGCTCTTGATAATGGACAACAGGCAATTCCACAAGTTCATTATCATCACAATGATGTTGCCGTTGACGCATGATTCTTCTGGACGGACTTATATGTCGGGCCAACGGGATCACCGAACAGACGTGTGACCGCTGGAAAGCAAAGTACGGCGGTATGGAGCTCAGCGAGATGCAGCGGCTGAAGCAGCTCGAGGACGAGAATCGGCGATTAAAACACATCGTCGCCGAACAGACGCTGGACATCCCAGGCGCTGAAAGCGGTGGTGGCAAGAAGTGGCAGGCCCCATCGCGCGGCGCGACTGGACCGGCATAAGCCACCCGATCGCCATCAGGTTTTCCACAAAGGCACACACTCGTTGCCCTTTGTCAGGGATAGCCGATAATTCAATTAGTGCATTATTATCACAGTGATATTTTTACTGAAGCACGATGCTGTCGTGCGACTCGCGGCCACCTGCATCCTGATTTAAGGCACTTT
>Ga0068864_100002710_pt1 | contig 14582 bp, 9 predicted proteins | sample KBSSwiS72_FD_66586 | JGI IMG/M metagenome (GOLD analysis project Ga0068864, IMG submission 66586) | Switchgrass rhizosphere microbial communities from Kellogg Biological Station, Michigan, USA - KBS Switchgrass S7-2 | ecosystem: Host-associated > Plants > Roots > Rhizosphere > Soil ... | reverse complement strand
CTGGCCGCAATCAGCCACGGCGTCGAGGCGGGGTTCATTCGCGACTTACGCAACCTCGGACTGACCGGTCTTTCACTGGAGACGCTGATTCGGGCGCGGAGCCACGGCGTGACGCCCGCCTACATTCGCGATCTGCGCGCCTTCGGATATCAGTGGTCGATCGATGAGCTCGCGCAGGCACGCTCGCATGGCATCGACGACGACTACATGCGCGAGATCTCGTCGCTCGGCTACCAGCGCGTGTCGCTCGATGTCCTGACGCTGCTCAAGAGCCACGGCATCGAGCCGCCGTTCATCCGCGACCTGCAGACGCTCGGATACGGTGATCTCTCGCCTGAAGATCTGTCGGCGCTCCGGAGCCACGGCGTTACACCGGAGAAAATCCGCGAGGCGAACGAGGCTGCCGGCCGGCGCTTGAGCATCGAGGAGCTGTCAACGCTCGCGTCGCACAGTTGGAGGCAGTAGTCGCGACTGGCGACTCGAGACTTGCGACTACTCGTGCCGATGTCGGTCGGGCATGCCGAGCCGCCGTATCGTATCGGTTTCGAAGTCGAACTCGATCATCACGACCGGTTCCTTGCCGACGACCCAGCCATCGTGTCCGGGTTCGATCGAGACGATTTGCGGCGCCTTGTGCTCGACAATGCAGCCGTCGGCATATTCGATGTGAATTTCACCGTGCGCCAGAAAGCCGGCGTGGGCATGCATGCACAGGTCGGTGCCAACGACGGCCTTCATGTCTTTCGACCAGCGGAATCCGGGCGGGTAAATCATCCGCTTGACGCGCGCTTCGCCGGCGCGGCCGACGTCGAGTCGCACATGGCCAAGGTAGCGGTGGGTGGCGCCCTTGACGGTCGCCATCAGGGTGTCGGTCGGTCCTGACTGTCTCTTCGCCGACGTCCGCCTCGCCGGCTTCCGCTTCGCCGACTTCTTTACCGTCTTCTTTGCCGCTCGCTTTTTTGCCATCAGCGCCTCGCTATGGCGGCATTCTCTCACGAAGAATCGCGAGCAAACGTCGGTGTTATGCTCGCGGGGTGACCGCACGCCTGGTGGCATCGGGCGCTCAACGGACGCGTTTCGCGAGTGGCGGCTGGCTGGTGGCGGCGGCCGTGGTCCTCAGCCTGACGGCCACTGTTTTCACTCAGCGTGCCCGGTTCGGCCCCGCCCAGGATCGCGTTCGTCCGCATCCGAACATTCCCTACGACGGTCGATTCACCTTCGTCCGCCTCAATTACACGACGCTGCCTGGCGGCTACTTCTACGGCGGCATGCCGGCCTGGGCCCATGGCTATCCGATCGCCGAGCAGAACCTGATGCGCATCATGAAAGAGGTCAGCTACCTCGCGCCGCACATCGACGAGATCAACAGCGTGCGCGCCGACGATCCGGAGCTGTTCCGTTATCCCATCGCGTACGTGATTGAGGTCGACTGGTGGGACATGACCGACAAGGAAGCGGCCAACCTGCGGGCCTATCTGCTGAAGGGTGGCTTTCTGATCGTCGACGACTTCAAAGTGCGCGGAGCGTTTGGAGGATTTGGCGGGCGTGGAAATGATGCTGGCGCCGGCGGCGGATTGGCGGCGTTCGAAGGCAACATGAAACGAGTGCTGCCGGAAGGCACATTCGTCGCGCTCGATCCGGCGCTGCCGATCTTTCATTCCTTCTTCGAGATCAAATCGCTGGACAATTTCCCGCAGGCCTACATTGCCGGCCAGCCGGTGTTCCGTGGAATGTTCGAGGACAACGACCCGCGCAAACGGTTGATGGTGATCGAGAACTACAACACTGACATTTCGCAGTTCTGGGAGTGGTCGGGCCGCGGCTTCCGTCCGTTCGACGACACCAATGAAGCGTACAAGCTCGGGATCAATTACTTGATCTACGGCTTTACACATTAGGAACTCGGCCTGGATGCCGAGCGACTACGCCTTTCGCCACGTGTGGGGACACCCTTCTGTAGGGGACACCCTTAAGGGTGTCCCGCACCGTCAACGTGTCCCTTTCAGCCTACTTGTTCAAGGGGAAGACGACGCCGATGCCCAGGCGGACGGCGTTGAAGTCGTTGAAGTCGTCGAACATGTGCCGCACGTCGAGCTGCGTGCGGATGCGGATATCGCTGCCGCGCGTGGCGCGAAAGTCCAGCCCGACACCGCCCTGAAGGGCGAAGTCGTTGATGTCGCACGCGCCGCAATGGTAGAGACCCGCGAATGCCTGCGCAAACGGCAGGACGTTTCGCCCGATGTTCGGCAGACGCAGGCGCGGTCCCGCCATGAACGATGAAACATTCACATCCTCGAAGCGGTTGACGCCCACTTCGCCCGCGAAGGTCAGGAATGGAATGTCGCGCTTGATGGTCGAGGCGAGATCGAAGTGCCCGCCGAGCGCGCTCGTTTCATCCAGCTCGTGATAAATGAGGTCGTATCCGGCCGTGAACGTCGCGAAGTACGGATCACGCGACTGAGCCGATACGGAAGAGGCAAAAAGGACCAGCGAGGCGATGAACAGCGGAAGTCTTGTACGCATGCGCTGCTCGGAAGCAACCCATCTGCCACATTAGTTGTTGAGGTAAGAGGTGGTGGCGGGATCCTCGCCGTCGGGCCACCATCGGCGGCTCAGGTAGTCGAGCGCAAGCACGAACCCGAGCCGTTGCGGAATCGTCGCGATCATCACCAGCGCGAAGCCGACGAGAAAGATCGATCCGTACGCCCACGACTTCGGACCGAAGCCGAAGTACACAGCAGCGATCGCGATCCCCAGCGGAATGCGATCGCCGACGATCCAGAACGCCCAGGTGTCGCCGGCGTGCTGTTCGTAGACGAGCCCGCAGTGCGAGCAGTGGTCGCGCACCGTCATCCAGCCTTCGAGCAGGCGGCCCTCGCCGCAGCGCGGACAGCGGCGTCGAAGTCCATTTCGCAGCGCCGGCCACGTGCCGCGAGAGGTGGTCATGGCATTCGATGCTACTAAACGAAGTCTCGTCATTTCAACGAAGAATCACGGTGGCCGAAAAACGGTCGCTCACAAACGGCGCTCCGGACCAGCATTCCCCTAGCGCCGGTTCACCGAGCCGGAGCCCGAAACATGCGAGCTGACGCGCGGCTCTCCGAGATACTCGATGGATCCCGATCCGCTCACGTCCGCTTTCAACGCCTCGCTCGCGTTCACCACGGCGGTGCCGCTGCCAGAGAGCGTCGCTTCCGCTCGTTGGCTCTTCAGGTCCTGGCCGCGGTAGGCGCCCGAACCTGAGATGCGGAGCTCGAGATCTTGGGCTGTTCCCTGTCCGCTGACCTCGCCCGAGCCGCTGATTCGGACCCGCAGGTGGTCGCCTTCGAGTCTCTTGGCGTCGGCTCTCCCGCTCCCTGAAACTTCCAGACCTTCAAGCTTCTTCACCGTCAGGTGGTAAACGATGCCCTTGCTGGGGCGGAGGTTCACCATCGCGTTGTCTTTGGTGCCGAGTTCGAGGGTCGAGCCGTCGACCGAGGTCTTGATGTACTCGAGAAGGTTGTCGTCGGTCGTGACCGTGAGCGATTCGGAACCGGTTTGCTCGATGGTGAGTTCGCCATCGCCGCTGAGCGACACGGTGGAGAAGTTCGCGACGGTTCTCGGTTCGGTGACGACTTTTCCCGAACCGTCCACCATGTTGAACACACCGCAGCCGCTCAACAACGCGCTGCCGCCGACCAAGAGCCAGGCTCGAATACGGTTCATGGCGTCTCCCGCTGAACTACATGCGACATACGGTGATAGGCGGGCGACGGTTCCAGGGGACTTTCCGGCTCGATTACCGCCGACGATCGTGGTCTCGATCCCGATCCCGATTGCGTCCGCGATTGCGGTCGCCGTCCCAACGCCCTGAGTAATATCGGCCGCCAGAGTAGTACGGGGAAACCCAGTATGCGCCGGAGTACGGCGGTCTCGCCCAGTACCCATTTCGCCACACGTACCGTCCGCGGACCGGATACCAGTACCCTTCAACCCACTCATAGCCCGGCCCCGGTCGAGCCGGCACGCGGTAATAGCGGGGAGCCGGCGGTTCGCCGATGCGAACACCGAAGGTGACTTGCGCGTCGGCCATCGACGCCGGAGCGAGGAGTAATGCGGAGATGGCGAATACTTTAAGCAATTTCTTCATGCGCCGTTCAGGTGCAAGTCACACGCCATGGCGCACGGATCAGATCGCGAAAACGGCAGTTGGTCTCCTCTGTGCATCAACGTCATCCGTGAGGCTGGTCATGAGAATGTCGCTACCACTCGGGCGGTGGCTCCCGCGGATACTCACGCTCGCGGTGATGTCGATTCTGTTCGGGGCGCCTGCCGCGGCGCAGGATCTGACGCCGGCGACGGAGCCGCCGCTCACCGACACGACGCCCGAACCTGCTGGGTTCCTTCCGGAACCCGACCTCGTGAGACGAGCCGCGGTGATTGCCGATCGACGCTTCAATTTCAGCGAAGCCACCAATGGGTTGTACACCGCGCTGGGCAAGGTGCCTGGTGCCGGGTGGATTTCGGGCGGACCGGGTTACCGTCGCTGGTACCAGCACGATCACCTCTTCGTGGATTCATCGAGCATGGTGTCGTGGCGCGGTTACACCATGGCGCAGGCGCGCGCCGAATTTCCGCGCTTGTTTCGCAGCCGCCTGCTGATCGGCTCCCAACTGCGGTGGCAGGACTTCAAGCAGGTCGATTTCTACGGAGAAGGATCGGCGTCTGCATCATCCGAACGCACCCAATACCGCATCCAGTCGAAAATTGCGGGCGGATATGCGACGCTCCGTCCAAGCCGCACGCTGGCGATCGACGCCGAAGTCGATTGGCTGCGTCCATCCGTACTGACGACGAGCGGACTCTTTCAACCCGGGATACCCGGCACCAGAATGTTGTTTGCTTTAGATCCCGTGTTCAGGTTCGCGAATCAGCCGATATTCTTCCATCGCCAAGCCGCGGTGACACTCGACACCCGCGATTTCCCGGGCCACCCGACGGTCGGCGCAGTCTACCGCGCGGCCGTGGCCGATTACCGCGACCGTGACGCGGCTGCCTTCAATTTCCGACAGTACGAACTCGAGGCCGCACGCTTTGCCGCGCTCGGTTCCAGTCCTGTCGTCCTCGCCGTTCATGGATGGTTGGTGGCCAGCGATCCCGCCGACGGTCAATCGGTCCCGTTCTATCTGCAACCGAGCCTGGGCGGCTACAACACGCTTCGCGGATATCCGGACTATCGCTTTCATGATCGCAATCTGCTGCTCGTCAATGCCGAAGCGCGGGTGCCGCTGATGACGCACATCGACGCTGCGGCATTCGTCGATCTCGGAAACGTAGCTCCCCGGGTCAGCGAACTCGATCTGGGCAAAACCTCGTACGGAGCTGGCCTTCGGCTCCATACACGTCGTCAAACGTTCGCGCGGCTAGATGTGGCGCGCAGCGCAGAGGGATGGCGCGTTCTGCTTCGATTCAGCGACCCGCTCGACTTGTCGAGGCTCTCGCGACGAACGGCGACGGCGCCGTTTGTGCCGTGAGGACGCGTCGTCGGAGTGATGTCATCGCACACGTAGTAGTGCGAACCTTGAGGTTCGCCGGCAAACAGGAGCTCACGATGAATCGACGTGCTGCTGGATTGACCGCCATGGTTGGGATGCTGTTGCTCGGGGGCTGCGTTCGAGTCAGGCAACCGGACATCCGCCCCACACCGCGTCCGGGCGCCACGTTGTGGAGGGATCCGGGCCGTATCGCGGCGGCGGACCTGTTGCATGGGCCGTGGGGCTCCCAGCACGCTCCCTCGCCAAACGCGACGTATACGTTCGTCGAGCGCAAACACAAAGGCGTCAACCCTGGTATGTCCGTCGTCGATCCGGAGGGTCGCGAGTGGAGCGTCAAACAGACGCCGCCGGGCGGGCTCGACCACGAAGCGCAGGTCGAAGTGGCGATCTCCAGGCTGCTCTCCGCGATTGGCTACTACCAGGCGCCGGTCTATTTTCTGCCGTCCTTCACGTTGAAAGACGACTGGGGCCGCCACGTGGAAGTCGGCGGGCGATTCAGGCCCAAGGACGACACGCTCAAGGAAGTGGGCGACTGGTCGTGGCCCTCGAATCCATTCATCGGCACCCGCGCCTACAACGGTCTGCTGTCGGCACTGCTGATGTTCAACAGCACCGATCTCAAGGATGAGAACAACTCGATCTACGAACATCGCGTCGGCGATGGTGTCGAGTTGTGGTACGCGGTTCGCGATCTGGGTTCCGCCCTGGGCGATACACGGCGTCTTGGCCCTTACAAGAGCGATCCCGATGCCTTCGAGAAAGAGCCATTCATCATTGGTGTGACGCGCAACCGCGTTCGCTTCGCTTATACGGGTTATTACGAACGCTACGTCCGCGATCGGATTGCGCCGGCGGACGTGCGGTGGACGGCGGATCTGCTCGGTCAGCTGCGCGACAGTCAATGGCGCGATGCGTTCCGCGCCGGCGGGTACGACGACGCGACCGCGACGCGGTTCATCCGCCGCTTACAAGAGAAGATCAAGGAAGGTCGTATACTGGGCTCGGGAGCACGTTCATGAGCCAATCATTCAACTGTCTCACGCTCATTGTCGTCACGATGTTGACGTTGACTGCCGGCCGCGCGATGGCGCAGGACAGTCCGCGTCAGCTGTTCGAAGCTGGCAAATATCAGGCGGCCATCGAGAAGACCGGCGGAGACAACTCACCGGCGGCGCTGTACCTCAAAGGATTGAGTCACCTGAAACTCAATCAGGCGGACGCCGCGAAGGACGACTTCCGAAAGATCGGCGGCGACGAAGCCTGGCAGGCCGTGGGCAAGTCGGCAGTCGCCCTGGCAGACAACGACAAGGATGGCGCACTGGCGGCAGCTCAGGCGGCGGTCGGACACAACGCCAAACTCGCGGAAGCCCAATATCAGCTCGGCATGGTCCTCGATGCCAGAGGCGACAACGCCGGAGCCGCCGACGCCTTCGCCAAGGCCACCGAAGCCAATCCGCAGATGGCGTATGCGCACTACTACGCAGGAATGAATTACTACGAAGCCAAGCGGGTCGATCGGATGGCCGTGTACTTCGAGAACTTCCTGAAGCTGGCGCCGAACGCTCCGGAACGCTCGGCAGTCGAATCGATCATGAGAACGGTCCGAGGCAGGTAAGGTGCACTGTTTCACTAAAAGGCGTGGCCGAGCCCGAAGTGCACGGTCCATGGCGAATCGAACGGCCGCGGATTGAGGGGCCGGCCGAGATCCAATCGCAGGATGCCCACCGGCGTGCCCAGCCGGATGCCGCCGCCGGCTCCGGCCTGGACGCCACTGTGGAACATCGCGGTCACACTCGGGTAGACGTTTCCGATGTCGATGAAGCCGACGCCCCGCAGCCACTTGTAAATCGGAAATCTCAGCTCGCCGTTGCCGATGAGAAGCGCGGCGCCGCCGTCGGCATCATCGAAAATGCTGCGCGGCCCGAGATCGTCGTCTTTGTATCCGCGCACGCTGGTCGCGCCGCCGGCGAAAAAGCGTTCGCTCGGAATCAGCGTTTCATCCCGATACGTTCGCGCCAATCCCACCCTCGCGGCCGACGCCAGGACCGCCCCGTGGCCAATCGGAAAGAACTGGAACCGCTGGAGGAAGGTTTTCAAGAAACTGATATCCGAGCCCAGTCCGGGCCGCGAGAGCTCGAGGTTTCCTGACGTGAACCAGCCGTGTGACGGATCGAACGGATCGTTGCGGCGATCCGCGGAACTGCCGGTGGTCAACCGGGCCACCTTCAGGTCAACGATAATCGGAGCGATGTCCGGCCGTTCCAGGGTCAGGATTGTCGTCCGGTTTCGACCAAGGTCGTAGCCATAGCGCACGTCGACGAATTTCCGCAGACGGACGGTCTGCTGGCTGCTGATATTCGTGACGTCCGACGTCGCTTTGGTCTGGAAGTCGCCGCCCGAACTGATGTCTTCCTCCCGCCCTCGTGACAGAAAGACATTCGATCGAACCGGGAGCCCGAAGAAACGTGGCACGCCGAGGTTGAGGCGGCCGACCTCCTGGTCGCTCCGGATGCGCGCCGACAAACCGAGGGTGGCGCCTCGACCGAAAACATTGCCGTTGTCGAGATCGGCGGCGAACCCAAGCTTCTGCGCTCGCTGACCCGGAGCCACCACATCATCGTTCATCGCCAGGCCGTAGCGGAACGAGTAGCGGGGCCGCTCTTCGACACGAAATCTGGCGATCACTCTTCGATCGCCGCCGGGGCGGCTGTCCGGAGCGGGCTCGAGATCGATGTCGACGCTTCGATACACGCCCGTTTGGTAGAGCCGCCGCCGGATGGCGCTCAATTCAGATGCGCTGATCGGCGTTCCGGTCTCGAGGCTGGAGTTTCGCGCGACTGCCGCATGGCCGGCCGCCGCGCCGTCCACCGAGACCGACTCGAGAATCGTCCGCGGCCCGGATTCGGCAATGACGCGGACATTGGCGCGGTGCGTCGACGGATCGAGCGCTGTTTCGGCGCTGACATGGGCGCCGAGGAACCCGGCATCGCGCAGGCGTTGCTCGAGCGCGGCGACGCCGTCAGCGATGGCTTTTGGTGTGTAACGCGAATCGACGGCGATGCCGAGCCGGTCGTTCGAGCCCTCGAGGCCGGCCGCGGGAGCGCCCTCGATCGTGACCCGTCCGACCAGCCATGGTTCGCCCTCGTGGATGACGACGCGGATCGTCGATGTGGTGTCGTCGATGTGCGGTCTCTCAACGTCGATCTGAGCCGAGAGCAATCCGGCGTCGTGATAGAGCCGCTCAATCAGCACCCTGAACGAGGCGGGGTCGAGCCAGGGCGCAAGCGGACCGGCGCGCTGGGCCACTGCCAGCAGCGTGCTGGTCTCAATCAACGCATTACCTTCGAAGACCAGCTGCGCGGTCGTGAGCGGTCCGGGATCGATGGTTATGCGGAGCGTTTTACCGCCGTCGGCGCCAGTCGCTTGAATGGCTGCGGTCACCATGGCCTGGAACCGTCGCTCGCCGTACAGGTATTCGCGCACGATGAGCGCGGCATCGCGTTCGAGAAACCCGTCGAAGATGGCGCTCGCCCATCGTGCGACGATCCGTTGACGGACGCGACGCGGCACATCGAAGCCCGAGATCTCGAGGCGTGTCGGCCGTCCGCGGTCGATCGCGTACTCCAGCAGGATCGCGTCAATGGCGGTGTCGCTGTTCGCGGTCTCGATCGGAGCGCCCGTTGGCAGCAGGCGTCGCGCGCGCACACGGACCTCGAAAAACCCGTGATCCTGGTAGAAGGCGATCAAGCGTTCGCGGTCCGCCTGCCATTCAGCGAACGTGAAATGGTCGCCTTCGCTGATCCGGAGCTGGCGGTGCAGCTCATTTTCGGGGAAGCCGGGATCGCCGGTCCAAGCAACGGCGGAGACGACGGCGCCAGCCACGGCGGCGGGCCGCTTGCGGCGTGATGCGCCAAAACGCGGCTGGTGGCGGAATTCGTAGGAACGGCTTTGATCGTCAAAGAGCAGCGCGCGGGCTGAGATGCCGGCCGGCGCGAAGTACTGCGTGCTCATCGTGAAGCCGTTTTCCGCGAGATTCTGCGAATAGGCGAGCTCGACGTGTTCGCCCAGCCGCTTGCCGAGCGTCAGGCGCGACGCCGGGTTGACGTCGCCGGCGATGAGCGTCGGGTCATCGAAGATGTCGGCGCGCCCGCTGCCTTGTTCGAGTCGCAAGGTGTCGAGCCTTACCGCCGACCCGACGAGCCCGAGCAGCTCGCCTGAAAGCAGACGCGCGAGCTGGGCCCCTGCTGCGGCGGTATCGGTATCTGACGAAATCCCGAACAACAATGCTTCGGCTTCCTGGTTGGTGACGCCCACCGCCTGCGATCGCACGTCGCGCTCGCACGATCCGGTCGCCGAGCATTGGAGCGCAATTTCGATAGGGACGTCGCCGATGCGCGTATCGGCAAGAAAACTGACGTCGGGCGCAATCGCTCGGGGATTGGTGAGATCGATGACCAGCGATTCGACGCGATAGGTGTTGCCGGCCAGGTAAATCTCGCCGTCCGGCTCGGCTTCGATACGGCCGACTGCGCCGGGTTGTGCGGCCGTGCCGGTGACTTGCAGGTTCGCGGTGAGATTCAGGCGGCCGTAATTGTTGTCCACGCGAACCTGCTCCGCGGTAGTGACCTTGACGTCGAGGGTGAGGTGCGAGAGAAACGACGACTCCCCCTCGGTGGCGACGCCGGTCCCGGCGCCAAACCCGGAGAGAAGGCTTCGCGACACGACCAGCGGTTCACGATACAGGCCGCTCACGACATCGACCTGACCAGCGAGATTCGTTTCCCGGCCATTCAACGTCAGCACCAGGACGGCGTTCGACTCGGTTTGAAATCCCTCCGGATAGTCGAGCGTGACGTTGCGCGCCGTCAGGGTGACGCGTCCGGATGGCGCCGCAATGTCTTTCAAGGACACCGTACCTTCGACCGTTGCCGCGCCGCCGTTGACCGTGCCCTTCAAGGAAATCGTCGCCTCGCGATTGGCGGGAACCACGATCGTGCCTTCGAGGTCCGATGCCGCGAAGCTCGGATTCTCGAGGCGGAGTTCACCGCCGGTAACGGCGAGGGTGCCGAGGATCTCGGGAGAGGCCATCGGTCCCTTCACCGTCAGCGCCGAGTGCGCGACGCCTCCGGACGCGACACCGCTGACGAACGCCCCAAGGATTCGCAGATCGACGTCGCCGTTGACGGCAATATCGACCGGCCGATCGGGCGCGCGTAAATCAGCACTGCCCGAGACGCGCAGTTCGTTGTCCTCGGCATGCCAGCGGAACTCTTCGATCTGCGCGCGGCCATTGGCCAGACGGATCCGTGTCGGTGCCGCCTGCTCGAATGGCACGTCCGCGGCGACGAAGGTCGCACGATCGAGCACGAGCAGGCCTCGTACGCGCTCGATCGTGAACGCGTCGGCCTCGGCGGTCAGCGTGGCGTCGACGCTGCCGGAGACCGACTGCAGCGTCGAGGCGTCGACGAACGGCGCGAGCGCCGCCGACGTCAGTCCCGTCACCCGCGCCGCGAGCGTCGCTGTTCGCGGATCGGCTGGGAGCGACGCGAGCCAGCTCGAACCCCACGCCGCAATGCCGGTGGCCGACGCGCGTGCCGGCAGGTCGGGCACGATCAGGCGGAGCGGAATGTTTCCGTCACCCTGGATCCTGGCGCCGAGCCAATTGGCGGCGATGGACTGAATGGCCACGCGCGCGGGCTCGATCCGCGTTTCGACGACGACCTCGGTCAACGGCGGTTCGTCGCTGTAGCGGAGCGAGGCGGCCCCGAATGACAGCGTTCCAGTCGGCTGCGGCGCCTGCAGCGTGCCGCCGACGTGGAGGTCGAGATCGACCCTGGACTGGTCGGCCTCGATCCGCACGTCGGGGGGCATGGCCGACGCGGCCATCGTGAGGAAATCCGACAACGGTCCGTCGACGCGGACGTTGAGGCCATCGCGAACGTCGTTCAACCCCAGCGTGCCCTGCAACTGCACCGCTGTCTGGGTGCCGACGCGAAGCCCCAGCCGTGACGCCGAAAATGCGTTCGGCTGGACCGATATCGTCGCAGGCGCTTCGAGAACGACCGGAATACCCGAGACGGTGAGGTCGAGCGCCCGCAGGTTGGCCTCGCCGCTGCTTTCCAACGGCCGATCGATAGTCCCCTGTCCTTTGATCGTCGTCGTCACCGTTCCCTGGGTGGCGATCTGATCGCGCATCGACCGAGGCAGGAGCGTGGTGAGCGAAGTGCTGTCGAGCGTCGCTTCGGCCTGGAATGGATAGGGCTCACGGATGCCGACGGTGCCGCGCAGCAGAGCGTTGAGGCTGGGAGCCGTCCCATCGACCTCGAGGCGGTTGTTCGCCAGGTGAAGCTGCGCTGTCACAGAACCGATCGCGACCTCGTACGCATCGAGCGCTTCGGCGGTCAATTCGGCTTGCGCGATCGGCGCTTCCGCGGTGCCCTGCAGCCGGCCGGCGAGCCGTGCCGATCCCGTCACGGGCACATCGTCCACGCCGGCAAGCCGGGCGAGTGCGTGCAGATCGTCAGCGGCGGCATCGAACCTTGCGTCGATCCTGCCTGCCCATGAGTACGAACCGGATGCATTGACGACCGCTGGTCCGACGCGCGCCGTGAACGTATCGGCGGTCAGCCGGTTGTTGTTGACGGCGATCCTGGCGTCGAGCTGTCCGGGGGGATAGTCGGGCAGGAGAAGGTTTCGTCCGGCGATCGTCGCGGCAGCGCGCGGTGCTGCGAACGTGCCCGCTGGATCGATGACGGCATCAACGGAGCCGTCGATCTCTCTCACCTGGGACGGCAATTCCACACCTGCCTGTCGCACAAACGGGATGAGCGGCTGGAGCGCATCGACGTGAGCGCGCGAACGACCGGAAAGCGTCGATCGAAATGTTCCGTCGTCGCCCTGGCTTGCTTCGCCGGAAATCACGCCGTCCAGCGAAGTAGGCCCGGCGGGCGATCGAAGGTGATGGTCGAGTGTCCAGCGGGCATCGTGCGCCTTCAGATCCAGACGTCCCCCGACTGCTAAACCCGATCCGGTGGACGCCAGCGTGAGCGACCCGGTCGCGTTGGTCTGGTGCCACCAGTTCTTGCCAAACGGATCCGATCCATCCAGCGTGACCTCCACGTCGCCCTCAACCGTGGAGCCAACTCGAAGGCGCTGCTTCGTACCAACGGCCGCGAGCACGCGATCGAGATCAATGTTTGAGAGGTGACCGCTGAAGTGATTGCCGCCAGGCGAGGCGTCACCAGGCGTCACACGCAGTGAACCTTGGGCCGTCGCCGCCCCGAGATCGGAGGTCACATCGAGACGCTGGATGTCGACGCGGCCTGAGGCATACGTCGCCTCAGCCTGCGCGGTGGCCTCCTTCACGTACGGCGCCTGAAGATTATTTGCTGAAGCGACAACATGCACGGTTGGATCAGCGATCGATCCGCGAAGCGTCACGTCCGCTCTGGCAGTCCCGCTCAGCGCAGGCGCCGAGGGACCGATCAAATGGGCCGCACGGGCGAGATCGGTGATCAGGCGGCCTTGCGCTTCCGCACGAATCGTGTCGGCGATGACATCGATCCATCCGTCCAGCGTCAGCTGACCCTCTGCAGTGTCGAGGCGCAGTTGATTCGCAGTGACGCGCGCACCATCGAATCCGAGGCGCCCGCCGAATTGTCCGGCCAGCGATCGGTCAACGCCAGCCGCGCCGCCGCCGATGACGACACTGATCGGGCTTGGACCGAACAGACCGAGCGGAGCTGGAGCGGCCCTGGTGTCAAGCGCCAGATCGAGGGGACCGAGCGCCGCCTTGTGTCCACCGCCTTCGTCTTCGGCATCCGCGGTCAGCTGAGTGATTGCAACGATACCGAGATGGATTGGGGAAGGTGACGACGTCGTTTCAGTCTGCGACGTGGGCAGATTCGTGCTGCCATCGCGGTGGCGAACGAAGCTCAAGCGCGGGCGAACCAGTTCGAGTCGCGTGATGTCGCCGGTTCCGAGCAGCACGCGCCGATCGAGAACGATCCGCAGGACATCGGCTTGCAGAAATGGGCGGTCGCCGTGGGCCGAGACTACTGGTTGCTGCAGTTCGACTGAGACCCCGAGCAGGTTGTAGCGGAGCGCTCTGGCCTGGACATCGATGCCGAAGTCGCGCGCTACGCGCCCGCGCGCGTAGTCGAGGACGCGCGCGCGGACCACCGGCAGGTGTACGGCGCCGACGATCAGCAGACCGAGCACGACAACGGCGGCCACAGCCACGGCGGAGCGCCGCAGGACTTTCGACAACATGAGCGGGTACTGTCAGAAGTCTACCAACGTCCGAAGTAGTGCGAACCTTCAGGTTCGCCCGACAGTCCGCCAGATGTAGTGCGAACCTTCGGGTTCGCGTGACATTGACTGCCGGGTTTCGCGATCGTCTGATAGCATGTCATCGCCCCCGCATCGTGAGGCTGTGCCGCGCTATCGCTTCAGCGATTTCACTCTCTCGCCTCGCCGCCGGACGCTGATCCGGGGCGAGCTCGAACAGCCTCTCATTCCGCGGTACTTCGATCTCCTCGTTTTTCTCATCGAACGCCGTCACGAGGCGGTCCATCGCCGCGACATCTTCGACCGCGTCTGGACCGACGTCGTCGTCTCCGACAGCGCCCTCAGTCAGGCGATCCGGACGATTCGGCGAGCGCTCGGCGACGATTCACGCGAGCCGCGCTTCATCCGCACGGTGTCTCGCCACGGCTACCGTTTTGTCTTTTCCGATGTGATTGAAGAAGCCGACGACGAAGCTGCGACCGTCACGGGACGCGTTGACGGACCTGCTGTCGCGATAGAGCCCTCGCCGGCTGATCCGTTCGAACCGTTACTGCAACTGGTGACTCGGGCCGCCGCGACCGCGGACGAAGAAGAAGCACAGCGCGACGCGGCCGAAGTGCTGCACGCACTAGGCACTTCGGAAGCGCTGCGACGTCTCGGATCGCGACCGCGATCGCCCGTAGCACGCGCGCTGCTCCGCGATACCCGGTGGGATGTGCCCAGTGCCGGCGCGGTGCCGATCCTGGGTGAGCCTTCGGC
>Ga0068864_100002708_pt1 | contig 14589 bp, 6 predicted proteins | sample KBSSwiS72_FD_66586 | JGI IMG/M metagenome (GOLD analysis project Ga0068864, IMG submission 66586) | Switchgrass rhizosphere microbial communities from Kellogg Biological Station, Michigan, USA - KBS Switchgrass S7-2 | ecosystem: Host-associated > Plants > Roots > Rhizosphere > Soil ... | reverse complement strand
AGTCTCGTCAATCAACTCTTGTTGCTGTCGTTGATTTCCTCCGCTTGAACCGTTTGCCGGCTGGCCCATCCGACGACGTTGTTCGTCCAGAGCCTGCTGTTGGCGACGCGCGAGTTCTTCAAGTCGTCGTTCAGCGTCGGTCTTTTCCTGTTGTGCTTGTTGTTGCTGTGCACGCTGAACTGTTTCGTACTGGTTCTTCATCTTGTCGAGTTCGAGCTCGAACAGCCCTGCGAGTTCTTGTTGTTGACGTTCAGAACTCCCGTCCTGACCTCCGCTGCTTTGATTTCCGAAAGCGACCTGGACTTCGCGAAACAGAGCATCGGCCGCTAAAAGACTTTGCAGCGCTCGCTGCTCAGGAGGTAATGCATCTTTGCCGGTTTCCTTCCGGAGCGGCGGCGGCGCATTTTCCATTTCCTTCGCTGCCTTCGATAGTTTCTCGGCAATCTCCAGCATCTGTTTCTGACTATCATCTCCCATCCGACGTCCCATGCGATCAAGAAACTCCAAAGTGTCAGTCCTGAGTTTTTCCTGGCCCGCCGCGACGGCTTCGTAACCGTCTTTTCTTTCCTGCGGTGTGTACTTGTCACCTTCTCGAATCAAACGGTGCGTTGCCGCAATCAGATCCTTTTGCCGGCGAGACAACGCGTTCTGATCCTGATCACTACCTTGACCGCCGCCTTGTCCGCCCTGCTGCTGCGACTGCTTGTACTCCATCTCAAAAGGTTTGACCTCGATGAAGTAAATGTCGCTCGTGGCCTCGTTACTAGCATCACGCGCCTTGGCGTAATACGAAATAAAGTCACCCGGCTTAAGTTTGTACTCCTCAAGAAAGAACGTGTATGCACCCGTCAAACTTCGTGCTGATTCGCGTGTAAGTTGTTGGAGGTTGACTGCCTTCTCATCGCCGCCATTCACGGAGAAGTGCAGGTCCATTGAAACCACACCGTAATCATCCTCAGCGCGCGCCTGGGTGAACACCTCTTCGAGATTCGTAGCTTTCTTATCTCTGCCGGGCTTGTCGAAGGAGATAGTGGGAGGCTGATCTTCCAGGATTGTTACATCGTATTCGTTCGACCCGCGGTAAGTCTCACCGTCGGTACTTACGAGCTCGATGTAATAACTGGTGTCGCCGCTGACAGTAATGTCTCCAACAAAATCTGCACCTTGAAGTTTCATCTCGCTCTTCTTTCCATCGGAAAAGACGATACGAGCTGCGCGCACTTTGCCAGACAAACGCGCCATGATCGTGGCGACCGTACCCTTCAAAGCAGCAATGTCGCCGCCATCTTCGACAACCTTCGCGGGCAAGTGCGTGAATGCAGGAAAGTTCAGCGTCAAATCGAGTTGCTTAACGAAAGGAAGATCGACGACATTGAACTTATAAACGTCAGAGCGAATTGAGTTCGACTCGACAAAGTATTCCATCGAGTCCTGAATATTAAAGATCGAAAAGCGAAAGTCAGTCTTGGCTTTCGCTGGTTCCATTGTTTGACCCTGCCAATCTGCTTTTGAACCCAACGGTCGCGAAAAAAGCGTCACGGTCTGCGAGTCGAAGTTGACCAGGCTAGCGATCACGTCCTGGTCCGAACCCTTCGGAACACGCGCTGTCCCGGGCTTCACTCTGATACTCATCGCGTTGGATGAAGCAGCGAACGTTGTCGGAGCAACAAGTTGTGCCACGCCTTCCGAAATCTCTCGAGGTCCCCATTTCAAGACCGCAGTGAAGATCAAAAGACTCGCGAGAGCTCCAGCCCCGTACGTCAACAAGCGAGAGCGTCGAATCACGTCGCCGATATTTACGTTGTTGGACGCGTAGTTCGCGTCCGCGTGCAGCCGATGAATCAATGCCGGCGATATGTTCTGATTTGTGCTGTCGTCTGCATACTCGACGGACGCGACGAGTCGATCTTCAGTGCCTGGACTTTTCTCTTCGATTAAACGCGCGAGACGTGCATCACTGATTCGTCTTAGCAGTGGCTGAACCAGAGCAAAATAGATCGTGGCAAGAACAGTTAAGAGTGAACCAATTCGCAGGACGAGGATTGCTGCGTTGTTGGTGCGAAAACGATGAGCCGTCCAACCGCTAAGTAAAAGGACAACAGCGACGACACCGAGACAGATTGCGATTCCACGTAAGGTGAGCAGGAGTTGTCGACGACGACGTGCCCGCTGGAGAAGATTCTGAAGGACGGTTGTTTCAGGGCTCATACTAATTCTCCCTGGGGCTAAGTTTCTATCGGTGACTTAACGGGGGTGCTTGGCCTGAAAATAATTCGACTATCACCTAATCATCTTCACTACTTTAGTTCTGCGCGCGAGCAGCGATTCAGTCAACAGAAGCAGCAGCGCGATAAACAAGAGCGACCACCAAACCCTTTGTCGACCTTCAATTTCTTCTCTGCTGAGTTTGCGCTCAGCCTCGCTGCTTTCCGCATTGCCGGCTCCACCCGTGACGCCGGCCATAAACTGTCCAAAATCTAATTTCGAAAAGTCACCTTCCGAACCATCAATGTCAACGGCTGCAAAGTCCGGACGTGTACTGTACCGGAGACGATAGAACCCTGGCTCACGACCGGTTACCAGAAGATCTCCCGCAGGTGTCAGACGGTTCTCATTTAGTCTTGCACCACCAGGCGTGTCTACGGCGGGAACACTGCCTTGCTGTTCTTTATGAACCGTGAACGTTTGGCCCAGGCCGTACCACGAATTCTCCTCGTGCGTTCCCGCATAACGGACCATCTGATGTACAAACGGCAAATACAAAGGCGTCAAAGGAAGATCGTTCCAACTTGGACCGAGTGACGAAGTAAACAAAAGCACTCGTCCTTTTCCTGGCTGCGACTCCAAAAGTGCAGGACTGCCATCTTCGAACCTTGCCAACACAGCGGCGTTGGCTGCCGGCTGAGATCTGAAATATCCAATCACGTGTGCCGCAGCCAATCGTCCACTTTGTTGGAATACTTCAAATATCGGATGGTCGAACTTTACATCACTAATCGCGACAGTCTCTCCTGCCTTTGTTTGCACCGACTCAGTCAGTGTCGCCGGCATGATCTGCTGAAGCGCGTTGTTAAAGCTACTTACTTCTGTTCGAGGTCCCGTCGCAACGATCAGTTGTCCCCCGTTTGAAACAAACTTGCTGATACTGTCTGCAAGGGCCGGAGCAATCGACCCGGCATCATTGAGAATCACCAGCGAATACTCAGCGATACTTGTCGGGTCGACCGAGCCGGCAGTTTTCAATGTGAAGCCGAATGGAAGATCCTCGTCAGTTGTCAGCGCACTCTGAAGATGAAGGCTGTCGCTTCGACCCCGTGTAGAACTCTCGACGATTAGCGCTTTCGCTGGGACCTCGCGTTTCAAAGTGAAATAAAAATGGTTGTCGGCAGGAAAGTCGGCTGAGTTGATTTCGATGGTGCACCGGTTTGCACCGTCGTTCAGGTTAAACCCCGTGAACTCGACGACCTTTGAATCACGACTGTTGAGACTAATCTCTCGCTTCTCAACAGTTTGGTCGTTGATTTGAAAGTCAACTTGTAAGCGATCCCTTGGCGAGTCGCTGAAGTTGGTGATGTGAACGGCCAGGCTGTCTGAATACTTCTGTCCAAAAACCGTTCCACGTGCTTCGACGTCTGTTACAGCGACATTCGCTGCAGGACTACTGCCGCCAACATCAAGCGTTGTGAGTTGTGTGTCGTTGGCAAGTTTGAAAGTCGCGTTTGCCTGGTCCCAACCCGTTGCTTGAAAGTCCGAGATCATCACGATCTTTTTCTGTCCGGCGGTTTTCAGTTCAGACAACAACGACTCCGCGCCCCGCAGTGCTTGTTCATAATCAGTTCCATCCCAACCGGCGTTAAGACTCCTGACGCCGAAACGCAAGCGAGTCTTGTCCGCAGCGAAGCGGTTGATGACCGTATAGCGCTTGTCGAAGCTTAGCAACGCAATTTGTTCATTGTTCGAAGCTTCGTCGATGGCTGCTTCAGCCCGGCGCTGCGCCTCCGCGAATAACTGATCGCGTCGCATGCTCAAAGAATCGTCGATGAGAATGACGGTGGCGCCTGTGCCGGTCAGATTTTTTGCAGCGCTTCGTCCACTAAAAAACGGTCGTGCAAAGGCGATGACGATAAGGAGAACAGCAAGAGCGCGAATGAGCAACAACCAGAAATTCTGTATGGTTCGACGGCGAATGGTTCGTTGTGGAATCTGGCGAACAAAGACGAGAGCAGGGAATTGCACGCGGCGCGCACGTGTGCGTCTGACGAGATGCACGAGGATCGGTGCCGCGAGTGCCGCAGCCCCGAGAAGGAATAGTGGCGTCAAGAAAGACATCGCTTAGAAATTGTCAGGTTGGGAAGGGGACCCTGTCCCCGCCGGTTCATCAACACTAGGGCAGAGACATAATAATTAAGCGGGGACAGGGTCCCCTTCCTGACCTGACAATTTATCCCGCCTGACCTGAAATTTGTCACGGTTAATAATGATTTCCAAGCCTCACCTACCGCTTCGTCGCGACAAGAACGAAAACAGCGCATAGTCTAACGGTTGTTTAGTAGTCAGCATTTCGTAATCGACATGATTTGCCGCCGAGCACTCCTGCATTTCGGTTACGTGCCGTCGCATGCGTTCGCGGTAACCGTTCATGACAACGTCCGGCAACACGGGCATCTGTTCCAGCGTTTCCGCATCCTCTAGTAGAAGCACTGGTTCGTCGAAACTAAAATCCAACTCATTTTGGTCGAGCACATGAAACGCGACGAGGTCGTGGCCTTTGAATCGCAGATGCTGAAACGCTTCTTTGAGACGATCGGGCTCGTCGTAGAAGTCAGAAATTATGACGACGATCCCACGTCGGGTAAGAATTTCCGCAAGCTGGTGTAATGATGTCGTTAGTTTTGTCTCACCGCCTGCCTCAAGTCTCGAGAGATGACCGAAGATTGTTCGCATGTGACCAGTGCGGTTTCTGGCGGGCACATGCGTGTGGACTTTCTGATCAAATGCTACCAGCCCAACAGCGTCCTGCTGTCTGTTCAAAAGATAAGCGATCGATGCCGACAGAAACTGTGCGTATTGGAGTTTGGTGACGCTGCTGCTGCTCGCGTAACTCATCGATGCACTCGTATCGATAAGTAGATGACATTGAGTGTTAGTGTCTGCACGATACTTCTTGATGAAATAACGATCAGTGCGGCCCAGTAGTCTCCAGTCGAGGTATCGCAAATCATCACCCTGGTTGTACTGGCGGTACTCAGTAAACTCGGTTGAGAATCCTGTGAACGGTGAACGATGCAGCCCCGACATGAAACCCTCCACGACTGCGCGAGCAAGTAGTTCGAGAGAGCCAATGCGAGCGAGTAGTTCAGGATCGAGAAAACGCGCGGGTGTGTAGGCTGCCGCTGGTGCGTTAACCACGCTGGCGGGTGATTGAGTTTGCTTATTACGTTTTGGCCAGATCATTTTCGATAATGTCCGATATGCTTTAGCTTGTCGGTATTTCTTTAGAGTTTGTTTGCATTTCGACCTTGGACCGACAAGCTAAAGCATATCGAACACCACTCACAGTCCGCTCTTCGGCTCGGGCACAGTCTCAATCAACTGTCGAATCACCTGATCCGAATCAACCTTCTCTGCTTCAGCCTGGAAGTTCAACAGCACACGATGGCGCAACACGGCTGGTGCGACTGCACGCACGTCTTCGCAAGAAACGTTGTACCGTCCGCGTAAGATTGCGCGTGCCTTACCGCCAAAGATCAAGAACTGTGAAGCACGCAAAGAACCGCCCCACGTAACCCACTTATTAATGAAGTCAGGGGCCGCGGGCGTTCCGGGCCGGCTGGCGTTTACGAGTCTCACTGCATATCTAGAGACCGTGTCGGAAGCTGGGACCTGCTTGACGAGACGCTGGAAAGCAATGATCTCGTCGGCATTCATCACCTGCTTGAAACTGAAATCCTGTGGAGAAGTCGTTTGCTTGACGACGGCCACTTCCTGCTCTTCAGGCAGATAGCCGATCTTCACGTTGAACATAAATCGATCGAGTTGCGCTTCCGGTAAAGGATATGTGCCCTCCATCTCGATAGGATTTTGAGTTGCAAGCACGTGAAATGGCCTGGGCAAATCGTAACTAACACCTTGAACTGTCACTCGACCTTCCTGCATTGCCTCAAGCAGCGCGGCTTGAGTTTTGGGTGGAGTGCGATTGATTTCGTCAGCAAGGACGATGTTGGCGAAGATTGGACCACGAATAAACTGCATCGCACGACGGCCTGTGGCCCTATCCTCCTCAATGATCTCGGTGCCCGTTATATCTGCCGGCATCAGGTCAGGAGTGAACTGAATCCGTTTGAACGACAGGTCGAGGACGCTTGAAATGGTGCGCACCAGTAAAGTCTTTGCCAGGCCAGGAACGCCCGTGATTATGGAGTGGCCGCCAACAAACAACGACAGCAGCACCTGCTCCACCACGTCGTCCTGGCCGATGATTGCCTTTCGGATTTCTCGCAGCAGAAGTTCACGTGCAGAGCCGAGTTTATCGAGCAGTTGCTCGTCGTTGATGGTTAGTTGCTCAACGGCCATATGGTTCCTTTGTCTCGCCTAGGTTAAGTCTAATTCTGATTGCTGATTTCTGATTGCTGATTTGATCTGGTGTATTGTAATGAGCAAAAAAGACAATCAGAAATCAGCAATCAGCAATCAACAATCGTCTCACTGACCAACGATCTTCAATAACAGCTCCTGAGCTTTCTCATAACGTGGCGCAGCTTCCAATGCGCGCAGCACAGACTTTTTTGCTTCCGGTTGTCGGCCCAACGCATAGTAAGCACTCGCTACGTTAAAATTCGCTTCAGCGATGTTCGGTGGCTCCAGCGCAAGTGCCGCTTGAAACTCCGACAATGCCTTCGCATAGTCTTTCGCTTCCACACTAAGTTCGCCTGCTCGCGTGTGCAACGCGTAGTCAAAAGGCGCAACGTAGAAACTCGCGCGCAGCGCTTCCAGACCGCGGACTTTGTCGCCCTGGGCCAGGCGCAGTCTTGCTAGAGTCTTCATAGCTTCTACGTTGTTTTCGTCAACCTTCAACTGGGACTCAATTACATCAGCCGCGCCGCCAATGTCGTTTTTCTTCTCCAGGATTTTTTCCAACGAATCATACGCATTACCCTGACCGGTGAAATAGGGAAACAACTCGATAGCGCGTCGATACTGTGTGATTGCACCCTCACTATCGCCATCGGCTGCAAGTAAATCGCCAGCGCGCAAGCGAAGCGCGAACGAATCCTGCGTCTCCAGCAGTTTTATGACTTCATCTTTTGACATCGACGCTGCAGCGTTTGCCTCTGTCTTCAACGCGTCGTTCAAAGGCCTGGCCTTTTTCTGGATGTACGCAGCAAACTCGCGATCGAAATCACTTTCGCTGAGTTTAAGAACCTGGCGAAGAACATCTGTTGTCTGTGCCTTGTCTCGATACATTGTGAGCATATGAAGGATCGCATCAAAGCCGAAACGATCGACTATGAACTCACAAACCTGTGATGCTTCGAAGTAGGCAACGGGAACATCTTGCGGATTGCTCGGCCGTTGGAAGCCGGCGTCGAGGTTTGCGATTTTGAACCATTTGCCGTCGTTGAAGGAGCGAACAAACAATGGGTTCCAATCATCGCCCCAACCGGGACGCGCTCGCCGCTCTTCATAAACTGAGAGGCCTTCGGAAAACCAACGTGGAATTCGATAGTCCGTCATTTGGAGCGTTATGACGTGTGTGAATTCGTGCCAGAGCGTGCTGCCCCAATTAAACTCGCCCACGCCGCGCGCTGACGGTGAGTCTTGCGCTATCACCTGACCGAAGCAAACACCAAGTGCACCCAAACCTGGAAGGCCCAACGTGCGAACGGCGAAGTCTTCGTGGTTCTTGAAGATCTCAATGGTGATTGGGCCTTTGGGTGTGAAGTGATATTTCGCAGTTAGTTTGTTCGACGCTTCCTCTACAAGATCCAAAGCATAGCCGGACAACACACCGCTCTCTTGCGCAGCTGCTTTCACTACAAAAGGTCCGCGTTTTGTTTCCGCAAAGTCCTGCATTGTGTCGAGCAAATCAAGAGTGTTTTTTGCCCACACGTTGAAGGCGTCACCTTTGAATGCTGTTTCAACCTCGGTACGACCTTGTTCCATCTGGCCCAGTCTGAGCAGGGCCATTCCCAAACTTAGATGTGCATCCCAGAGTCTCGGCGAAATTGCGATCGCTCTTCGCGCAAACTGTGCGGCCTGTTCGGTTCGTCGAGTGATGGTTGCGTAATGAGACAACGTATTGAACAGTTCACCGTAATGCGGACTGATGGCCAGAGTAGCTGCAACCTCTGCCTCGATGTCACGGTCCTGGAGATAGAACATGGAAGCGCGAAGCGCGTGCACTTCCGGAGAACGAGGATTTACTTTCAATGCCTTGTCAATGTCAGCTGTTGCTGAATCAAACTCACCCGCATCCAGTGCCAGCGCAGCTTTCAGCGCCAGTGCATCAACAAAATTCGGATTGATTGCCAGGGCGCGAGCGATTGCAGACTGCAACTCTTCGCCGCCCTCCAAACGTTTGTTTAGGGCAACGTCAAGGTGCGCACGTGCGCTGTTTGGATTCACTTGCAGCGCATCGTTGAAGAACTGGGCCGCATCGCCGTAGTTGTATTTCTCTGTGAAGAGTTCACCCGCGCCCAGTTGCGCTTCGACATGTTCGGAGTCGGCTTCGATCGCTGCGCGGTACATATCGTTGGCGTCCTGGAACTTCTCGAGATGAACCAGGGCACGCGCAATGGAAGTTAACTCAGAAGCCGTCTGCGGCTCCTTGTCGAAGTAATACTTAACGAACGACTCGTAGATTTGCTTTGCGTGCTCGTTCTGTCCGGTAAGGTCCATCGCTTCAGCAAGAGACAATCTGCTCTCGAGTTCGTTGCCAGGTGCATTGGCTTTTTCAAGTTGAGCGGTTGCTCGCTCAAACTCGGTTATTGCTTCCGAGTAACGCCCGGTAAGCGCGAATACCAGACCGAGTTGATGACGAACGGCGCCAGCTTCAGGAACTTTTAGGAGAAACTTTTTGGCACTACTTTCTGCATCGACGTAACGACCGGTTTCAATAAGTGCGCTCAGGATACTCTTTTCGGCTGTGACGTCGTTCGGAGTGGAGTTGAGTCGAGTGGTAAAAAGACGAATGGCATTTTCATAGTTGCCTTTTTTGAGTTCAGTAAAGCCGTCGTCCTGGGTTTGGGCGAAGAGATATCCGCAGATTACGCAGATTACGCAGATTACCCTCACCGCGGAATTGATCGCGACAATGCTGGGAGCGCCAGTGCTGGGACCGTCAGTGCTGGGAGCGCAGGCGTCCCCGCCTGCTGATTGCCTCTTGGTAACACCTGTGGTCAGGAGCAGGCGAGGACGCCTGCGGTCCCAGACGAGGCCGCGCCTCACCTGTCTATTCTTCTTAACCTGCAACGCTGCTCTCATGTCCCTGCCTGTTTGATCGACCTGTTCACTTTCGCCAATTCGATAAACAGCTTCTCAAGCATTCCTTCGTACTCTGTCTCTGCCATACCTCCCTTGCGAGCGATCAGTTGTTCTATTTCACCTTCAAGTCGAGTTCGCTCGCGCAGCAGTTTGGCAACAGCTACATTTTCCGAGGCCTCTTCTAAACTCAACGAGTCGAGATAGGTCGCGCGTGCCAGTAAGCCTTCCCCACCTTCGACCCGTTCGTGACCAACTCCATCGCCATTGTCCTCCAGAAGCGCATGCTCAGTCGCAAGCCTTCCGGCTCTCGTGTAGAACTCCGCCGTGAGATGGTTGGCGTATACAAAAGCTTCCAGGACCGACACGTGACCATCCTGGTCCGTGTCCGCATCGGTAGCGTTCAAGGCGTCGATAAAGAAACCTGGGAAATGTGTGGCGTTGGTTTCTTGACCGTTCCTCGTCGCAGTGATGACAACCCGACCCTTCGCGGAAAGGCTTTTGGAAAACTCGCCGCTTGCACTCGACATATTAATTACAACCACGCGTCGAGTCGGCAATGCCGAAAGCATCGCGGCATATTCCGTCGCCGGTAGATCGGGTCCCACTAGATTAAACTTCGACTCTTTGCCGTCCCAGGATCCGTGTCCGATAAAGAAAACAAAAAGAACATTGCCAGGTTGCAGTTCTGACTTCAGCAGAGCAAAAGTCCGGCGAACATCTTCTGCGGTAGCCCGCAGCGCTGGTGGTCCTGAAGGCTTTTCCGCCAGCACCTTTAGTTTTGTTGCGTCGAATCCGTATCGTTTGGTCAATGCGTCGCGGAGATCAGACGTCCACTGGTCGAATTGCTTCGCGTATTCTTCATCACCACTGGCGCCGTTGATGATTACAGCAAACTTGTTTGGGTCGATTTGGGCGAGTGTGGGTTTGGGGGTGACTGTCGTTTGCCCACACACGACGGATCCAAGTGTCAAGGAGAGCACCAGACTTATGAATTGGACTGTCATGACTCAATTGACTAGATATACATCAAACAATTTTCAGGTTGGGAAGGGGACCCTGTCCCCGCCTCTCTGGACCATTCAACTCACAGCGGGGACAGGGTCCCCTTCCTGACCTGACATTAAACCTTACGCCAATCCCTCGCGCTTCCTTAAGAACCATTCCGCACTCAACAATCCAACAATCAACATGAAATTGATCGGCATGTCCCAGAGATCTTTTGTGACGCGTTCCGAATATGGACTCTGCCGGTACGTCAAATCATCCAGAAGTTTTTGCGCCTCGCTTGGCGTGTAGTACTTGCCACCGGTTTCAGTGGCCACGCGTTTCAAGAGATCACTGTTTTGCTCGGCTCCATAGAACTCCCGGTTAAGATCGCTGACCAAGAGATCTGACTTGGCGTTCAATGGTCCCAATGTGCCGCTGGATCCCACGAGTTCAATCTTGTGCTGGCCTAATTCATCAACCTTGAACTCACCGTCGTATGTGTTAACACCGTTAAGTGTCGTAAATTTCAACGGGACTTCAACATTTACGCCCGAAGGTTTGGTGACTCTTGCGGTGGCGCGTGCATCGGTAACTGCGTTGTACTTCTTATCGCGAATGTCAGCGACAATGCGCACTGTGTCGTCTAACGCATAAACATCCTGTTCTGAAGTAACTTCGGTTTGTAGAGGCGTTCCGCTTACGAGGTAACGGAGCATTTGTCGCCAGAACGTCTCGTGTGCGGTGCTCTTCGAATCCATGCGCATACGCCAGCGCCACGTGTCCGATGCGGTCAATGCCAATGTTTGTCCTCGTCCATACCGTTGCTGAATGAGTAGTGGAACCAGTTGAGAAGAAGAGCCGTCAACTTTTTTCGCCTCCAACAAAACCGATGCTCCGGGCTTCACTCCCATCAGTACTTCGGAAACAGAAATTGGCGGCAACTCGTTCCACGACTTTTGATTTTGGCCGTGGTCGTCGTTGAGCCTGGTGATGGGATGATTCTGACCAGCCGCTGTCAATTGAGGCTTGTAGACCGGCAGGAAAGAGTTTGCGTCGTCAATAGGATTGCCGGTCAACGAAACTGGTAACAACTCTTCCAATGTTGTTCCTTTGTACTTTCCTCCGTCGAACGCCAGTCGGCCACCGAGTGCAAGGAGACCACCTCCACGACGCGCGACGAATGCCTCGATGTTCCGTAACTCGTCTGCACTAAAAAAGCCCGCCTCAACACTGCCGATAATCAACGCGTCATAAGCAAAGAGTTCTTCTTCAGTTTTGGGAAAGCCGCTGACTAATTCAGTTTGGTTCCCGACTCCCTGGCGATAGAACTTGTTTTCACCCGTGCGTTGCAGACAAACGAGCGTGATGTTCTTCTCATTCGGGAGCAGCGATTCGCGAATCTTTCCCAGTTCCCATCGTGGTTCGCCTTCGACGTACAGGATGCGCATTGGACCTTGTATGACTTCAACCAACGCATCTTGTTTGTTGTTTTCCACTGTCAGCTCGCTATCCAGTGGTGTTATTTCAACCGTGTATCGATGAATGCCCGGTGTCGTAGGAACGATCTCCAGGTTGACAGCTTGCGTGTCGTTGCCACGAAAGCTGAACTCCTCTGTCTTAACAGCGCGACCATCTTCACGTATGGCGAGTAGAACCCTGGTCGCGCCATAGCCCGTCAAGGCGACGAACGCCTCGATGTTCAGACGTGAACCGACCAGAACACGTCGCGGCATATTTACTCGAGTGAGCTCAGCGTCCATCGGTCGCGTGGTGTTACCTACGCCAACTGTAAAAACTGAAATGTCGCGAGCTCGTAGTTCTCGTAGCGTTGCGGCGAGATCACGAGGAACATTTGATGCTCCGTCGCTGGCAATTACGACAGCTGACAGTGGCATTCCAGATGAGCGCTTGATCGTTTCATCAAGCGCTCCCGCAAGGTCACTACTGTGTCCATTTCCGTTCAAATCATTTCCGTCTTTGACGGCCGACAATGCACCCGCGAATCCGTAGAGATTCGTCTTGAACTTTTCTTCAAGACGACTCAGGAATGAAGGCTTCCCGGAGTTTTCATTTAACAGAGCTTGCTTGATCGTATCGAGCCGCGTGCTGCCACCCGGCACGTCCGGCAGTTTCATGCTGAGTGAATCATCAACAACGACGGCGATGTAACTGCTTCGTGGAATGACAGACGACACAACGACCACGGGCCGCAAAAGAAGCACGATCATGAGCGCGAGTAGCGCCGCGCGCAGGGCTACCAACGCGGCCGTGGTACCCCGATCCAGTTTCCATCGAGGCCTTATATAGATGAAGTAAATGAAGATGCCTACAAGGAGGGCAATGAGGATCAGGAGTACAAAACCTGGACGCACATCAAACCCGAACCGTCCGTTTGTGAAGACGGCCTGCTCATGTCCGAACAAAAACCGTACAAGTTGGTTCATTGGTTGGTGCTCGTCAATATATACACCGACCGATTGCTGCGGGAAAGCTTCTCAACTTAGTAGCATCGGAAAAGTATGCGGTTGTACGGGAGGGGGATTGAACTTGGTGCCTAGTACCGCTTTGAGCTTTGTACTTAGTACTTGGTGCTTTGTTCCGGTAATTCCTCGCAATGACCAAAACAAGGCACCAAGTACAAACCACCAAGTACAAAGCACAAAGTTCAAAGTTCAAAGCACAAAGCCCACCGCCTTCCCGTCCGTAACCCTTATTTAATTCCTCCTCATTAAAATTTGAAATGTTTCCGATTGTTCGTATACTCGCGGCCTGCTTTCAAAGTCTCAAGAACCGATCGCGACTGATCACACTCAATGAAATCTAAAAGTATTAGGTTCGCTCTGTTTACAGCACTTTTAGTCGTTCCTCTCCTGGCAATCTCGTTTGCTTACGTCTCATCGTCGGCGCGTAAAACAAAAGCAGATGAACCAGCAAGCGAGGGCCGGACAATCACTCCCGCAGGAACACTCATTCAAGATTTGACTACGCGGCAAGTGGCGGTTGTGCCGCTACCAGTCGACTTCGTTCGTAGTCCGGACGGTCTCGGTCCCAATCATGAAGGCCGATATTTGATTTCAGTAAACAGCGGATATGGCGTCCAGTTCACCACTGGTGGTAACAAGGGTCAGCAGTCGTTGAGTGTGATCGATCTGAATTCTCCTCGTGGCGCAGCGGTCATTCAGAACGTTTACTTTCCGTCGCCACAGAGTGTGAACGTTGGAGTCGCATTTTCGCCGCAAGCTGAACCTGATGGTTCGTACTCGCTCTATGTTTCCGGTGGGTTTGAAAACAAGGTCTGGATTTTTAAGTTTTCGCCCGGGCTTGCGAATCCAATCACACCGGTCTCGCCTGGACCGGCGACAACGGTTGACGCGCCTTTTATAGACATTACGGGTTTTACGGAAGTAGCAAATTCGCCGCGCTACAACAGCAATCGAGCTCCAGTCTATCCAACTGGTCTTGCGATCAGTCGTGACGGCAGAACTCTATTTGTCGCTAACAATCTTGCAGACAGTCTAGGCATTGTGAAGGATGTTCGTGGTGAACGAAGACTCATTCGCGTGGACCTCCGACATGCGGACAATCGTGACCATCAGATCTATCCATATGGAGTGGTCTTGAAGTCGCGTGAAAGATCGTCGTCCAGATCGGATGATGCTGTGATAAAGGCTTACGTCTCCTGTTGGAATGATTCATCGGTGGCCATCGTCCATCCGGGCGAGGCAGATAAAGTGTCTTACGTCCGTGTCGGAAGTCATCCAACGAAGATGTTGTTGAGCGCCGACCAGGCGAAGCTGTTTGTCGTTAACTCCGATGACGATTCAGTGTCGATCATTAACACGACGACAGACAAAGAGATCGAGCGTGTAAATGTGCGTCTTTCGGAGAATGTTCCGATGGGGAACTCTCCCGAAGGTTTAGCAGTAAGTGGATCATTAATGTATGTCGCAAACTCTCACAGCAACTCTCTTGCTGTCGTAGAACTTGCGCAAAACAGGGCCGAGACTTCGATGAATGACGAGGAGGGTTGGAAAGACAAGGACGGTGAAAAGGAACGAAGCAAGGTCCGTGGATTCATTCCAACCGGTCAGTATCCATCAGCAGTTGCGATTGTCGGCA
>Ga0068864_100002707_pt1 | contig 14591 bp, 9 predicted proteins | sample KBSSwiS72_FD_66586 | JGI IMG/M metagenome (GOLD analysis project Ga0068864, IMG submission 66586) | Switchgrass rhizosphere microbial communities from Kellogg Biological Station, Michigan, USA - KBS Switchgrass S7-2 | ecosystem: Host-associated > Plants > Roots > Rhizosphere > Soil ... | reverse complement strand
AACGTGTCTTCGACGCATTCTTTACGACCAAGGCCGATGGCATGGGAATGGGGCTGGCGATTAGTCGCACGATTATCGAGTCACATGGCGGGCGGCTGTGGGCGACGACGAATGCGCCGAAAGGCGCGGTGTTTCAGTTTACAATTCCAGTCGATGGTGAGAGCGCAACATGAGTAACGCCGAGGCCATGGTTTTCGTCATCGACGATGACGAATCGATGCGCGAAGCGCTGAAGAGCCTGATCAGATCTGTCGGACTTCGGGTGGAGACATTTGCGTCGGCGCAGGAATTTCTGGAAAGCCGCCGGCCGAACGTCGCTGCCTGTTTGATACTCGACGTGCGGATGCCCGGGCTCAGCGGTCTCGATCTGCAACGCGATCTGGTTGAGCGGAACATTCACATTCCCATCATCTTCATCACCGGCCATGGTGACATTCCGATGTCTGTACGCGCGATGAAAGCAGGCGCGGTGGAGTTTCTGACCAAGCCGTTTCGCGATCAGGATCTACTCGATGCGATTCAGCAGGCGCTGGACCGCGACCGGCTCGCGCGTTCGCACCAGGCCGAGACAGCGGAACTTCACCACCGTTATCAGTCACTCACGCCACGCGAAAGCGAAGTGTTCGGGCTCGTCGTTAAAGGATTACTGAACAAACAGATCGCGCTCCAGTTGGGTACCAGCGAGATCACCATCAAACTCCATCGCCGCCAGGTAATGGAGAAAATGGACGCCGCCTCCCTCGCCGACCTCGTCCGCATGGCCGAACGGCTCTCCAAATAAATTCGTCACCAATCAGTGCACATCCGTGTCACCTATACCAAAGTATAGTTGCCAAACCCCTCCGTATAATAGTTTTCTTCCTGCCGCACGCGTAATCTCCTCAGTGAAATGAATAACCCGTTAATCTCCATTGTTGACGACGACGAGTCGGTGCGAAACGCGCTGAAGAGCTTGATCGACTCGGTCGGGTTTCACGCCGAAGTCTTTGGCTCCGGCGAGGAGTTTTTGAAATCTCGTCATCTTTCGGATACGGACTGCCTGATTACCGACGTGCGCATGCGGGGAATGAGCGGGCTCGAACTTCAGGACCGATTGCACGCCGCTAACTCTCCCATTCCAATCATTTTTATTTCGGCACACGACGACGGCGACGCAAAAGCGCGGGCACTGCGCGCGGGAGCAATCGGCTACCTGCAAAAGCCGTTTAGTGAAGATGCACTCCTGGGCGCGATCGGCGTCTGTTTGGGAAGGAGTTAAGGCGAAGGGGGATAGACCATGCTACAGACTGCAATAGCTTCTAAGTATCAAACATTACCCGGATGCGTAAACAAATTACCGGCAGCGGTCGACCACTGCGAAGACGTCGCGAAGCGCGCGACCAGTAATCTTTCAGAGCTTTATCCACATGCTGTTCTCAGATCAAGTGATGCCATCGGGTGGCAGAACGTGCGCGCGATCCATTTTCGGCACTGCGCGAGAGAGTTGTTGATCCCTGCTTCAGACGACCACTGCCTGGTGCTCAACCTCGGCGCGCCGTTTTTCACCGACGTTCATCCCGGCAAACGCCGCTTTGGCGGAATCATACGTTCCGGCGAAGTAGCAATTATCCCGCCGGGCTCGTCGTGGATCTGCCGCTCCGATGGCGCGCAGTTGCAGACGATGCTGCTGCTGTACTTGCGACCACTGTTCGTGCGTTCGGCAGTCGCTGAGTTTAACTATCCACACAATGACCTTGGCCTGAGTCCGCAGATCGGATTCAGAGACAAACACATCTGTCACGTCGCCATGTCGCTCCTCGACGAACTGACCGAAGCGAACGTGGTCGGGCGGCTTTACGCCGACTCGCTGGCCACTGGACTCGCGATTCAACTCGTCAGACGTTACAGCTCGTTGAAAGACGTTCAGATTGGCCACGGCGGAATGGCGCCGCACAAACTACGTAAGGCCATCGGCTTGATAGACCAACATCTTGCTCACGAAGAAGAAGGAAGAGTTACGTTACGTACAGTCGCTCGGCAAGTTGGCATGAGTTACTTTCACTTTTCGCGCGCTTTCAAGCAGTCGATGGGGATGACCGCGACTAGCTACATCGCGGAACGACGAATTGAGCGGGCGAAAAAACTCCTCGAAGAGACCGAACTCCCGATCTCGGAAATTGCACTGCGCTCCGGATTTTCCAGCCAGAGTCACTTTACGACTTCATTCCGAAGGCTGGCCGGAGCAACTCCTAAAGCATTCCGAGCAGCGCTCTAAGAGCAGGTCACAAAAAGGCAGATCTTGATCCACAGATTACACAGATTCATGAATCTGTGTAATCTGTGGATTAACTTTGTGCGTATGAAGAAAAATAAACTGAAGCTTGGGTCGTTGCTGCGGCCTCATACAGCAATGCTGGTCCTGGCGTTCATCGCTGTGCTGGGCGAAACAGCCGGCGATCTGCTCGAGCCCTGGCCGCTGAAGATCGTCTTTGACTACGTGTTCGGTTCGAAGAAAATGCCGGCGTGGATGTCTGAAATGTTCGCGTCGACTTTCGGTCTCGACAAAATCGCAATTCTTCACTTCGCCATACTCTCCGTGATCGTGATCGCCGTGATCGGCGCGATCAGTTCTTACGCCGAAAAGTACCTGACAACTTCCGTGGGCCAATGGGTGATGCACGATCTGCGACGCATTCTCTATCATCACATTCAACGTTTGTCGCTCGCATATCACGATCACAAACCTACCGGCGATCTGATTAGCACCGTCACCGCCGACATCGATGCAATTCAGGATTTTATCTCGCAGGCGTTGTTAGGCATTGTCGTCAACGTGCTGACACTCGCGGGCATGCTGATCGTGATGTTCTATCTCGACTGGCGTTTCACTTTGATCGCGCTTTCGATCACGCCGTTCCTGTTTGTCGTCGTCTACACCTACACGCATCGCATCAAGAAAGCCTCGCGCGCGCTGCGCAAGAAAGAAGGCGAAGTGGTTTCCGTAGTGGCGGAAGTGCTCGGTTCGATTCGCGTGGTCCAGGCCTTTTCGCGCGAGGACTACGAGGAAGCACGTTTCACACAGCAGAGTCTGGAGAGTGTCGAGACAGCTTTGAAGGCGCGCAGTCTGAAGGCGAAGCTGGCGCCGGTGGTGCAGGTGATCGTTGCGGTTGGCACGTGTCTCGTCCTCTGGTACGGCGTGAACCTCGTGCTAACCGGACGGATAACTTCAGGCTCGCTGCTGGTGTTCCTGCTCTACCTCGGCAAGATGTACAAGCCGATGCGCGATCTCTCGAAGATGACTGACACGATGTCGAAAGCGCAGGTGGGTTACGAACGCATACACGCGGTGATTGAAACCGAGGACAAGATTCGGAACCTGCCGGGCGCGAAGAAGGCGCCGCCGTTCAAAGGCAAGATTGAATTCGAGCACGTGTCTTTCTCTTACCTCGATCGTTATGCCACGCTCAGTGACGTCAATCTCACCGTCGAAGCGGGACAACTCGCTGCGCTCGTTGGTCCAACCGGCGCGGGTAAGACCACGATCGCGAGTCTCGTCGGTCGTTTTTACGATCCGCAGAAAGGCGTCGTGAAGATCGACGGGCGTGACGTGCGTACTTACAAGCTGAAGTCAGTGCGACAACAGATCAGTTTTGTACTGCAAGAGACGCTGTTGTTCCGCGCATCGATCTGGCAGAACATCGCGTACGGCAAACCCGAGGCTTCGCGCTCCGAGATCATGCGCGCTGCCGAGCTGGCGAATGCGGATGAATTCATCAGAGACATGCCGGAACAATACGACACGATGATCGGTGAAAAGGGCGTGACGTTGTCTGGTGGGCAGCGCCAGCGCATTGCCATCGCGCGCGCGATTATTCGTGATGCGCCGATCCTGATACTCGACGAACCGACATCCGGTCTCGATGCTGCTTCGGAAGAATTGGTTTTCGAAGCGTTGAACCGGTTGATGGAGGGAAGAACGGCGATCGTGATCGCGCATCGACTGGCGACGGTGCGACGCGCGGATGTGATCTTTGTCGTTGACCACGGCACGATCGCTGAACGCGGGAGACACGAGGAGCTTTTGACGACCGGTGGGCTCTATTCACACCTATATGACATTCAGTTTTCAGCCACGGATAACACGGATGAAAAGCACGGATCACTTCACCTTAGGGAGATCTGAGTCGTCCCAGCCGCCGCCGAGTGCTTTGATTAGTTCTACGCTGGCAGTCATTTGCTGCGTCTCCAGGTTCACGGCGGTGCGTTGATTGTTTAGTAACGTCGCTTGCGCGGTGATGACGTTGAGATAGCTGTCGATGCCCGATTTGTAGCGTTCGTTGGAGAGTGTGAGCGCGCGTTGTGCTGAAGTGACGGCGGCGTTCTGTTGGTCCAGTTCCTGCGACAGAATTCGCAGCGCGGCGAGGTTATCTTCGACTTCCTGAAAAGCAGTCAATACGGTTTGACGATAATTGGCTACGTTCGCGTCATATTGAGCGCGCGCGGCTTCCGTGAATGCCGCGCGTCGGCCTTTATCAAATAGGGTTTGACTCAACGTTGGGCCAAGTGAAAAGAAACGCGCGGGCCAGGTGAACCAGCTTCCGATCGCTGTGCTTTCTAGTCCTGCCGTCGCACTTAAAGTCAGCGACGGATAAAAGGCGGCTTTCGTCACGCCGATCTCCGCGTTCGCTTCGGCGACACGCCGCTCGGCGGCGGCGATGTCCGGGCGTCGTTCGAGCAATTGCGACGGCAAACCGACGGGAACCGCGGGTGGCTTTTCCGTTAATGGTGTGGCTGGAAGTGAAAACGTCGATGCGGGTTGACCGATCAATAACGCGATCGCGTGTTCGAGCTGTGCTCGTTGAATACCGAGATCGGTCGCTTGAGCTTGCGTAGTTTCCAACTGCGTTTCCGCTTGCGCTACGTCTTCATCGGAAGCGATTCCGGTTTGAAAACGGACGCGCATCAAGTCGAGCTGTTGTTGAAATGCCACGATCGTCGAATCAAGCAAACTCTTCTCCGCATCGACCGACCGAAGCTGGTAGTAATCAAAAGCGAGCTCAGCTTCAACACTCAAACGCACGTTCTGCAGATCCGCCGCCGTCGCCTGGGCTTCGGAAGCGCTCGCGATCACGGTGTTGCGAATACGGCCCCAGAAATCCGGCTCCCAGGTCGCATCAAACGGCAGCGTGTAAGTAACTGCGCGCCGCCCCGGCGAAACGTTTGCGTGTGTGGATGCCGAAGACTGGCGCGATGCGATGATCGAAGGACTGGTGGTGACGGTCGGGAAAGACTCCGAGCGAGACTCTTTAACCACAGCGCGCGCGGCCCGGAAGTTCGCATCAGCCAGCGCGATATTCTGGTTCGAGATATTCACCTGTTGCTCGAGCGCATTCAGTTGCTGGTCGTTGAACATCTCCCACCACTTGCCACGGATCACGGCGTCGCGCGGATGCGCGAATTTCCAGTCGTCAGTTTCCTTGAACGTGTCGGGCGGAATCTCTTTGTACGCGGTGGGCGTTGCGACCGAAGGCTTCACGTACTTGGGCGCCTTGTCGCAGCTCTTGAACAGGATTAGCGCGATGAGCGTCACGACCAGAATGTGAAAGTGATTAGGCATTTTCTTAACTCAATCTCTTATTCATTTCGCCAAGAGACTTGGATAGAGTCAGTACCACCTACCGCAGGGTGGTACTGACCGTGTCCAAGTTCGATTTCCGACTCTTGAACCAGGAACTACAAAACTCACGGAAACGATCGAGATACAGATAGACCACAGGCGTCGTGAACAGCGTGAGCATCTGGCTCACGAGCAGTCCGCCGATGATCGAGATGCCCAGCGGCCGTCGCAGTTCCGAACCGGTGCCCATGCCAAGCGCGAGCGGTAACGCGCCGAGCAGCGCTGCCATCGTTGTCATCATGATCGGCCGAAACCGCAACAGACACGCTTGAAAGATCGCATCACGAGAATTCTTGCCTTCGCTTCGTTCGGCCGCGAGCGCAAAGTCGATCATCATGATCGCGTTCTTCTTCACGATGCCAATCAAAAGGATGATGCCAATCAACGCGATCAAGCTGAGATCCGTGTGGACCAGCAGCAGCGCCAGTACCGCGCCGACACCGGCCGAAGGCAACGTCGAGAGAATCGTGATCGGATGAATGTAACTTTCGTAAAGAATGCCGAGCACGATGTAGACCGCAACCAATGCCGCCGCAATCAGAAACGGTTCGCTCGCCAGCGACGATTGAAACGCCTGCGCGGTTCCGGAAAAGCTGCCGTGAATCGTGGCCGGCAACCCCATGTTCTGTTCGGTCTGATTGATCGCCTGAATCGCGTCGCTCAACGCCACGCCGGGCGCGAGGTTGAACGAAAAAGTGACTGACGGAAGCTGGCCCTGGTGGTTGACGGCGAGCGGCGCGGTGGCCGGTTCGTAATGCGCGATCGTGCTCAACGGTACGATGCCGCCGTTCGGCGGATGCAGATAAATGTCTTTCAAGCCTTCGGGACTCTGCCAAAATTGCGGCGCGACTTCCATCACCACGTGGTATTGATTCAACTGCGTGTACATCGTCGACACCTCGCGTTGTCCGAAGGCGTCGTAAAGCGTCGCATCGATCATTTGCGGCGTCAGACCGAACCGGGCCGCGGTCGCGCGATCGTAGACGAGGGACGCTTGCAAGCCGCTGTTCTGCTGGTCGCTGCTGACGTCAGTCACCACCGGGACCTTGCGCAACTGGTCCAACAACGCTGGTCCCCACTTCACCAAATCGTCAAGGTTCTCGCTTTGCATCGTGTACTGATACTGCGCGTTACCACCGCGACCACCGACGCGCAGATCCTGTGTTGCTTGCAAAAAGAGCGACGCTCCGGAAACAGTCGCAAGCTGTCGTCGCAGACGACGAATGATTTCATCGGCACTGATTTTCCGTTCGTCGAGTGGCTTCAACGAAACGAACATTCGTCCGGTGTTGGTCGTCGTGCCGCCACCGCTGCCGGTAAACGCAACCACATTTGCGACCGCGGGATCCGACTTGACGATCTCGACGAAGCGCATCATGCGTTGCTTCATCGCCGTGAACGACGAGTCCTGCGCGCCTTGAATTCCACCTGCGAGCCGGCCCGTGTCCTGCTGCGGGAAAAATCCCTTGGGCACGATCATCAACAAATAAACATTCAAGGCGACCGTCAACAGCAGCAGTAACAACACCGGCAACGGATGTCGCAGCACCCACGTCAGGCTGCGTTCGTACAAGCTCAGCAACCACGCAAAGAAACGTTCGCTCGCGCGATAGATTCGGCCCTGCTCAGCTGCGTGCTTCCCGCGCAGCAGACGCGAACACATCATCGGCGTAGTCGTTAACGAGACGACGAGTGAGACCAGGATCGCCACTGACAACGTCACGGCGAACTCGCGAAACAGACGCCCGACAATGCCGCCCATCAACAGCAGCGGCGTAAAAACCGCGACCAGCGAAATACTGATCGAGAGCACGGTGAAGCCGATTTCTTTCGCGCCAAGCAGTGCAGCTTGCAACGGGCTTAGACCCTGTTCGAGATGGCGCGTCACGTTTTCAATCACGACGATCGCATCGTCGACGACGAATCCGGTCGAGATCGTCAACGCCATCAACGACAAGTTGTCGAGACTGTAGTGGCACAAATACATCACCCCGAACGTGCCGATGAGGGAAACAGGCACCACGATGCCGGGAATCATCGTCGCACGGCCGTTTCGCAGGAAAACAAATACGACCAGAATCACAAGCGCGATCGAGATGATCAATGTCCGCTCGACGTCTCTTACCGAAGCGCGAATCGTGGTCGTCTGGTCCATAACTACGGTCAGCTCGATGGCGGCAGGTATCGACGCTTTCAACTGCGGTAACGCTGCGCGTACTCCGTCGACTGTATCGATGATGTTTGCGCCAGGCCGCCGAAAGACGATCACCAGCGCGCACGGTTTTCCGTTGGCGAGGCCGGCTGAGCGAAGGTTCTCGACCGAGTCCTGCACGTTGGCAATGTCTGACAAACGGATCGCCGCGCCGTTGCTGTAACCGACGATCAATGGACGATAGTCCGCGGCTTTTAGCAACTGATCGTTGGTTGCGAGGTCGGCAGTCGTGGTGTTGTTGGTGAGCTGGCCCTTCGCGAGGTTCGCGTTTTGTTGACTGAGCATGTTGCGAACGTCTTCGAGGCCCAATCCGGTTGCGTTCAACTGCGTCGGGTTCACGTCGACGCGTACGGCGGGCAATGAACTGCCGCCCACAACGACCTGGCCCACGCCCTGAATTTGCGAGAGTTTCTGTTGCAGCACCGTCGTGGCGGCGTCGTAGAGATGTCCCTGGTCGTAAACATCGGATGTCAGCGCGACGATCATGATCGGCGCGTCCGCCGGGTTCACTTTTCGATATGTCGGATTGTTGGGTAGATTCGCCGGCAAGTATCCACGCGCCGCATTGATCGCGGCCTGAACGTCTCGCGCCGCCGCATCGATGTCGCGATTGAGATCGAATTGCAACGTCACACTCGTCGAGCCGAGATAACTCGCCGAAGTCATTTCCGTGACGCCGGCGATATGGCCCAGTTGACGTTCGAGCGGCGTGGCGACTGACGAGGCCATGATCTCCGGACTCGCGCCGGGCAAGTTTGCCTGCACCGAGATCGTCGGAAAATCGATCTGCGCCAACGGCGACACTGGCAACAGTTTGAACGCCACTGCACCAGCGAGTGCGATCGCGACGGTCAACAACACGGTGGCCACGGGCCGATGAATGAAGGGCGAGGACAGACTCATGATGGCTCCGCGGGAACTGTTTCGACTGCTACACGTTTGCCGCGAAGGGCGGAAAGCTTGCGCGCTGCGTTATCGAAGAAGAGATAAATTACGGGAGTGGTGTACAGGGTGAGCAGTTGGCTCAACATTAGACCACCGACGAGCGTGATGCCGAGTGGCCGTCGCAATTCCGATCCGGTGCCCGCGCCGAAAGCGAGCGGCAGTGCGCCGAGCAGCGCGGCCATCGTCGTCATCATGATTGGACGGAAGCGCAGCAAACACGCCTGATAAATTGCTTCTTCAGGGCTCTTGCCATGATGCCGTTCCGCGTCGAGCGCGAAGTCGATCATCATGATCGCGTTCTTCTTCACGATGCCGATCAAAAGGATGATGCCGATGATGGCGACGACGGTGAGTTCCGATCGAAAGAGCAGCAACGCCAGGATCGCGCCCACGCCCGCCGATGGCAATGTCGACAAAATCGTGAGCGGATGAATGTAACTTTCATACAGGACGCCGAGCACGATGTAGACCGTGACGATTGCAGCGAGAATCAACAGCGGTTCGTTCGTCAACGATGCTTTGAAAGCCTGCGCCGTTCCCTGAAACGAGGCCTGGATACTCGCGGGCATGTTCAAGTCTCGCTGCGCTTGTTCGATCGCGCTGGTTGCGGCGCCGAGCGATGCGTCTTTCGCGAGGTTGAAGGAGATCGTAACCACCGGAAACTGGCCCTGGTGATTCACAGCCAGCGGCGCGGAGCCCGATTCAAAATGTGTGAACGTGCTTAACGGGACTGAAGCGCCGTTGCTCGCGCGCACGTAAATGTCCTGTAACTTGCCCGGATTGTTTTGAAAATTCGGCAACGTTTCGAGAATGACGTGATATTGATTTGACTGTGTGAACAGTGTTGAGATCTGCCGCTGGCCAAACGCGTCGTAGAGTGTTTGATCGATCTCCGCCGGTGTGATTCCCATCCGCGAAGCAGTCACACGATCGATCACTAAGGTGGTTTGGGCGGCACCGGTTTGCTGATCGGTGGCAACGTCCTGGAGTTGCGGCAACGTCTTTAACTTCTCGACAAAGCGCGTGGTCCAGGCATTCAACTCATCCGCGTTCGGCGCTTCGAGCGTGTATTGATACTGCGTGCGGCTCACGCGATCTTCAACCGTCAAATCCTGCACTGGCTGCATGTACAGAGTGATGCCGTCGACGTGCGCGAGCGCGCCTTGTAAACGGTTCATCACCTCGGTGGCACTGGCATTTCTCGCCGCGAGCGGTTTGAGATTGATGAGAATGCGACCGCTGTTCAGCGTGGTGTTCGTCCCATCCACGCCGATGAACGACGAAAGACTCTCAACCGCCGGGTCCTTGAGAATTACTTCGGTCAACGCCTGCTGCTTCTGGGCCATCGCGGGAAACGAAATTCGTTGCGAGGCCTCCGAGATTCCCTGGATCACACCGGTGTCCTGCACCGGAAAGAATCCTTTCGGCACTACCACGTAAAGCCAGATTGTGAGGACCAGAGTTGCGGCCGCGATCAGTAACGTGATGATGCGAAACTTCAACACCCACCGCAGCGTCTCACCGTAGAAATCGATTACCTTTTGAAACACGCGCTCAGACGCGCGATAAAACCGACCCTGCTCAGCCTCGGAATGTTGGCGTAACAGTCGCGAGCACATCATCGGAGTGAGCGTCAGCGAAACAACCGCGGACACGAGGATCGTCACGCTGAGCGTGATCGCAAACTCGCGAAACAGACGACCCACGATGTCGCCCATGAACAACAGCGGAATCAAAACCGCGATCAGTGAGATCGTCAACGACACGATCGTAAAACCAATCTGCTCGGCGCCTTTAAGCGCCGCCTGCATCGGCGTGTCGCCTTCCTCGAGATAGCGGACGATGTTCTCGATCATCACGATCGCATCGTCGACGACGAAACCGGTCGAGATTGTCAGGGCCATCAAGGTCAGGTTGTTGAGGCTATAGCCGACCAGATACATCACCGCCAATGTGCCGATAAGTGAAAGCGGCACAGCTACACTCGGAATAATCGTGGCTGAGAGATTTCTGAGGAAAAGAAAGATGACCATCACGACCAAGGCGATCGTCAACATCAGCGAGAACTGAACGTCTTTTACCGAGGCCCGAATCGTTAACGTGCGATCGGTCAGCACTGAAACCTGGACCGCGGGCGGCAACGTCGTTTGCAGTTGCGGCAACAACGCCTTGATTCGATCGACAACCTGGATAATGTTTGCTCCGGGTTGTCGCTGGATGTTGACGATCACGGCGGGTACGTTGTTCATCCACGCAGCCTGCTTCACATTCTCAGCGCCGTCGATCACCGAAGCGACGTCTGACAGGACCACTGGCGCGCCATTCCGATAAGCAACCACGATCGAACGATAGTCTTTGCCTGAAAGAATTTGATCGTTGGCATCGATCTGATATGACTGTTGTGGTCCATCGAAGTTGCCCTTCGCCTGGTTGACACTCGTTTGCTGCAGCGCACTGCGCACGTCTTCGAGACTGATGCCGTACGAAGACAGCGCAGTCGGATTCGCCTGAATGCGAACGGCGGGTTTTTGTCCGCCGCTGATACTCACCAGGCCCACGCCCGGCAGTTGTGAAATCTTCTGCGCCAGGCGCGTATCGGCAAGATCTTCAATCTGCGTCAACGGAATCGAGTTGGAGGTGAGCGCAAGCGTCATCACTGGCGCGTCAGCCGGGTTTGACTTGCTGTAGATCGGCGGCGATGGCAGATCGTTGGGCAGGAAGTTTGACGCCGCATTGATTGCTGCCTGCACTTCCTGTTCGGCGACGTCGATGTTTAGATCGAGTGAAAACTGTAGCGTGATGATCGAGCTCCCGCCGGAGCTTGTCGACGTCATCTGGTTCAGTCCCGGTACCTGCCCGAATTGTCTTTCGAGCGGCGCGGTAACCGCCGACGCCACGACGTCAGGACTCGCGCCCGGATAAAACGTGATCACCTGGATGGTTGGATAGTCGACTTCGGGCAACGCGGACACGGGAAGTTGTCGATAAGCAACGATGCCCGCGAGCACGATCGCCGCCATCAACAGCGAGGTCGCAACGGGCCGCAGAATAAATGGCCGCGACGGACTCATCGTGCGGCCCTCCTGTTCTCGGATCTTCCCTGCACAGCAACCTTGACGCCGTTTTGTAACTTGTCGAAACCATCGACCGCTACCACGTCTCCGGCGTTCAATCCTTCCACAGCCGTGACGTTGCCGTCGGTTGTTCCCACGCTAACCGTTTTCATCGCCGCGGTCTGATCAGGCTTGACAACGTAGACAAACGAGTCCTGCGCGTTACGTTGAATCGCCGCTGTCGGAACGAGAATGGCGCCGTGTTGCGTCGTCACCAGCAAACGAGCATTCACAAACTGATTTGGAAACAGGGTGTTGTCGCGATTCGGAAAAGTCGCTTTGAGTTTGATCGTGCCGGTGGTTGTATCGATCTGGTTGTCAAAGGTGAGCAATGCGCCGCTCGAGATTTTTGTTTGCTGCGTGCGATCGAACGCATCGACCGTGAGACGGTTGCCACGACGCAGTTGCTCGCGGATCTGCGGCAGATAATCTTCGGCGACGCTGAACAGCACCGTGATCGGTTGCAGTTGCGTGATGACCAGCATGCCGTTTGTGTCGGCTGCATGGACGATGTTTCCGGGATCCACGAGCCGCAAACCGACGCGTCCGGAAATCGGCGCGGTGATCTGGCAATATGCGAGTTGGGTCCTGGCGTTATCGATCTGGCCCTGATCGTTCTTCACGATACCTTCGTATTGATGGACCGTGGCGACCTGCGTATCGAGTTGCTGTTTGGGAATGGCGTTCTTGCTGTAAGCGAGTTGATAGCGACTCAGATCGTTGTTCGCATTTTCGAGCAGCGCTTTGTCGCGGTCGTACTGGCCCTGCGCCTGCGTCAACAATGCCTGAAATGGACGTGAATCGATCTCGGCCAATACGTCGCCCTGTTTGACCATTTGACCTTCGCGATAGTTGACACTCATCAGTTGACCGTCGACGCGGGTTTTGATCGTCACAGTCGCGAGTGGCTCCACTGAACCCAGGCCATTGATGTAGGTACCGATGCTGCCTTGCTGGGCGACGGCGGTGGTGATTGAAACGCCGGGCGGGGGTGGTTGTGTTTTGGCGGCGGCGGCAGTTTTGTTACCACCGCGACGCTGCAGGATAAAGAAGCCAACCAGTGCGACAATCAAAAGGAGGACGAGCATGGTCCAGGGCCGGCGCTTGCGCCTGGCGCGCGAATCCACAGGGGTGGATGGCATCTCTTCCGCAACAGGTAATTCAGTGTCTTCCCCAATCTGCTCGTCCATCGAGGATCATGTTAGGCAAGACGCGGGCCCGCTTCTTTTAGCAGTTTGCTCGACTTGTCAGGTTGTTGCGACGGGTAGGTGAGCCACAAAAAGGCACATAAGGCGCAAAAGTAAAAAAGAATTCTTTCTGTGCCTTATGTGCCTTTTGGTGGCGAAAAAAATGTGTGGGTGGATCCTCCCTGGAGCCCTCTTAGTGGTCCACCCACACTCAACACAGGAGTACCCCCCTCTCGCTCGAATGGAATCCTGTGTCTTAACTGAAAACCATCTACGTTGACTTACATGCGCAGCTTAACTCCCGCGCGCTTATGTTTCTTTCAGTTTCTTGTCACTTTTATCAGCGATTTGCGGTGACGAGAGCCCAAGGTCAAGGTCACGATAAAATTCCTGCTCGCCGCCTTCAAAGTGATGACCACGCGCTTCCACGGCGAAGAGATGCTTGGATCCCGGCGCTGTTTCGTACAGCGACTTTGCTTCCCGAAGCGGCGCATTGTCGTCGTTGGTCGCGTTGAGAAAGACGATCGGCGTACGATCCAGTTTCTTCAGGTATTGATGCACGTCGAAAACTTTCTCGTGCGGCGTGCCGTGCGTGAAATAAATGATCGCGTCAGCCGGCTTCCACGCCAGCTCGCCATACATGGGCAGGCTGATCGCCACCACTCTGTTCACCGCGTGACCGAATTCCGGCTGCGACGCGACCAGCACGCTGAACCCTGCGCCGAGCGACCAGCCTGCCAGGACCAACGGCGCTTTCCCGTCAACGCCAGGTTGTGCGATTGCTAGCTGTGCAATCGTGTCGTAATCACGCGTGAGCTGTTCGGGCGAAATCGGATTCTTTGAAGTCGCAAAGTTGACGAGGTAGGACTTGACGTCGACGCCGACGACAGTCACGCCCGTCGCTGCGATGTGCGCCGCGATATCGGCACAGAAGGGACTCCAGCCGCCGTCGCCACTCGTAAACAGCACCAACGGTTGTTTGCTCGCCTTGTCTTGCTGGTAAAGCTGAAACTCGAGTGCTTTTCCGTCACGCACATTCGCCTGAAAACTCGAGTGGTGCACCTGGTGCGATGATTCCTCGTGAGTTACGTGATGATAAAACCGGTGATGCCACCTGGCCGCATAAGCCACCACGCCCGCGACCGCAAATACGAATACCGCAAACAGCAGGAACCAACCGAGGCCTTTGCGTCGTCGAGTGTTCACTGCGATTCTCCCCCGCCGTGCGACTCGCGCATCCACGCAACCGCATCGCCGAGCGCCGCATAGAATTCCTCGCGCGCGCCACTGAACCGGTGATTACTCGCCTTGATGAGCACGTACTTCTTCGGATCTTTCGCACTCGCAAACAATGCCGTGCCCACCTTTTGCGGACTGGCCGTGTCAGAAGTGCTCTGAATCATGACCAGCGGCACCGGCGCAATCCGGCTCAAAACGTTATCGCTGCGAAACCCGTAAAGCGCATTCGATTCGTTGTT
>Ga0068864_100002705_pt1 | contig 14603 bp, 13 predicted proteins | sample KBSSwiS72_FD_66586 | JGI IMG/M metagenome (GOLD analysis project Ga0068864, IMG submission 66586) | Switchgrass rhizosphere microbial communities from Kellogg Biological Station, Michigan, USA - KBS Switchgrass S7-2 | ecosystem: Host-associated > Plants > Roots > Rhizosphere > Soil ... | reverse complement strand
CGTCGCCCGTCCCGGGTGACCTGGTTGTCGTGGGGGCTGACACCGGTCGACACCTGGCCGGTGATCTTACCGCTGGCCGCATCGATGCGCCGGGTGAGGTTCTGGGTATAGGCCGACACGAAGATATCGCGACCGTCCGGTGAAAGCGTCATGTGGTCCGACCGGGCCGGATCGACCGCGGTGCGCCACTTCAGTTTGCCCGTGGCGATATCGAAGGCCGCCACGTCGCCGAGGTAGCCGCGGGAGACGTAGAGAGTGCGCCCGTCGGGCGAAACGTCGGTGTCCTGGGCATAGTTCGGCGTGGCCTGGGTCTGTTTGGCCTTCGCCGGATTGACGTCGATCTCGCCCAGCAGCTTGCGCGCCGCGACGTCCACCAGGCTCACCGTGCCGCCCTCAGCATTGGCTACGAACGCAATCTCGCGCGTGCCAGACTGGGCCCCTGTCGCTCCGGCGCCAACCATCGCTGCCGCCAGCACCGCCGCTCCAAGCCACCGCATCCGCCCATCCCCCGTCCGCGATGGCGAACTGTGGACGGGGGTCTCACCGGGCGCAAGGCGTCCGCGCCGACTCGGTGCTACCGTCGCCAGATGAGAATGCCAGCGCCCGACGTCGCGTTGATCGCCCGCAAGGCCGAGATCGTCCGCGCGCTCTCGCGGATCGTGCCGGGCGAGGGCGTGATCGGCCATGCCGACGGACTGGTCCCCTTCCAGTCGGATGGGCTGTCCGCCTATCGCCAGACGCCTTTGGCTGTCGTCCTGCCGGAGACGACCGAGCAGGTCTCCGCGGTGCTGGCCTGGTGCCAGGCCAACGGCGTGAAAGTGGTGCCGCGCGGCGCGGGCACCTCGCTCTCCGGAGGGGCGTTGCCGCTGCAGGACGGGGTCGTGCTCGGCATGGCCAAGTTCAACCGGGTGCTGGAGATCGACCTGGAGAACCGCTGCGCCGTTGTGCAGCCCGGGGTGACCAACCTTGCGATCACCGACGCGGTGCAGGCCGACGGCTTCTATTACGCCCCCGATCCGTCGAGCCAGATCGCCTGCACTATCGGCGGAAACGTGGCCGAGAACTCCGGCGGCGTGCACTGCCTGAAGTATGGCCTGACCACCAACAACGTCCTGGGCTGCGAACTGGTCCTCATGAGCGGCGAGGTGGTGCGGCTGGGCGGCAAGGGGTTCGACGCGGCGGGCTACGACCTGATGGGCGTGGTGACCGGATCGGAAGGCCTGCTGGGGGTCGTCACCGAGGTCACGGTGCGGCTCTTGCCGACGCCGCAGATGGCCCGGGCGCTGCTGCTGGGCTTCGCGTCGGTGGAGGCCGCGGGCGCGGTGGTGGGTGACATCATCGCGGCCGGGGTGATCCCCGCGGGGCTGGAGATGATGGACAACCCGGCGATCCGGGCTGCCGAGGCGTTCGTCGGCGCGGGCTACCCCACCGAGGCCGCCGCGCTGCTGATCGTGGAGCTGGACGGGCCCGAGGCCGAGTGCGCCGAACTCGCCGGCCACGTCCGCGCGATCGCCAACGCCCGGGGCGCGACCTCCATCCAGGTCTCGCAGAGCGAGGCCGAGCGACTGGCCTTCTGGGCCGGCCGCAAGGCGGCTTTCCCGGCGGTGGGCCGGATCGCGGCGGACTACTACTGCATGGACGGCACCATCCCGCGCCGGCAGTTGCCGCACGTCCTGACCCGGATCACCGAGATGGCGCAGAGCTATGGCCTGGGCGTCGCCAACGTTTTCCACGCCGGCGACGGCAACCTTCACCCGCTGATCCTCTACGACGCCGATAAGTCGGGCGAGCTGGAGAAGGCCGAGGCCTTCGGCGCCGACATCCTGAAGCTCTGCGTGGCTGTGGGCGGCGTACTGACCGGCGAACATGGGGTGGGCGTCGAGAAGCGCGACCTGATGGGCGAGATGTTCAACGAGACCGACCTTGCCTGCCAGCAGCGGGTGAAGTGCGCCTTCGATCCCGACCTGCTGCTGAACCCGGGGAAGGTGTTTCCCCGCCTGCACCGCTGTGCCGAACTCGGCCGTGTGCACGTGCACCGCGGCCAGGTCGCGTTCCCCGAACTGCCGCGGTTCTGATGCTGAAGGACGCCCTCAAGTCCGAAAGGCCGACAACGCCCGTCGAGGTGTTGGAGCTGGTGGCCGACGCCGGCGCGGCGGGGCGGGCGCTTGAGATCATCGGCGGCGGGACCAAGCGGTCAATCGGAGCGGTGACGGGCGCCGCTGCGGTGCTCAGCCTCGCCAAGCTCGACAAGGTCGTCGACTACGCGCCGGAGGAACTGGTGTTGACCGCTCAGGCCGGCGCGAGGCTCAGCGACCTGGAGCAGCTGGTGGCGGCGGAAGGCCAGATGCTGCCGTTCGAACCGCCGCATCTGACTGGGCTCTTGGGGTCGCGGGGTGAGCCGACGCTGGGCGGAGTGCTGGCGGCCAACCTCTCAGGGCCGCGCCGAATCCGCGCGGGCGCCGCGCGGGACCACTTCCTGGGCTTCGAGGCGGTGACGGGGCGGGGCGAGGCGGTGAAGGCGGGCGGCAAGGTGGTCAAGAACGTCACCGGCTACGACCTTTCCAAGCTGATGGCGGGGTCCTGGGGCACGCTGGCGGTGCTGACGGAGGTCACCATCAAGGTGCTGCCGGCAGGGCGGACAGAGCTCACCTTGCTGTTCTTCGGCCTGGACGACAGTCGCGCCTGCGAGCTGATGGCCAAGGCTATGAACGCGCCTGTTGAGCTCTCCGGCGCGGCGCATCTCCCGACGCGCACGGCGGCGCGCAAGCCGTTGAAGGGCGAGATGGCGGTGACGGCGCTTCGGCTCGAAGGCTTCGAGGCGTCGGTCGCGGCGCGGACGGAGGCCCTGATCGCGGCGCTGAAGAGCTTCGGCCGGGCGGAACAGCTCGACGCGGAGCACAGCCGCGAATTCTGGACCCAGGTCCGTGAGGTCGAGGCCTTCCGAGGCGACAAGCGGCCGCTGTGGCGGATTTCCGTGGCCCCGGCGTCGGGTTGGCGGGTAGGCGAGGCGCTGAGCGGTGATGCGCTCTACGACTGGGCGGGCGGATTGATCTGGTTGTTGAGCCAGGACGATCCGGCCAAGGTCCGGGGCGTCGTCCACGCGCTCGGCGGGCACACGGCCTGCTATCGCGGGGAAGGCTCGGGCTTCGAGCCGGTCGTGGGTTCGCTGGCCGCTCTGAGCGCGCGGGTGAAGGCCGCGTTCGATCCAAACGGCGTCCTCAACCCCGGCAGAATGGCGAAGTCTTAGATGCAGACCGCTTTCACCGCCGCCCAACTCGCCGACCCGGAGATCGCCGCCAGCCACACGGCGATCCGCAAATGTGTCCACTGCGGCTTCTGTACGGCCACCTGCCCGACCTACGTCCTGCTGGGCGATGAGCGCGACAGCCCGCGCGGCCGGATCGAGCTGATCAAGGCGATGCTGGAGGACGGCGGAGCGCCTTCGAAAGAGACGGTCACCCACATCGACCGCTGCCTGTCGTGCATGGCCTGCAAGACCACCTGCCCATCGGGCGTCGACTACGCCCAGCTCATCGATCACGGTCGAGCGCACATCGAAGCGACATATCAGCGACCGCTTTCGGAACGGCTGCTGCGCGCCCTGATCCCCGCCGTGCTGGCGCGGCCGGGGCGGCTTCGCGCTGCGCTGGCCTTGGGCCGCCTCGCGAGGCCGCTGGGCCCGGCCTTCACCGCCCTGAAGCTCACCCCGCTTGCCGCTCTGCTGCGTCTGGTCCCCAAGCCCGCGTCGGCGCCAGGCGCGCGTCCGTCCTATCCCGCCGAAGGGCAGGTCCGCGGCCGGGTCGCCCTGCTGCAGGGCTGCGTCGAGCCGGCCATGGCGCCCAGCATCCGCGAGGCCGCGATCCGGCTGCTGACCCGGGCCGGGTTCGAGGTGGTGCTGGCGCGGGGCGAAGGCTGCTGCGGCGCGCTTTCCGAGCACCTCGGCCGCGCCGGCGAGGCGGCGAACTTCGCCAGGGCCAACGTCCAGGCCTGGACGAAGGCCGGCCCGTTCGATGCGATCATCACCACCGCGGCGGGCTGCGGCACGGCGATCAAGGCCTACACCCACCGCCTGCCGGGCGACGCCGACGCGGCCCGCGCCGCAGGCTCGGCGCGCGATATCCTGGAATTCCTGGGCGAGGTGGGCCTGCCGCCGGTGGTGAGCCCGCAGCGCCTGGTCGTCGCCTACCACGCCGCCTGTTCGCTGCAGCACGGCCAGCAGGTGAAGACCGCGCCGCCGCGCCTCCTGGCTGAGGCCGGCTATGATGTGCGCATGGTCGCCGAAGGCCACCTCTGCTGCGGCTCAGCGGGGGTCTACAACATCCTGCAGCTCGGGCTGGCGACCCAGCTGCGCGACCGCAAGGCCGGCAACATCGCGCGCACCGGGGCCGCGGTCGTTGCCGCCGGCAACGTCGGCTGCATCGCCCAGCTCGCGCCCGCGCTCAGCGTGCCGATCATCCATCCGGTCGAACTGCTCGACTGGGCGACCGGCGGGCCGCGTCCCGCGGGGCTCTAGCCGCAAAGAATTTCACCGCGGATGTCGATCCGGGCGGGTCCTGCGCGACCAATGTCGGCCGGCGACGCCGGAAGCCCTGGAACCTCCAACCCAAGCGGTGAAGCGATGCAGCTCTACTACTCGGAAAACCTTAACCCTCGCGTGGCCGTCGCCGTGGCGCGATATCTGGACAGCCCCGTCGAATTCGTCCGCGCCCGCCCACGCCGCCCGGACCTGGAAGACGCCTTCCGGCCGATTAACCCGAACACGCTGGTGCCCGTCTTGGTCGAAGCAGGGCGTCCCAATCTCTGGGAAGCCGACGCCATCGCCTGTCGCCTCTCCATCCTGGCTGGGTCCGATTTCTGGCCGACCGATGAACGGCTGCCGGAGATCGTCCGCTGGGTGAGCTGGAGCGCGCAGCACTTCAACCGCGCCGCCAACGTCTTCTATTTCGAGCACATCGTGCGCCCGCAGATCTTCACTCGGCCGGCGAACGCTGCGGCGCTGGAGGAGGCCGACCTGGCGCTTCGGCGGTTCGCACCTATCCTCGACGATGTCCTGGCCGAACGTAGGTGGCTGGTCGGCGAGCGGCTCTCCTATGCGGACTTCCGCGTGGCCTCGGTCCTGCCCTACGCTGAACAGGCGCAATTGCCGCTTGGCCAATACGCCAACATCCGCAGGTGGCACGATCGTCTGAACCTGCTCGACGGCTGGCGCGCGCCGTTCGAAGGTCTCGACGACGAGGCGCAGCCTCAGGAGCGCGCCGCAGGAGGGTCAAGGTGAAGTACCTGTGCCTGATCTATTTCGACGAGGCCAAGCACGCCGCCCTGACCGAGGCCGAGCACAGGGAGCTGACGCGGGCGTGCCTGGCCTATGACGAGGAGCTGAAGGAGGCCGGGCGCTACATCACCTCGAGCCCGCTGCAGTACGTGAACACCGCGGCGACGGTCCGGGTGACCAACGGCAAGATCTCTGCGACCGACGGCCCCTTCGCGGAGACCAAGGAGCAGCTCGGCGGCTTCATCATGATCAAGGCCCGCGACCTCAACGAGGCGATCGCCGTGGCCGCCAAGATCCCGGTGGGTTGGCTGGGCTGCGTCGAGGTGCGCCCGCTTCCGCTCAACTGGCCGCCACCCTCCTAGATCGCGGGGACGCCGGACGTGGCCGATGACATGGGCAGGCGGATCGAGGCGGTCTACCGCCAGGAATCGCGACGTGTGTTCGCGAGCCTGGTCCGCCTGCTCGGCGACCTCGACCTGGCGGAGGAGGCGCTGCACGACGCCTTCGTGGCGGCCGCCCAACAGTGGCCGCGCGACGGCGAGCCGCGCAATCCCCGCGCCTGGCTGGTCTCGGCAGGCCGGTTCAAGGCCGTGGACCGCCTACGCCGGCGCACGCGCCACGACGCGGCGGTGAAGGAGATCGCCGTGGCGCCGGAAACGCCGGACCCCTCCGCCTGGCCCGATCCCTTCGCGCAGAACGAGGAGACCGTCGCCGACGACCAGCTGCGGCTGATCTACACCTGTTGCCATCCGGTGCTGTCGCCCGACGCCGAGGTGGCGCTGACGCTTCGCGAGGTCTGCGGCCTGACGACGGAGGAGATCGCCTCGGCCTTCCTCACCGGCGCGCCCACGCTGGCGCAGCGGATCGTGCGGGCCAAGGCCAGGATCCGGCAGGACGGCATCCCTTACGAGACGCCGGCCGCGCCCGATGTCGCGGCCCGCCTCGCCAGCGTGTTGCACGTCATCTACCTGGTGTTCAACGAGGGCTATTCGGCGTCATCCGGCGAAAACCTTGGGCGCGCGGATCTCGCGGCCGAGGCCATCCGGCTTGGCCGGCTGCTGTGCGCCCTGACGCCGGAGCGCGAGGCGCTGGGCCTGCTCGCCCTGATGCTGCTGCAGGATTCTCGGCGCAACGCCCGGGCCTCGGCCGACGGCGACCTCATCCTCCTCAGCGACCAGGACCGCTCGCTCTGGGATCGGGCCCAGATCGCCGAAGGCCAGGCGCTGGTCACCCAGGCGCTGCTCGCCGGGCCGCCCGACCCCTACGCCCTGCAGGCGGCGATCGCCGCCGTGCACGCCAACGCCGCCCATTCGGACGTCACGGACTGGGCCGAGATCGTCGGGCTCTATGACGTCCTGGCGGGGGTCCAGCCCTCACCGGTGGTCGAGCTCAATCGAGCGGCAGCGGTGGCGATGCGTGATGGGCCGCAGCAGGGGCTGGCGTTGATCGACGCGTTATTGGCCCGGGGCGATCTTGCCGACTATCACCTGGCCCACGCGGCCAGGGCCGATCTCTGTCGGCGGTTGGGCATGACCACCGAGGCCAGGGAGGCTTACGAAAGGGCGTTGCTGCTTACACGCCAAGAGCCCGAGCGCCGCTATCTGCAGCGCCGGCTCGATGAACTCCCAGCCTGAGACGGCCTCTAGATCGGTGCGTAGAGGTCGGGGGCTGGTTTCTCGCGCGGGATCGGCGCCTCCGCGCCGCCGGTTCCGCGGGGCGGCCGGCGGTTGGTGACGTAGTGATCCCAATCTTCTCGGCCTGGGTGGCCTGGGCGGCGAATGCTGTGGGACCGAAGCCGGTCGAGCAGATGCTCGAGGGTCTCGTCCGATCCCGTCAGGTCTGGCTTGAACTGTCGGTCGGTCATGGGCGCGCTAATTACCCCAAAACGGGTCCGAACGCCACGGAGAGAGTTAACAAGAGGTAAAATGTGATTGCCGGCGCCCTGCGTTGACGGCCCTAGCGGCGCCCTCCTAGGGTCGCGCCAAGCAACCAGGGGAAACGTCATGAAGCTTTACAAGTCGATCGGCCCGAACCCGCGCGTCGTGCGCATGTTTCTGGCGGAAAAGGGCGTGACCCTGGACGAGGTCGACGTCGACCTGCGCGGCGGCGAGAACCGCCAGGCGCCCTACAACGTCAACGTCAATCCGGCCGGCCAGACCCCGGCGCTGGAACTGGACGACGGCTCCTGCCTCACCGAGATCACCGCCATCTGTGAATATCTGGAAGAACGGCATCCGACGCCGGTGTTGATCGGCGCAACGCCCGAAGAGCGCGCCAAGACCCGCATGTGGGTGCGCCGGGTGGACCTGAAGGTCTGCGAGCCCATGGCCAACGGCTTCCGCTATGCCGAGGGCCTGCCGATGTTCAAGGACCGCATGCGCTGCCTTCCGGAAGCCGCGGCCGGCCTGAAGGCCGTCGCGCGCGACGGGGAGGCGTGGCTGGAGGCCCAGGTCAAGGGCCCATGGGTCGCCGGCGCCAACTTCACACTGGCGGACATTCTGCTGTTCGCCTTCATCGATTTCGGTGGCGTTGTCGGCCAGCCGCTCGACCCGGCGTTTGGCAAGCTCACCGACTGGTTCGCCCGCGTGAAGGCGCGGCCCAGCGCGGCGGCCAGCGCCTAAAACCGGGGCAGGGCTGGACATCGCGGCCGTCCGGGGCGTTCTGGCCCCCAGATGACCGCGACGCTGGCCACCGACACCGACGTGCACGCGCCGTCCGCGACACGGGACGGCCTGCCGACGCCGCGGCGCTACTGGTCGGTGACGGCGATCTGGCTCGCCATGTCGATGACGGTCCTGGACGGGTCGATCGCCAACGTGGCGCTTCCGACCATCGCACGCGACCTGAACGCCAGCGCCGCCTCGTCGATCTGGATCGTCAACGCCTACCAGTTGGCGATTACGGTGACGCTGCTGCCGCTAGCGGCGCTGGGCGACCGGCTGGGCTATCGGCGGGTCTACATGGCCGGCCTGATCGTCTTCGTCCTGGGCTCGCTAGCGTGCGCGCTGTCGCACTCCCTGCCGCAACTCACCGCCGCCCGGGTGTTCCAGGGCCTGGGCGCCGGCGCGATCATGAGCATCAACTCGGCCCTGGTGCGCTTCACCTACCCCCAGCGCTCGCTGGGACGCGGCATCGGCCTGAACGCGGTGGTGATCTCGATCTCGGCGGCCGTCGGACCAACGGTGGCGGCGGCGGTCCTGGCCAAGGCGTCGTGGCCGTGGCTGTTCGGGATCAATGTTCCGATCGGCGTCCTGGCCATCGTCATCGCCGGCCGGGCCCTGCCGCGGACGGTTGGGACGGAGCGCAAATTCGACTGGGTCTCCGCGGTCCTGAACGGGCTCACCTTTGGCTTCCTGATCACCGGCGCCGAGAGCATGGCGCGGGAGGGGCTGGCGTCCGGCCTCTCCAAGCTCGCCGTGGGCCTCGCGGCGGGGGCCCTGCTCACCTATCGCGAGCTGCGCCTCGAAGCGCCCCTGGTGCCCTTCGACCTGCTGCGCATCCCGATTTTCGGGCTGTCGATACTGACCTCGATCGTCTCCTTCAGCGCCCAGATGATGGCCTACGTGGGCCTGCCCTTCTATTTTCAAGGCGTGATGGGGCGCAGCGCCGTGGAGACCGGCCTCCTGATGACGCCCTGGCCGATCGGCGTGGGGATCGCGGCGCCCATCGCCGGACGCCTGGCGGATCGCTATCGGGCGGGGCGCTGGGCGGACTTGGCCTGACCATTTTCGCCGCGGGGTTGGGCCTCCTGTCCACGATCCATCCCGGGAGCTCGAACCTCGACATCGCGTGGCGGATGGCGCTTTGCGGCCTGGGCTTCGGCTTCTTCCAGTCGCCGAACAACCGGGCGATGATCACCTCGGCCCCGATGCACCGCAGCGGCGCGGCCGGCGGGGCGCTAGCCACCGCCCGCCTGCTCGGCCAGACGGCGGGTGCGGTCACCACGGCGGTGTTCTTCCACCTGGCCGGCACGCACGCAACCACGACGGCGCTGGCGACGGCGGCAGGTCTGGCGACAGTCGCTGCCCTGGTCAGTCTGTCCCGCCTGAAGCTCGCGCCGCGGCCACGGCCCGAGCAGCTCGACCGGGTCGACCCGCCGCCTGCGGGGCCTTAGCCGACGTTGCGGCTGCGGCCTTCCCAATAGGGTTTGCGGAGTTCTCGGCGCAGGACCTTGCCCGAGGCGTTGCGCGGCAGGGCGTCGATGAAGTCCACCGACTTGGGCGCCTTGTAACCGGCGATCCGTTCGCGGGCCCAGGCGATCACCGCCTCGGGGTCGGGCGCGCCGTCCGCATGAGCCACGACGACTGCCTTCACCGCCTCGCCCCAGCGCTCGTCCGGCACCCCGATCACGGCCGCGTCGGCGACGCCTGGGCAACCCAGGATCGCGTTCTCCACCTCGGCCGGATAGATGTTCTCTCCGCCCGAAACGATCATGTCCTTCACCCGGTCGTGGACGAAGATATAGCCTTCCGCGTCACGGTATCCGGCGTCGCCGGTCTTCAGCCAGCCGTCGGGCGTCACCGCCTCGGCGGTGGCCTCGGGCCGGTTCCAGTAGCCCGCCATCACCATGCCGCCCTGGATCGCAATCTCGCCGATCTCGCCCACCGTCGCCTCGTTCCCGTGATCGTCGAGGATGCGCACCGCCATCTTCGGCCAGGCTTTGCCGCAGGAGCGCAGCAGGTCGCCCCTGTGCGCCTCGGGCGCCAGGAAAGTCCCGGCCCCGGTGGATTCGGTCATTCCGTAGAACTGGATGAAGCCGCAACCGAATGTCGCCTTGGCGTTCGCCAGCACAGCCTCGCTGATCGGCGAGGCGCCATAGGCCACGGTCTTGAGGCTGGAGAGGTCTGTCGTCGCGATCTCCGGCGCCTGCAGCAGCATGTTGATCATCGCCGGCACCAGGAAGACGTGGGCGACCCGTTCGGTCTCGATCAGGCGCAGCACCTCGGCCGGGCTGAATTCCGGCGCGATCACCACGCGGCCGCCGGGTGCGAGCCCCGCAAAGCTGATGTTGGTTCCAGCCACGTGGAACAGCGGCAGCACGATCAAGACCGTGTCCTCGGGGCCGTAGTTGAAGCCTTCGACCTTGGTCCTCAGATCGAGGAAGGCGGCGTAGTTGGTGTTGTTCAGCCGCACGCCCTTGGGCAGGCCGGTGGTTCCCGACGTGTAGAGCTGCAAGACGTCGTCGGCCGCCGTGGGCGCGGGCAGGCTGGAAACGGTCGCGGCGTCGCGCAGGACCTCGTAGCTCTCGATGCCCTCAGCCTCGCCGCCGACCCCGATCAGCCGGATGGGGCGGTTCACCTGAGCGACCACGGCGCGCGCGGCGGCGAAGAAGTCCGGGGTCACGAACAGCAGGTTCGCGCCCGAGTCCTGCAGGATGAAAGCGATCTCCGGGATCGCCAGGCGGCTGTTGATCGGTGCGAGGCACGCGCGGGCGGCCGCCGCGCCGAAGAAGATCTCGAAGAAGGTCTCCCGGCTGCGCCCCAACCACGCGACGCGGTCGCCAGGTTTTACCCCGGCCGCGACCAGGAGGCCCGCAACCTTGCCGGCCCGCGCGTTGAGTTCGCCGTAGGTGAGCGTGCGGCCCTCGCACTGAAGCGCGACCTTGTCCGCGCGCTCGGCGGCGTGGAGGCACGGGATATCGGAGAGGATTTCGGGGTTCTGAGTCATACTTAGCTAGCTAACCGATCCTGACGCCGCCGCCAATTCACCCGCGCTACCGGAGTTTCAGCCGCACGAAAGCCATGCCGCCGTCGGGGTCTCCACCATAGGCCGCCTCCAGGCCGTTCGGGACGAGATTGACGGCGTAGAGGCCGCCCGCTCCAAAGCTGACGTGATCGGATAGCCGCCAGTCGCGGACCGCGCCGATCGAGGCCTTGGCGACGGCGTAGGCCGGTCCGTGGTGGCCGCCGACGCTGGTCAGCTCGTTGTTTTCGGCCCGCTCCGCGCGGGCGAAGACCGTCCAGGCCGCATTGGGTTTCACGGCGCTTTCGAGGGCCCAGGCGTCGAGGTCATCGTGGCCGCTGGAGCGTCTGCCCCAAGCCGCCGTCGTCGACCACCAGCCGGCGTCGCCGAACGGGACGGTGTAGATGGCGCTCGCCGACCATTTGGTCTGGTTCTCGTCGGGGTCGAGTTGCTCCGGGCTCTTCACGTCCGCCCAGGACGTCTGCAGCGACCAGTTTTCCGTCGGGTTCCAGGAGAGCCGCACGGCGGTCGAATCCAGCGCGCCGGTCTCGATGTCATAGCGGTGCTCGTCCGGTTCGCGGCCGTGGAACCGGGAGGCCTCGAGCTTCCAGCCGTCGTGGACCACCCCCGCGGTCAGGACGCCGAAGGTGATGTGGGTGGAGTCCAGCCAATGGTGGGTGATCGGGGCCTCGGGGCTGTCCATGATCGACATGCGGTGCATGAAGGCCGGGGGGCCGAAGGCGGGCTCGCCGGGCAGACCGCCGTAGACGAAGACGCTATCGCGCTCCGAGAGCCTGCGGCTGTAGGACGCCGAGAGCTCCATGAAGAGGTCGTGCGGGTGCTGCCTATCGACCAGGGGCGTCACGCCGTCCGCCGTCTCGCCCGAGGCCAGCAGCAGCGGGTAGCCGCGCTTGCCCATGAGCGGATCCGGGCTGACCATGGCGCGAAGCTGCAGAGTGCCCGCGTCGCCCAACGGACGCTGCGCCATCCCCATCAGCATGCCACCCGCGAAGGTCTTGTCGTCGCCGCGGGGCCCGCGTTGCGAGGAGTAGACGCCGTTCAGGACGCCGTGGAGCATGACCGTCCAGGGGCCGCGCATGAGGTGCAAGCCCTCGTGGGCGGAAGCGTCAGGCTGCCAGGCGGTGCCGGACGCCTCGCGGGTCATGGGATAGGGGCCGAGCGCGCCGGTCATGGCGTGGCTCATGGCCATTCCGGGCATCGCGGACATGTCGTGTCCGGCGTGCGGATCGGCTGGTGCGGGCGCGGCTGCGCCGTGGCCCATGCTGGAGTGGTCCATGCCGGGCGTCTCCTGCGCCGCGGCGGGGCCGGCGACCAACAGGGCGGCCGTCAGGATCGCCCTCATCGCGCTGACCGCTCAAGCAGCTGGACCAGTTCGGCGGCCTTGCGACGCTGCTCTTCCTTGTCGCCGCTGACGATGGCGCCTTCGATGCAGTGGCCCAGGTGGTCCTTCAGGAGCTCCGCCTCGACCTTGACCAGCGCCGCACGCGCCGCCTGCACCTGGGTCAGGATGTCGATGCAATAGCGGTCTTCCTCGACCATCCGCGCGACCCCGCGCACCTGGCCTTCGATCCGGTTCAGGCGATTGAGCAGCCCGGGCTTGTTCTCGCGATTCATGCCGCGCGATATACCCGGTAGGGGTATGTTAGGGAAGGCGCCTGGGCATGCGGCCCTCGCCCCTGCGGACGCCCGTGCCAGCACATAGACAGGTGAGCTAGGTGGGTTGGCGCAGAGCCAGCTTAGTCCAGCGGGCGTTCCGGCAGGGGTTCGGTGCGGTCGCACGCGGACGCCCCGCCCGGCGCAAAGCCGCCAGGCCCGGTCAGCGCCGGATCGATGTGATGGCGGGCGGCGAGGCTGTCGCGACAAGGCCCGTCCTGCGCTGCGCCGCCGAAGGCCAGGCCAAGCGCCAGGTTCTGGTTGCGGTAGGTCTGGTCGCCGTAGCCGCCGTTGCCGCCATAGCCGCCGTAACCATAGCCGCCGACGTGGCCTTTGAACTGGGTGTCCTGCACCGCGATGCTCAGCGTCCCGGTCTTGCCGACTGGAAAATCCGAGCGGACGTAGGCGCTGCGATAGCCGTGGGTGCCGACCGCGACGTCCACTACCCCGTGCACCTGGCGCGGTTCGTCGCTGGAGGTGATCCCGGCGGCGGCGTCCTTCGGCAGGGATATAGCCGGCGAGGTCTTCAGATATTCATCGATCTGGGCAGCGACGCTGGGTTGATCGGGGTTGGCGGTGGCTACCGGCGGTTCGTCCGCCGCGACGGCTGGGCCGCCGACTAGAAGGCCCGCGAACGTCAGAGCGCTGAGCGAACGTCGGACTGCGAACACGGCGGTTTCTCCTGCCCAAACAGCAGGCTCCGGGATTGTGGCGAAGCTAAAGCCCGTTTGTGTCAGGCCAGATATTGCACATAGCAGTCCCGTGGCGTTCTGTGCGCGCCGTTGGGGGCGCACGCGTGTCTGCGGCTGCCCGCGTCGTTTTGGGGTGTCGCATGATCCGTCCGGCCTTCGCCGCGCTCGCCGCGCTTGGACTTCTGGCTGTCAGCAACGGCGCTGTGGCGCAGAGTGCGCGCTCGCCCGCCAACCCGACCGCCAACGCCACCGCATCGCGGCGCGACACGCCCGACGAGCCCGGCTCGACAGGCGCGCTCGTCGAGCGCCGCTCGGAGCGCGGTCAGCAGGCGGGCGAGAAGAAGATCAGCGACGCCGACATCGCCACCGCGCCGGTCAACGAGGTTGCCAAGACCTCGCGCCACAACGTGACGCTCGGCGGGCGGGCCATCGCCTACACCGCCACCGCAGGAACGCTCACCATTCGCGACGACGACGGCAAGCCGATCGCCAGCATGTTCTACGTGGCCTATGTGGCGGACCGGGCGAAGGGCGAGGCCGAGCGGCCGGTGACCTTCCTCTATAATGGCGGTCCTGGGTCGGCGAGCCTCTTCGTGCACATGGGCATGTTCGGCCCGATGCACGTCCTGACCGAGGCGCCCAACTCGGTCCACACGGCCCCCTATGCGATCACCCAGAACCCCGACTCCCTGCTCGACAAGTCGGACCTCGTCTTCCTCGACGCGATCGGCGCCGGCTATTCGCGTCCGCTCGGCGACACCAAGGGCTCCGCGTTCTGGGGCGTCGACCAAGACATCGACGCCTTCGCCCGCGGCATTCAGCGCTACGTGACGATCAATCACCGCTGGAACTCGCCCAAGTTCATCTTCGGCGAGAGCTACGGCACCACCCGCTCGGCGGGCCTCGCCTACGCCTTGCAGGAGCGCGGGCTGCAGCTGAACGGGGTGCTGATCCTGTCGTCGATCCTGAACTACGGCGTGCGCGACGCGGGCTTCGACCAGATCTACCTGACCTATATCCCGAGCTACGCGGCGACGGCGGTCTTCCACCACAAGGCGCCGACCCCGCCGGACCTGGCGGCCTATCTGCGCGAGGTCCGCGAATGGACCCGCGGCCCCTACGCCGCGGCGCTGGCCAAGGGTCACAACATCTCCGACCAGGAGCTGGATTCGGTGGCCCGCCAGATGAGCGTTTACACCGGCCTCTCAGTGCAGTTCCTCAAGGAAGCCAACCTTCGCGTCGACCTCGCCAGGTTCCGCAAAGAGCTGCTGCGCGACCAGCGC
>Ga0068864_100002704_pt1 | contig 14606 bp, 17 predicted proteins | sample KBSSwiS72_FD_66586 | JGI IMG/M metagenome (GOLD analysis project Ga0068864, IMG submission 66586) | Switchgrass rhizosphere microbial communities from Kellogg Biological Station, Michigan, USA - KBS Switchgrass S7-2 | ecosystem: Host-associated > Plants > Roots > Rhizosphere > Soil ... | reverse complement strand
CTCGCATGTCTTTTGGTAGGGATGCTTCCAACGTTTACCATTGGTCCGATACTTGAGATCGCGGTACGCGCGCTGCTCGGCGCGCAAACACCGTCGTACAGCCTCGAAGTGTGGCACGGCTTCACCACACCGCTTATGATGAGCCTGGTCGCGATGGGGGGCGGTGCGCTACTTTACTTCCTCCTTCTTAACCGCTTCGCCCGCGGTGAAGAGGGTACGCCACTGCTTCCCCCGGTCGAGGGTCATCGCATCTTCGACAGGTTCCTCGTGCTGTTGTCGTCGCACTGGGCAAAATCCTTGGAAAACATTTTAGGCACACGTCGCCTGCAATCCCAGCTGGCACTGCTCCTGATTGTCGCTCTGGGCGTCGGTTTATGGCGTGTGTGGCAACGAGGTCTGCATTTCGGACCGCTGCTTCCGAGCCCGGTCGATCCGGGGTTTCTCTTAACTTGGATCGTAGGTGCGGTCTGCGCGGTAGGCGCAGCCTGGCAGGCGAAATTTCATCGGCTGGTGGCGCTCGTTCTTGCGAGCGTGGCCGGCATCGCCGTCTGCCTCACATTCGTCTGGCTGTCAGCGCCGGACCTGGCGCTAACTCAGCTCCTGGTGGAAATAGTCACGACCGTCCTTCTTCTGTTGGGACTGCGCTGGCTGCCTAAGCGAATTCCATTTAATAGGACGTTTGCGGGTGCCAAAGCGGCTCTACCACGCCGCCTACGTGATTTCGTAATCGCCTCGGCATGCGGCAGTGGTTTAGGCTTACTCAGCTATGGCGTAATGACGCGGCCGCTGCCCGATCATTCTGTTTCACGCTTTTTTATCGAAAAGGCATGGCCGCAGGGTGGCGGCACCAACGTCGTAAATGTGATCCTTGTAGATTTCCGCGCGTTTGATACGTTTGGCGAGATCACTGTATTAGCCGTCGTCGCGATCACGGTATACGCGCTTATGCGGCGTTTCCGGCCCGCGCCCGAGAGCATTGAACCGTTGCGCCACCAGGCAGAAAGCACTCCCACCGCGGCGGCGGAAGATCTTGCGATCCCTGCCGTCATCATGCGCGTCATGTTTCCGGTTATATTAGTTTTGAGCATCTACCTTCTGCTACGAGGACATAACCTGCCAGGCGGTGGATTCGTAGCCGGAATTACGCTTTCGGTAGGTATAATTTTGCAGTACATGGCAGGCGGCACCCGCTGGGCGGAAAACCGCATCGCGATACGTCCATTGCGGTGGATAACAGCGGGATTGCTTCTGGCGGCCACCACCGGTGCGGGTGCCTGGCTCTATGGCTATCCGTTTCTCACTTCGCATGTCGCCCATTTCACCGTGCCGCTAATCGGCGCTGTGCACCTCCCAACAGCGTTTTTCTTCGACCTTGGAGTGTATGGTCTGGTCGTTGGTGCGACGGCGTTGATACTGATCGTCCTGGCGCATCAATCGACACGCGCGCATCGGCCAGGCAGACGGAGGCCCTGATGGAGATAGTAGTCGCTCTCGGCATCGCGGTTCTCACCGGCTCCGGCGTCTGGCTGCTGCTGCGGCCGCGGACGTTCCAGGTCATTGTAGGGCTGTCGCTGCTATCTTATGCGGTCAATCTTTTTATCTTCGTCATGGGCTGGGTGCGCCTGGGCCTTCCGCCAATTGTTTCGGCCGGGGTAACCCCGGACCCGGCCAAGTTCGCGGATCCTCTTCCCCAAGCGATGGTTTTGACCGCAATTGTTATAGCATTTGCCACTACGGCTCTGTTCCTGGTGGTGCTGCTCGCAGCACGCGGGCTCACGGGGAACGATCACGTGGATGGGGAGGAAACCGATCCATGAACGTGGCCGCCTCTCATCTTGTAATCGTGCCTGTGTTGCTGCCGTTGGTAGCGGGCGCTCTCATGCTGCCCTTGAGCGAGCGCCGCCATGCCCTCAAAGGCGCAATCAGCATCATCAGTGCCTCGCTATTACTGGCCTGCACAATCTTGCTGGCGATGCGAGTCGGCGAACCCCTCACCTATGTCTATTCAGTGGGAGACTGGCCGGCGCGCTTCGGCATCGTGCTGGTGGCCGACCAGTTGTCTGCACTGATGGTGTTGCTTTCAGCGACGCTCGGTGTCTCGGCGGTGCTATTTTCCTTTGCAGGTTGGGATAAGGCCGGCGCACATTTCCACTCGCTCGTGCAGTTTTTGCTCACCGGGCTGAACGGCGCATTTCTCACTGGCGACCTTTTCAATCTTTTTGTTTTCTTTGAGCTGTTTTTGGCCGCGTCCTACGCGCTTGCGCTACATGGCGGTGGCATCCGCCGTGTGCGTGCGAGCGTCCACTACATCGTTCTTAATCTCGCGGCCTCGCTCCTCTTCCTCGTGGGTGTCAGCCTAATGTACGGAATAGCTGGAACGCTGAATATGGCCGATCTAGCCACCGAACTGCCGCGCATTGCCAAAGAGGACCGCGCTCTTCTGGAGATTGGTGCCGCCACGCTCGGCGTAGCATTTGTGGTAAAGGCCGGCATATGGCCTCTGGGATTTTGGCTTTCACCAACCTATGCTGCTGCGAGCGCACCCGCCGCAGCACTATTTTCCATTCTGAGCAAGGTAGGCGTGTACGCGGCTGTCCGCGTCTGGTATATCGTATTTGGCGGAACCGGAGGAGAATTTCTCATGTATGGCGGGATTGCAACAGTAATCTTCGCCGTACTCGGGATGCTCTCTTCACATGGGCTTGGCAGAATAGCAGGCTTCAGTGTGATGGCGTCCTCGGGCACGGTGCTCTCGACCATCGGACTGCAGATTCCGGCGGCAACGGCCGCCGCCTTTTACTACTTGACAGCTTCCACGCTCGGAATAGCAGCACTGTATCTGATCGTTGAGCTCGTAGAACGGTCCCGAGAGCCGGGGGCGGACATCGTTGCTATAACTGCGGAAGAGTATGGGCTCGCCAGTCGCAATGACGAACGCGAGGAGCAACCAGGTGTTGCGATCCCCGGCACGATGGCCGTGCTCGGCTTGACATTCACGGGTATCGCACTGGTGATCGCCGGGTTGCCGCCCTTACCTGGCTTCGTGGCCAAATTCGCCATCCTCGCGACGCTGCTCAACGCTGACTCGATACAGCCTGCCGCATGGGTACTGCTCGCTTTGATTTTGCTTGCAAGCTTGGCAAGTATTATCAGTCTAGGTCGAGCAGGCGTGCGAGTCTTTTGGTTAGAAGGGCGCAGCATACCGCGGGTGCGGCCAGCCGAAATCGTTCCAATAGGCGCGCTTCTTGCCGCTTGCATTGCGCTTACCATTGCAGCGGGACCGGCCATGCGTTATATGGCGTCGGCTGCGGAAAGCCTGCACAATCCCGCAAGCTACATTGAAGGTGTAATGCGGTCACAATGACTCGATTGCTTCCATATCCGCTATTTTCAGTCGCCTTGGCTGTGATGTGGCTGGTACTCAATGGCTCGTTTGAATTCGTGCATATCCTCATGGGCACGGTGCTGGGATTGGCAGGAGGCCTGCTGTTCGCGCGCCTGGAAGCGCCTAAAGGCAAGGTTCGGCGACGCATCGGCGTCGTTGCGTCGCTCCTGTGGCTGTTGTTCCTCGACATCGTTGCATCCAACATCGCGGTACTAAAGATCGTGTTTCGCCCAACCACCGGTCGACGCAGGTCTGGATTTCTTTCAATGCCCCTTCAACTGCGCAATCCTGGAGGGTTAGCCGTGCTGGCGTGCATCATCACGGCCACGCCGGGTACGAGTTGGGCACGATACGATGCCCAGCAAAACGTCCTCACCATCCACGTTCTGGACCTCGTGGATGAACAAGCGTGGATCACCCAGTTCAAAAGCCGGTATGAAAATCGACTGATGGAGGTATTTCAATGAGCGTAGAGGCATTTCTGGCCTTGGCAGTCATGGTTGCACAAGGTCTGTTAGGCCTGGCCATGTCGTTTGCGACCATACGGCTGCTCAAAGGACCGCGGGCGCAAGACCGTGTCCTTGCGTTAGATACCCTTTATGTCAATGCGATGCTACTCGTGCTTACCTTTGGAATCCATACGGGTAGCGCCTTCTATTTTGAAGCGGCGCTCGTAATCGGAATGTTGGGGTTCGTTTCCACCGCCGCGCTTGCCAAGTTCCTGCTTCGCGGCGAGGTCATTGAGTGAGTTGGGCAGCTGGCTGCTTGATTTTTCTGGGGGCGCTGCTCGCTTTCAGTGGATCTATTGGACTGCTGACGCTCAAGACCTTCTATGAGCGGGTTCACCCGCCAACGATGGGCACAACGCTTGGCACCGGACTCATCCTCGTCGGGTCGATGTTGCATTTCACCGCGATCGACGGTCGACCGGTTTTGCATGAGATATTAATCGGGCTTTTCATGACCCTCACGACTCCGGTGACCTATATGTTGCTCGTTCGAGCCTCCCTTGAGCGTGATCGCGGCGAAGGCCGCGATCCCCTGCGGACGGATGCGGCCAGAAGTAGCCCCTCGATGCGGGCTGAAAGCCCGCGCGAGCCATAACACGTCAATCGCCCCAATTCGGCACTAAAGATATTCGGCTGCGGCACTTCCGGGCGGAAGCGTAGTTAATCCGGCACTGTCAATTCCGAGAGTTTTCACTGGCGCACGGAAACAGTATTGTGACCATCCGGCGGCTTATCATGACCGCCTGTATGCATCAAGATATGCGCTCGGCTACTGGGAATGGTAGCGCAACACGTCGGGAGGCGACCGTGACTCGCTTGCAAGCTATGGACAACAGGCAGCTACAGGAAGAGATGCAACGTTTGAGCCGCGATGCCGAGAGCTTTCGCGTCAGGGCGGCCGCGGCTGCGGCAACCGCCAAGCGCGAGGGACATGATCCCCTATCGGATCCCCTCCGCCAGCGCCTCGCCTCTATACAAAAGTTTTTGGAGAGCGAGCTAAAGGATGCCGGAAACGAAGTTCGTCGACGCGCCGCCGCAGCGTGTCGCGACAGCGGTGGGCTATTGAAATCAGCCATTGCAAGCACATAGTCTTGCTTAGCGCGCTGGTAAACCGCTCGCGCAGCAATTCGTCGGCTACCGCTGCTCAACTTCCAGCTCCTTGACAATTGGCAAACGGCAGTTCGTAGTCCAAAGGCGTGACATTCGATCTAAAACGGCTCCGAAGATCAATACTGCCCGGATGACAGCGCAAGTCCGTGCCGTTTGCATCGATTGTTGGAACATATTCACTTTAGCGCCGCACACGTCACACCCTCGCGTGCAACAAGGAGATACCGTTGCGGAGCACCGCAGTATAGCGGGCGCATTGGCATGATTCGGCGCGAGCGCGTCAGAAGAACTATTCGATTTAAGGAAAGACTTATGTGGAAGGATGTCCCGATCAGCGACGCCGGTACGATTCGCCATGAAATGGCGGCTAGCGCACTGAGTGAAGTGGTGTTTGGGCTCCGTTGGCAAGGCGCGGCACTGAAGAATAGCGAGTTTACCAGAGCAAGCGATTTAGATGCATCGTGCATGCTATTGAATGAGCGCAACGATTTGATTGAAATAGTTCATCCGGCGCACCAGCGCAACGTCAACGGCAGCGTGGTGCATACGGGGGACAGCAAGACTGGTGGCGGCAGCTGGGATAACGAGAGAATACACGTCTTTCTGCGGGCACTTCCTGAAGAAGTCTCGAAAGTACTGTTCGTCGTCACGAGCGTTAACGGGGAGCTGTTTGAAGAGATCGGAACTGCCTGCTGCCATGTTACGAACACCGTAACTGATGAATTGCTCTTCGGGTGCGACCTGAGCCGCCCAAGCAGCCGAAACGCAGACGTCGTTGCCAGACTACGTCGCGTTGATGGCGATTGGAAACTGCAAACTCCCTTCGCGAAAGATTAGGCGGCTGAGATAGCGAAAGAAAACTGCTACTGAATTGGCTGCTGCGAGGAAACGATGTTATTCCAGACGACTCACTAATTCACGGTCACGTTCGAACCTAGTATGTGGATGCGACACTGCTTGATAGATAAGCCCGATTCGCGGTGGACTGGATAGAACGTTCGCACTTTCTTATGATTAAAAAAGCCGGCATTCGGATTGGAAAGCAGGATTGCCGAGGCATGAAGCGTTCCCCGGATGAGCCCTTACGGAACAGGGCCAGAGGGTTTTGGAGGCGATCAGGAAATACCAAGTCGACCTGGAGAAGTCAGGTCCGACAATGGCCTGAACTAGCGAGGAGGATTAAATGACGATGCTGCCTGCCGATTGCGCCCCCATCAACAAGCCCAATGGCGCGGGCGCCGCCGGCGTTCTCGAAAGAGTACTTAGAGTTATGTCCGTGGTAACCATGCTGATGACAGTGCCGCAAGTATTGAATATCTGGATCGACGGCAATGCCGGTGGCGTGTCGATGGTGTCGTGGAGCGCCTATCTTGTGTCCGCCTGTCTATGGCTCGTCTACGGTCTCAAGAAGCATGACAAAACGATTTATCTCGCCTGCATCGGCTGGATCGTGTTGGACGCGGCTATCGTGGCTGGCGTCATGGTACACGGCTGAATATGTTGGATCCTCAAGCCTCGGAATCGGATGGCGCCAAACTACGCGCCAATTGGCAGGCTTTATCTCTCCATCGCACAATGTCTTACATCCCCCTGTTCGCAATTGGACTCGCGACGGTGGAAGCGTTCATCGATGCGGTCACCTGGGTAGAGCTCGACGTGGCAGCGATTTACGGGATTCCGCTGCTGCTTGCCGCGCTTACGCGAAGCCGGCGGCTATTGTGGACGTTGGCCGCCGTCCTAACGATTACAACATTCGTCGTATATGCGATACAGATTCCGGCAGGTACGTTCGGGTTGAGTGAAACATTCTTCGTGAATCGACTGCTCGACGCCGTAGCAGTGCTACTGACTGCCGGTCTACTTCACGTATGGATAGCTTCGGTAAACACCGTGGAATCTCAGGCACGGCTGCTCACGATTCAAAATGAGCAGCTCGAGACCGCCAACGCCGCGCTTCAGTTTCATGAGGCGGAAATCGCCCGTCAAAATGAGGAACTGGAGCGCCGGAGCAAAGAAGCAGAGGATGCGAGTGCCCGCAAGACACAACTTCTTGCCTCCGCCTCGCACGACATACGCACGCCCGTTAATACCATTAGCCTCATGGCTGAAGTGATTCGCCGTACAGCGGAGAATCCGGCGCTTGCGGCGCAGATTCCAAAACTTGCTGAGCGTCTACAGACAAACGCGATGTCATTGGCCGATCTTTTGTCGACCGTTCTCGACAACGCGCACCTTGAATCGGGACACGTTAAGTATCATGAGAGTACTCTTTCACTCAATGCAATGCTCGCTGCGATCTGTATTGACTTCGAGCCAGCCGCGCAAGCGAAAACGCTACAGTTGAAGGTCGATATGCCGGAGCCAGCAATCTGGCTGCGAACGGACCGCATAAAGCTACAGCGGGTGATCTCGAACCTGGTAAGCAACGCTATAAAGTTCACCGAGGATGGTGGTGTAACCGTGAGCGCAGCGTTGGCATCAGATGGCGCAGCACTGATCTGCGTGCACGACACAGGCATCGGCATTGCGCGGCAGCAGCTCGAAGCGATTTTCACTGAATTCGCGCAGGTGCATATCGCGGACAGCGGAGGGAACAGCGGATGGGGGCTCGGCCTGGCAATCTGCCAGCGCCTTGTCAAGCTCATCGGCGGCAGAATCACGGTGGAAAGCAGCGTTAGTCGCGGTAGCGTGTTTAAGATTCAGCTGCCTCAGGAATGCGTGGTGAGCGACTTTGATGTTCGTGACAACGCTCGTTCTCAGTCGTCAACCATAGCGTGAAATGCTGGCTCGGTTGCGTCCCACCAGCCATTCCGTTGGAGAGATCTGTGGGAACTGTCCGCTGCCTGACGCCATCTAATTGGCAGAGCACCACATCCATCGAACGCTCGTCTTCATTCCAGGACTTCAAGAGCTTGGCACACACCGGGAGCTGAGCGTACCCAGGAAATTCATGTAACTGAAGGGCCAACGGTTATGTCAAAGGATACTTTTCCGCAGTCTACGCCGCAGCTTGCAGAAATGCGCAAAAAGCTCGCGCCCGATGTTCATGAAGCGTTCGTGAACCTCAGTGAGCGCGTGTTCGCAGAAGGAGCGCTGCCCACGAAGACCAAACGGCTCATTGCAGTCGCCGCGGCGCATATCACGCAGTGCCCGTACTGCATCCTTGGCCACACAAAGGCAGCGTTGCGCCACGGAGCGAGTGCCGAGGAGATCATGGAAGCGATCTGGGTTGCCGCCGAAATGCGCGCGGGCGCGGCTTACGCGCACTCGACCCTTGCCCTCGACACGATAGCTGAAGCGAAGGGACGGGCCGACGCTTGAGCGTCCTGCCCGATCTATAGACGCGGCGCCGCGCTGCGTGGATGCGGCACGAATTGGGATGAACCGCATGTACAGCTGGAGTGGCGCGCAGCTCTATACGATCGGTCACTCTACTCGCACGCTCGATGAATTGATCAGGCTGTTGCGCGCTTTTGATGTTCGCGTGCTGGCGGATATCCGGACGATGCCACGCTCGCGGCATAACCCGCAGTTCAACGCTCCCACGCTTCGCGCCCGCCTTCGTCGGCGAGGTCTTCTCTATGCCCCCGTTGCCGCCCTCGGAGGCCTGCGGCGCGCGAGCAAGAATTCGCCCAATACCGGGTGGCGCAATGCCAGCTTCCGCGGTTATGCCGACTACATGCTCACTGAGGGCTTCGAAAGCGGACTCTCGCAGCTTCGCAAGCTGACCGCGGAGGGCAAAGTGGCGTTGATGTGTGCAGAAGCAGTGCCTTGGCGTTGCCACCGCTCGCTCGTCGCGGATGTGCTCACGGCACGTGGTGCCCATGTCGAGCACATCATAGGAGCATCGCATCCCAGGCCTCATCGCTTGACGCCGTTCGCCGAGGTGTTGGGTGGCCGTGTCACCTATCCCGGCGAGGATGTCTCCGGTGCGCAGCTTATGGTCCCGGCCCCCTATCATCTCGAGGCGACCGTGCGCGTTCTGCAACGCAGGCCGACCAACCGTATGGACCTTTGGGAGCCGAACCACTACCTCCGAGTATTGAACACCGCCGATGGCCTTATGCTCGTAGAGGTGGAGAACCGCGGTACGATCGATGGTCCGGACGTTCGTCTTCACATTCGATCCGGAAACCCGTCCGCCGCCACACGGCTGGAGCTTATACTGACCATACGCAAGATGCTCGGACTCGACGTTGATCCGACAGCACTGCAGCATCGTGTGGATGACGAGCGCCGGCTTCGCAGCATCGCCCTGGCTCTGCGCGGCATGCGGCCGCCCCGGTTTGCGAGCTTGTTCGAGGCTTTCGCCAACGTAATACCCTTTCAGCAACTGAGTCTCGACGCGGGCGTCGCCATCGTGGGGAGGCTCGTCGAGCGTTTCGGTAAACATATCGAGCTCGATGGCCGCCGTTTTTATGCGTTTCCGACCAGCCGCGCCGTCGCAGCCGCGCGCCCGGCAGCGCTTGCGGGTGGTCTGCCGTTTGCGCGTGCTGCCGAGGGTGTTGCACAACGAAATCCGCGATAAACGAACTGATTGCGCCCGGCAATCGTCTAGCGCCTCGGAATAGTAGGCTCTTCTTGCCGGCAGGCGCGTTCATCCGCATAACTTGGGCGACAGTGCGATCACCGGGCGTATCAACGCTGCCGTTGCTATGAAGTTCCGCCTCAGCGTTAAGTGCTGCTTTAGCTGCGAGGTAATTTTGCGTGACATCGCGAGCAATGGCCATAGCCCCAATTGCACGTGTCGATTCATCCAGAACGATGCTGAACGCAAGTTCGACATACAGCCGCTCATCACTTTTCTGCAGTGCCCGCGTCACCATCGGTCTCCCGCCGTACTTTGTACGGCGGCGTTGAATGGCTTCAAGAAATCCTTTCCAGTGTCTCTTGCGAAGATCCTGTGGAATTATGAGGTCCATGCTGCCACCCAAGACCTCGCTAGCAGAATAACCAAATACGTCCGCGGACCTTGTATTCCACACCCTGATCAGACCTTGCGCGTCTGAAAAGATGACGGCGTCTGGCGCCTGCTCGACGAGAAGCTGATAGAAGTTCAGGCCTAGACTGCGATTTCCAACAGATCGATGAGGCATTTAGCTCTCCAGTAGAGATGAACATCAGAGCCGCGAGGGTCGTGTGATCGATTTTGCAGAGAACGCGGATTCTGCGAAATCAGCACTAACAACACTTTTCATCGAGCCTCTTTGCCTCAGGCTTTTCGGTGCGAGCCATCGCGCGAGACCTACGAAGTCATACTATTGGTGGAGGCGTTCCGCGAGAAGCCAGACAATGAGAACAACAATGTTTCGCCCGCGCGTCCAATTACTCAATCGCGCCGCGTGGTGATAAACAGCGTCGCTATGCCAAGTAATTGATCGAGAGTGATTTATCAGCCATACTCAAGGCCGCAAATAATCAATCGGATACGAGCATGGAAGATCTGGAGCGCATGGCGATCTTCGCGCGAGTCGTCGAGGCGAAGAGCTTTTCAGAGGCCGCCCGGCAACTGAATCTTTCCAAATCGCTGGTCAGCAAGCAGATCACAGAATTGGAAAAATCCATGGGCGCACGCCTGTTGAATAGAACGACTCGCGCACTCAGTCTGACGGATGCAGGTGCGGTGTTTTTTGAACATTGCGCAAAAATTGTAGAAGAACTAAAGGAGGCACGATTCGCCGTCAGTCGTCTTCATGCCGAGCCGCGAGGCTCATTGCGTATCAGTTCGTCGGTCGCTTTCGGGCGTTTGCATATCGCGCCGGCCTTGGCCGAGTTTCTAGTCACTTACCCTGAGGTAAAGATCGACATGGTCACTACAGATCGCTTCGTGGATCTGGCAGAGGAAGGGTTCGATATCGTAATCAGAATCACGAACGACCCGGCACCGAACGTTGTCGCGCGCAAACTCGCCGTCGTCAACCGCAAGATGTGCGCCACCCCGGCATATTTCGCGCATCATGGCGTTCCCAAGTCACCCATGGATCTGGAACGACACAATTGCCTGACATACACGTACTTAAATCCGCAAGACTCGTGGCGGCTTCGCGGCCCACAAGGTGAAATAACCTTGAAAGCATCTGGCAACTTACGCCTTAACGATGATGATGCGCTCGCGGAAGCCGTGCTGGCTGGCGTTGGCATTGCTGTGCTCCCAACGTTTCTTATAGGGAAAGAACTTCAAAGCGGCAAATTGCAGTCGGTATTATCCGATTACATACCCCGGGAACGCAGCATTTATGCGGTATACCTTCCGACCAGGTACCTCCCGGCAAAGGTCAGACGATTCATCGACCATTTGCTCGCGCGCTTTGGACCTGAGCCGTATTGGGACAACATTGGTTGATCGCTTTCCGACATATTCTCGTGCAACCGAAAAAAGTTGCGATGAACGCGTGGTAGGTGGCGTCAACGGGGCTGCCTTTGGTGGATCCCACAGCAATGTGGCGCGCGATACGTTTGTTGATTAACTACAGTTTCATCCATCCGCGTTTTAGAAAGTGGTAGCTCGCAACACCAACGACAATCGCCAGCCCAATATTCCACACGGCGCATGCTGCGGTTACTAGAGTTACAAAGCTTGCCTCCCTAGATTTCCCGAAGTCGCATGAACCGAGCGCAAGCTGAGCTCCCGTCAAAAACAAGATTACGCCCATGACCGGCATGGGAAGGATCTTGAAGATCGTCTCTACTGAACTGCTAAAGAACAGCGCGACGACCACGATGAGTACGCCCAATATGATCAATGCACCGCCGGTCCTAGCCCCGAAGCGAACGTGCCCCGCCATGCCGCCCGCGCCATGGCACATCGGCACAGCGCCTATCATGGGACCGAGCAGATTCAGTATGCCAGTTGAGATCGCGACCTTTTCTTGCGTGACCGGGCGGTCCGGAAACAAACGATTGTTTTCCTCGGTAACCGCGATGACCGCATTGCCCAGCGTGAGCGGAACCTGCGGCAACGCCATAAAAACGATCCCTATGGCGAACTCCTGCCAGGTCATGCCGGCCATTGCGTACGCCGGCAGTCTGAAATCAACACGCATCAATGTGAGGTCGTCGAGGAGTGTGGGATTGTGGACCACGGCGGCAAATGCGCCAACTATGAGCAGCAGAAACATTACCGGCACCACGCGATTCGTGAGCAATACCATAGTGCCGACCAAAGCAGTCCCACCCAATATCCATTCCTGCGACATCATCTTGATGCCTTCAAGCATGAACCCAAAGCCGAGACCCATGATGATTCCAACCGCGACTGGGCGACCTATAAGGTCGGCCGCTTTCTTCGCTGCGCCGGTGACGCCCAGCAAAAACCAGATCACACCGGTAACGACACCCGCGCCATATACGGCATTGGGGGTGATGATTATGGTTTCGGCCGACTGCGTGGCGGCTATTGCCCCGATTGCCTTCATCGGCTGGATCGGGAATGGCGTCTTATAGTAGAAACCTGAAATGATCTTTGCGATACCAAATGCAAGCAACATCCCGCAAGGGTCCATCTTCAACAAGCTAATGTAAGCCACAACGAATGGAATAAGCGTCCCGAGATCGCCGAACGCTCCTGCCCACTCCATTCTGTCGAAGCGATTTTTGTGCACCTTGGGATTCGCCTCATAAGCGTTGCCAATTTCAGTCGTCATTTTTATTGCTCCAGCGAAGAAACGCGCTGGTTTGTTGGCCGCTATCCATAGACGACTGCGCCGGCGATTACAGCGCTATCCACGACGAACCAACCTGTGCACGGCAGGTTTCCATGTCATCAAACTTTCCTCAATGTGGTCGCGTTATAGGACGAACTCGTCCGCGAGTACCGTGTTGAGACTATTCACTACCGCTTCTGGCCGTTTGTCGGAAAGACCGACATTGATCGCCATGGCTCTCTTATCTAATCGGTCAATAAGCGATGGTATTTAGAATGCACTTCGCTGATAAGTCGGCTACGTCAAATAACACCGTTTCCCAAGCACGGCAGTCAGGCATGGGCTTTTTGCGCCGAAGTTCATCAGCTGATTGCCACAGACGGGAAACAATGTTATTCCTTATGAGTGGCTTATCAAATGTGTGCGCAAAGATTATGTTGGTTCCGTAACTGGAATGAGCAATTTGAAAGCAGCGATTCTTCGAATGAGACTTACTGAACGCGATTATCCGACCTGCATCTGGAACCCAAGGCGTAAGGATTGTGAGACTCCACAATGAAATGCGGCCGTAGCACAGATAGGTAGTGTTCATACGGCGTCGGCCAGAAAGAGATCGCAAAGGTCGGCGCTCGGCTGGCGCCTTAGGTTAAATGTCGATCACGACGCGATTGTTTCTTACGGGAAACGGCGTTGTGCCAAGACAAGGGCTTTTACGCGCTGCTTGGTGGCCCAATATACAAATCCAAGGTCGCAGCATTGGCATGAAATTCGACGCGGAACTTTAAGGAGCGATGATGGGTTATCTTGCATCACGTCACTCACTGCGGCGCGGGGAGCAGTCAACTTTTGGCTCCCCAGCCCGGTAACCTCTCCGCCATACCTGTTTTTCTAGTCCGAACTCGTAGGCCAGTCGTTACCGGGGCTGCGCTCTTTAGCGAACGTGGAGCCCATTTCGATCGGGCTCCTGGCGCTCGCTGTCACTATCCAAACGCATTTTCTATTGGAGCGATCGTATGAATGCATATCAGAAGGCAACAATACTCGTGAGTTTTGTGATGCTGCCGCTCGTGCTGATATTTATGAACATCATGAACTACCGTGGCATGGGACTAGCCGGGTTCGCTTGGTTAGCCGGCACGGCTGGACTGCTATACGCCCTCCGTGCGGCAAACGCCAGCGCGCCGCAACAGCTAGACAATTCGGAGCAGAGGTAGCTCCTCCTCTGCACGCGAAATCGAGGCATCGGGGATTTGGATCCCGCGGGTTACGCTGAGCCCGGGCTCGATCGCGAGGCCGGTCTTACACGGCCGCCCAATTTTTAGGCGCAGTTCGCTCGCGTGCATCCGTGACGGGTGCCGCTGTGCCTCATTTTATTCAACGTAGAGGTTAACGATATGACCGCAAACACCATGACTTGGCTTACCGAGCAAGACTATAACCGCCTAAAGCATCTCCTGGCCGAACTCACCCGCCAGTCGAGAGGCATGCAGGCCGGCCTGGAGACACTCGAGGAGATTCTGGACCTAGCGCGCGTAGTGCAGCCAGAAAAGGTCCCCGAGAGTGTCGTGACGATGAACTCACGGGTCTTATTCGAGGATATTCGGACACGAGAGAGAGAGACAGTGACCATCGTCTATCCGGCGGATGTGGATTCTGCGAAGAGCAAGATATCTGTCCTATCGCCAGTAGGCGCCGCCTTGATCGCGGAGTCGGAAGGCAAGGAAGTCGAGCTTCCCCTTCCCCACGGCAAGACGCGCCGCATTAGGATCATTAATGTTTTGTATCAACCTGAAGCACAAGGTGACTTCGCGCTTTAAGTTTCTCTGTTTTCACGGTATTTGGAGAATGCCATGTATTACGAATATCCGATTGAACAGTTTGCGCGGAGCGCAAGAACGCAGTTTCAGCTGGGGTTCGCAAGAATGACCATGAAACTCATGCCGGACTTCGACGATGTAG
>Ga0068864_100002696_pt1 | contig 14629 bp, 11 predicted proteins | sample KBSSwiS72_FD_66586 | JGI IMG/M metagenome (GOLD analysis project Ga0068864, IMG submission 66586) | Switchgrass rhizosphere microbial communities from Kellogg Biological Station, Michigan, USA - KBS Switchgrass S7-2 | ecosystem: Host-associated > Plants > Roots > Rhizosphere > Soil ... | reverse complement strand
CGAACGACACGGCCGCGAACTCGCTGACCGCGATCTGCAGCGGACAGGTCAGCAGCAGGCTGATGGCGACGGCCCAGGTCGCCCACCACATTGCGCTCGGGCGCCGGCGCAGCGCGATCGCCGCGCACACCGCGGCCGCGGTCGCGCTCAGGAAGGCCAGGATGGCGGCGGGCCGGTCCTGGAAGCCGATCCAGCCGCCCGCGGACCCGACCAGGTGCCAACCTAGGCGGCGGCGGGGCGTCTTCGGATCCGCTGAGGTGCCGATATCCGGGAAGGCTCAGGGACACCCCGGGAATGCCTGGGGGTCACAGTTGGGTAACCGGCGGGGTCGATGGATCGGGACGGGCATAGTCTGCGAATCGGGGTGTCCGATGACGACAGTGCTGTTCGACCGCGACGACCTGGCGCATACCCGGGTCGCCACCGAGCCGTCCGAGCCGGTGGAGCTCGCCTACAGCCTGCGGATGCTGGACGAGCCGCCGAACCGCTGCTTCGCCCGCTGGCGCACGCACCTGCGCGGTCGGGTCGACCCGCGGGTGTTGAACTCCCGCAGGTCATCCACAATGGACGGTGCTCTCGTCGCGCGTTACCGGCAGCTGGCCATCGCGCCATTCTGGGAGCGGATCCGGCTGCTCATCGAGGCGGACCGTCGGCGCCGCGCGCGGATCCTGCTCGACGGCGGCATCGCCGCGCTGCTGGCCACCCTGCATCCCGGGCTGCGCTGGCAGCAGGAGGGCTCCGCCCTGCACGTGTCCACGGCGGACGGTACCGCGCCGGCCCGGGTCGACCTCGACGGCCGGGGTCTGGTGCTGCAGCCCTCGGTGTTCGTGTGGCGGGCACCGGTTCTGTGGGCCGACCCGACCGGGCAACCCGTTCTCCTGTACGGCGTGAGCTGCGAGCTGTCCGAGCCGGATCGCGACACTGGCGACCTGGCGGCCCTGATCGGCCGCACCCGCGCGGCCCTGCTGGACACGCTCGGCAGGGGCGCGGCGACCACCACGGAGCTGGCGCGGGCGGCCGGCCTGTCGCTGGCGGCCGCCAGCCAGCACACCGCCGTCCTGCGCGGCAGCGGGCTGATCTGCACCCAGCGGATGGGCCGCGCCCGGCTGCACGCGCTGACAGCCTTGGGCGCGGACCTCCTTGCCACGGGTAGCGAGCTCAGGCCATGACGAACGCGTTGGCGATGTTGGGCAGCCCGTACAGGCGACTGAGGAACACACCGCCCACCTTCGGCCCGTACAGGCTGAACGCGTTCACGTAGATCGTCGGTACGAGCGGTGCGTACCCGGCCATGATGGCCTCGTCCGCGAGTCCGTAGGCCGGCGCGGTCGCGGTCCGGTCGGGCCGGCCGGCGAGCCACTCCAGCCCGGCGTTCACGACCGGCGAGTCGAAGTAGGAGAAGTTGATGTTCCCCGCGTCCGCGATGAGGTTGCCGTCGAGGGTGACCCGCAAGGTGCTGTCGCCGTCCGGGAAGTCGGCCACCCAGCCGGTGCTCATCAGATCGCAGGTGGTGCCGCGGGTTCCGATGGTCGTGTAGAACGCGTCGACGTCGATCGGGCGGAGCGTGATCCGGAAGCCGGCTCGTTGCAGCCCGTCGCGCACCACGCCCGCCGACTGGACCTCGTCCTCGGTGTCGGCGAAGCACATCGTCAACTGTGGACGGGCGCCCTGCAGCAGTTGCCGGGCCCGGGCCGGGTCTCCGTGCGCACCCGCCGGGTAGGCGTTGTACGACCGGTACCCGGGCACGGTCGGGGCGAGGATGGTCGTGGACGGCGTCGCCACCGCCGAACCGCCCAGCGAGTCCACGAACGCGGCGCGGTCGAAGGCGACGTTCAGCGCGCGGCGCACCGACACATCGCGAACCCGCGCGGTGTTGATGTTCAGGTACCGGGCGGTGGGGGTCGGCCCGGCGAGGGTCCGCGCGAGCAGACCCGGATCGGCCTGCACGGCCGCGATCTGTTCCGGCGACACGTTGGCGGTCATGACGGCCGCGGCGTCCTCGCCCACGCCGGCCCGGACGCGGTCGGTCTGGTCCGCGCGCGACGCCGTCCAGTCGAAGGCCACGAGGTCCGGGTACTGGTGGCGGATCGGGTCGCTCGACGGGTTCCAGTACGGGTTGCGCTCGAGCAGCAGCGACTCGCCCGGTGTCGCCGACCGCCGCCGGTACGGGCCGGACGCGACCCACGTCTGCTCGTAGGCGGCGCCGGTGTCGCGAGCCTGCGGCACCGGCGAGGTCGTCGGCATCGCGACGATGAACGGCATCTCCGGGTGGGCCGCCGGGAACGTAAACACGATCGTCTGATCGTCCGGTGTGGACACTCCCGGTGCCGGCCCGCCCCCGTCGTACGGGCCGGTGTAGGCGCCGGACGGGTCCAGCGCCAGCTGAAGGTAGTGCGGCCCGTTCTCGCCGTACACGCTGAACGATCGGGCCACCGCGTAGGCGATGTCGGCCGACCGGATCGGGCTGCCGTCGTCGAACGCGAGCCCGGGGCGCAGGTGGAACGTCCACACGCGACCGTCCTGAGTGGACTCACCGGCGTTCGTGGCTAGGTCGCCGACGAGGCGCAGCCCGCCGCCGGCCGAGTCCTCGATGTAGCCGGTCAGGGTCCGGAAGAACAGGGCGGTCGACAGGTCGAGCGCGTCGTAGATCTGCTGCGGGTCGAAGTGCTCGGGCGACCCGTCCTGCAGCCAGTGCAGGGTTCCTCCCCGCCGGGCGCCGGGGACCTCGGGCGCCGGGGTGACGGCCGTGCCCGCGACGTCGATGACGACCGCGGACCCGCCGCCCGCCGTCGTTGTCTCCGCCTGGACCGGCACCGGTGCCAATACCAGCAGGCCCACCGCTGACGCGGCCGCGATGAATCTGAACGTGCGCACGGCTTCCCCCTCACGTCGACCGCGCACACGGTACGGCGGCGGGCGAGCCGCCCGGCAGTCACTTCAGTTCTGGCTTAACTGTGTCCGCCGACGCCGGGGTCCGGATCCGCCGTACGCTTCTCCCGGACGCGCTTGTCCACCGGAGGTAACCGTGAAGACTATTCATCATGTCGTCGACATCGACGCCGACGGCGAGGTCGTGTGGCGGTCGCTGACCGACGAGAACGCGCTGGCGTCGTGGTGGTCGACGAAGGTCGACAGCCCGCCGACCGCAGTCGGTGCCCGCGCCGTCTGGACCTTCGCCGGCGACTTCAACCCGGTCATGGAGACGATCGCGGTCGACGCCCCGCGCGAGCTGGTCTGGCAGTGCGTCGACGGCCATCAGCCGTGGCAGGACAGCACCTTCCGCTTCCGGTTGGAGGCGCTGGAGGACGGGCGGACCCGGCTGCGGTTCTGGCAGGACTACGCCGTCGAGCTGGCCGACGACTACTACGGCGTCTACAACTTCAACTGGGGCTACTACCTCGAGAGCCTGCGTCTACTGTGTACCTCCGGCTCAGGCAAGCCATTCCAGGCCGACGGCACTGCCGAGTACTGACCTCACCGGCGGCCGGCCACGGCGGGCTCGGGCGCCTCGACCGCCGGGATGTCCGGCTGCTTGGCGTGCTTGTTGGGCCACCAGATATGCGGCCCCAGGTCGAGGTTGAGGGCGGTGACGAGCACGGAGCGAACGATGAGCGTGTCCAGCAGCACGCCGAGCGCCACCGTGAAGCCGATCTCCGCGAACGCGGTCAACGGCAGCGTGGCCAGCACCGAGAAGGTTCCGGCCAGCACCAGCCCGGCCGACGTGATCACACCGCCCGTCGCCGCGAGCGCGATGAAGGTCGCGCGCCGGGTGCCGTGTCTCGGCGTCTCCTCCCGTACCCGGGTCATCAGGAAGATGTTGTAGTCGATGCCGAGCGCGACCAGGAAGACGAACACGAACAACGGGTACGCCGTGTCCGCGCCGGCGAAGTTGAAGACGTACTTGAACACGACCGCGCTCAGGCCCAGCGCGGCCGCGAAGGACAGCACGACCGTCGCGACCAGCAGTACCGGCGCGACGAGCGCCCGTAGTAGCAGCATCAGGATCAGGAACACCACGGCGAGCACGATCGGGATGATGACGAGATTGTCGCGGTGTGCCACGCGTTGCACGTCGAGGTTGACCGCGGTGTTACCGCCCACCTTCGCGTCCGCGTTCGGAACGGCGTGCACGGCGTCGCGGGCCCGGTCGATGGTGTTGTAGGCCGCCTGGCTGTCCGGCGGGTCGGTCAGCGTCCCCTGCATGAATGCCGTGCCGCCCTGGATGGCCGGGGGCGTCACGCTTTCGGGCACGATCCCGGGCGTACCCGCGAGCGCCGTCCTCACCGCGCCGGCCTGGCCGGCGTTGGCGAGCACGATCACCGGACTGCCCGAACCGGCCGGGAAGTGGCGCGACAGCGCCTGTTCGCCGACGACCGACGCCGGCGTGCCGCGGAACGACTCCGCTGTGGACAGTCCGGTCGCGTTCAGCGTGATCAGGCCGAGCGCCGCGATCGCGAGGGCGGCCGCGGTGGCGATCCAGGTCGTGCGCGGCGCACGCGAGATGCGGACTCCGACGTGGGCCCAGAAGCCGGTCGAGGTCGGCTCGGCCGACCCCTCCACCGGCTTGGCCGGCCAGAACACCCACCGTCCCACGGTCACCAGCAGCGCCGGCAGCAACGTGAGCATCACCAGCAACGCGACCGCGACCCCGATCGCCGCGACCGGCCCGAGGCCGCGGGTCGAGTTGGTCTCGGCGAACAGCAGGCACAGCATGCCCACGATCACCGTGGCCCCGCTGGCCAGGATGGCCGGGCTGGCCCGATGCAGGGCCACCGACATCGCCTCGTGCCGGTCGTGGTGGCGGCGCAGCTCTTCGCGATATCGCGCCACCAGCAGCAGGGCGTAGTCGGTCCCGGCCCCGAAGACGAGCACGGTGAGGATGCCGGCGCTCTGCGCGTTCACGATGAGGCCGGTGTGCTTGGCGAGGAGGTAGATGACCGCCTGAGCGGTGAGCAGCGCGACGGCGGCCGAGAGCACGGGGAGCAGCCACAGGATCGGGCTGCGGTAGGTGATCAGCAGGATCAGCACGACCACGCCGACGGTGGCGAACAGCAGCGTGCTGTCGATGCCCTGGAACGCGTCGTTGGAGTCGGCCGCGATGCCGGCCGGCCCGGTCAGGTAGACCGTCATGCCGTTGACGCCGGAGTTGGCCGTACCTTTGATCTTGTCGACAACGGAGCCGGCGGTCGACCAGCCGCCCGGACCAAGGTCGATCGGTACGATCAGCTGCACGGCCTGGCCGTCCGCGGACGGGATCGGGCCGACGACCTTGCCGTCCAGGTTCGAGTAGCCGTTGAACGTCGCGACGTCTGCGGCGATCTTGTCCTTGTCGGCCGGGGTTAGGCCCGACGGTCGCTCGTAGACGACCACGGCCGGTGCGGAGTTCGGCGACAGGAATGCCGTCTGCGCGTCCAGGACCTTCGTGGACTCGGTGCTGCTCGGCAACCACGTCTTCGCGTCGTTCTTCTCGACACCGTTCAGCTTGCTCGCCAACGGTGCCGCGATCGCGAGAACGATCACCCAGAACACCAGCACCAGATACTTCGTCCGACGGTGTGTGAGCACACCAGCCACAGACGTCTTCATGGTCCCCCCGATGCGTCGCCTCACGTCTCATGTTTCCACGGCCGGCTTGCATGATCGGGACCGTTTGCTCCATGTCCTCCATGTACAAACGGTGCCGATCATGAAAGCCTCTGGCCATGACACCGTTCGCGATCGATGTCCCCTCCGCCGACCTCGACGACCTCCGGTACCGGCTGGCGCACACCCGGTGGCCCGAGCCGGCCACCGTCGGCGACTGGACCCAGGGCGTGCCCGTCGACTGGCTGCGTGAGCTCTGCGCGTACTGGGAGAACGGGTACGACTGGCGGCGGCTGGAACGGCGCCTGAACGCCGAGGACCAACTCACCACGGAGATCGACGGTCTGACCATCCACTGTGTACACCGGCGGTCGCCCGAGCCGGGCGCACTACCGCTGATCCTGACCCACGGCTGGCCGGGCTCGGTGGTGGAGTTCCTCGATGTGATCGGCCCGCTGGCCGATCCGGTGGCGCACGGCGGGGACGCCCGCGACGCCTTCCACGTCGTGTGCCCGTCGCTGCCCGGGTTCGGATTCAGCGGGAAGCCGACCGACCCGGGGTGGGGCCCGCCGCGGGTCGCCCGCGCCTGGGCGCGGCTGATGACCGCCCTCGGGTACGAGCGGTTCGGGGCCCAGGGCGGCGACTGGGGTTCGCCGGTGACGACGGGACTGGCCACCCAGTTTCCCGAGCGGGTCGTCGGGATCCACCTCAACTACGCGCCGGTGCCGGCCGACCGGTCCACTATGGACAGCCTGACCCCGGCCGAGCAGAAGAGCCTCGCCGACACCGGCTACCACCTCGAGTGGGGGTCCGGATACGCGTTGCAGCAGGGCACCCGGCCGCAGACCCTCGGGTACGGGCTGGTCGACTCGCCCGCTGGACAGTGCGCCTGGATCGCCGAGAAGTACTGGGCGTGGACTGATCACGACGGCGACCCGTACCAGGCGCTCAGCCGCGACCAGATGCTCGACAACGTCAGCGTCTACTGGCACACCGCGTCCGCGGCCTCATCGGCCCGCATCTACTGGGAGGACGGGTTCGCGCGTCCGTCCGCGCGCCGAGGCGGTCGCCAGCCGGACTCGGTCGAGGTACCGGTGGCGGTCTCGGTCTTCCCGCGCGAAATCATCAAGCCGTCGCGGCGCTGGTGCGAGCGTTACTACACCGATCTGCGCTTCTACGAGGAGCTGGATCGCGGTGGACACTTCGCCGCGTTCGAGCAACCGGAGCTGTTCGTGGACCAGGTGCGGCGCGCGTTCCGCACCATGCGCGGGACCCGCGATCAGGAGACGGGGACGTCGGCGTAGAGCTGCTCCTCATCGGTGTCACTCACGCGCAGGGTGAAGGTGAACCGCCACGTTCCGGCCGTGGGCAGGTCGATCTGGCCGATCGCGTGCCCGGGGCTCAGCGCCAGCGTCGGGACACTGATCGGCGCTGACCCGGCCGCCGAGCTGGTCACGGTGACGCGCCAGTCCTTGATGGCGGCGTCCTGACCGCCCGGCTTGGTCGCGTAGACGTGGACGATGTTCGTGCCAACCTTGGCCGGCGTCACGTCGAAGGTGACGGTGAATCCGTTGGCCTGCATCGTCGCGGTCGGCACGGCGCGCGTCGGGGTGGCCGTGGCCGGCGGCGGCACTGGCAGCGGTACCCGAGGGCGCAGGCACGCCGTGGTGGTCGCCGCGCCGGCGAGGACGAAGGCCAGGGCGATCACCAGCCGGATAGCGGATTTGGGCACGGGGGACAGCCTCGTGGGTTCCGTTGATCAACGCAACTGTCGATAGCTTGGGGGGTATCCGGGTCGAAAACCCCTCAGCCACTTATGGATAGTTGCGGGGATCTTGAGCCGTGGCGAGCGGATCGCGGCGAGTGCCGGGCAGGATGGAGCCGTGGAACAGGAGCTGGCCGCGCTGATCGCGGGGATGCGGGCCGACCTCGCGACCCTCGACGACGCGCGACGGTTCTTCCACGCCACCTACCTGCGCACCACCGAGGCGATCGCCGACGAGATCGATCGGGGCGGGTTCGTCGACAACCCCTGGGTCAGCCGCTGGGACCTGGCGTTCGCGCGGTTCTACACGGACGCGCTCGACGCGGATCGGCGCGGAGACGCCGTGCCCGGCCCGTGGCGGATCGCCTTCGGCGCCGCCCGGGCACAGCCGGACCAGCCGCCGTTGCGGCACGTGTTGCTCGGGCTCAACGCGCACATCAACTACGACCTGCCGCAGGCTCTGCTCGCCGTCATCACCTCCGAAGACTTCGACAATCCATCGACGCGCCGTATGCGGGAGCGCGACCACGAACACGTCGATGTCGTGCTCCGCCAACGGGTTGGCGCGGAGGACGCGGAGCTCGCCGCGGTGTCAAGGGTGACCCTGCTGGACCGCCTGATGGGCCCGGCCAACCGAATGGCCAGCCGCCGGTTCCTGGCCGAGGCGCGGCGCAAGGTCTGGCACAACGCGACCGTGCTCGACCGGGCCCGCCGCAGGGGAGCGCAGACCGCGACGCTGGCGGTCCTGGAGACGCTGTGCGAACAGCGGGTGCGCGACCTGACCAGGCGCGGCCCGGTCCTGATTACGTTGGCACGCAAGGGATTCGGCGTCACGCTGCCCGCGTCACCGTGACGGGATCGCGGCCACGACCTCGATCTCGATCACGGCACCGTCCTTGAACAGCTTGGACACTTCGACGGTCGTACTCGTGGGAAGGGGTTCGGAGAAGTACCTGGCGCGTACCCGCGAGTACTCCGCGCGTTGGCTCATGTCGGTGAGGAACGATCGAACGTTGACGATGTCGGCGAGCGTGGCGCCGTGGGCGTTCAGGAGGTCGGAGATCGTCTGGAAGATCGATTCGGCCTGGGCGGCCATGTCGCCGGGGAAGGCGGCGTCGTTGTTGTCGTCCAGCGCGACCTGTCCCGACAGGAAGATGAGCGATCCGGTGCCGAGGTCGATGCGGGCGACCTGCGAGTACGGTCCGGCCGGCTGGGCCGCGCCTTCGGGGTTGTCAATGGTGATCTGCACCGTACGACCCTATCTGCGGCGCTCTCCGGTGCGCTGCGTGGGACGCCGGTACGGGTCGTCGGCCGGCTCGGGCGGGGCCGGCGGTGGCGTGTAGTCGGCCACCATCTCGGTGGAGCGTCGGGTGACCAGCCGGCAGGGGAGCAGCTGCACGCCCTGCTCGAGTGGGTGGCCCTCGATCGCGTTGAGCAGCTTGGTCGCGGCGATGTGGCCCAGCTCGGTGAGGTTGAGGTCGATCGTGGTCAATGGTGGCCGGCAGCCCTCGGCCATGACCTCCCAGTTGTCCACTCCGACGATGCCGACCTCCTCCGGCACCAGCCGGCCGGCCTCGCGCAGCGCGTCGGCGACGCCGCGCGCGATCTGGTCGCTGCCGCAGAAGATGCCGTCGAACGGCTTGCCGCTGCGCATGAGGACGGCCGCCGCTTCGCGACCCCAACGTTCGCTCCACTCGCCCATCAACGGTTCGTCCAGCACGAGGCCGAGTCCGGCACCGGTAAGCGCGGCCTTGGCTCCCTCGGCCCGGTCCCGCGCGGCCAGGTGGCGCTCCGGCCCGGTGATGTGCGCGATCCGGGTGCGCCCGGTGGCGAGCAGGTGCCGGATGGCCAGCCCGGCTCCCTGCTGGTCGTCGTGCAGCAGCGACAGGTCGGCCGGGTTGTCCGACCGGGCCCGGGCGTACACGGTCGGAATGGGCAGGTCGCGACCGAGCGATGGACGTGGATCGGTGGTGCGGCCGGTCACGATGATGCCGTCGACCCGACGGGCGAGCAGGGTCCGCACGTAGTGCTGCTCGCGGATGCGGTCCCCGCGCCCGTCGCAGAGCAGCACCGAGATCTGCCCGGCCCCGAGGGCGTCCTCGGCGCCGAGCATGACCGGGATCGTGAACCGGCCGAAGCTGTCCGTGGTGAGCACCCCAACGGTGTATGTGCGGCCCTCGATCAGGTTGCGCGCCAGCATGTTCGGGTGGAAGCCCAACTCCTGGGCGGCCATCACCACCTTGCGCCGGGTCTCGGCCCGCAGCTGCCCGCGGCCGTTGAGCGCCTTCGACACAGTGCCGACCGATACCCCGGCCCGGGCGGCGACGTCGTTGACGGTCACCACGCCCTCGCGATGTTTCCGGGTCACCGAAACCCCTTTCCGACAACTCACCTGAGAGTATTCGAGCCGGAAAAGTTTCCGCAAGAGACTGTGGCCGATGCGTGATGAATGGCTATTGACGCAAGGGTTGCTGGCCTTCTAGGTTCCCGGAAAGCCCTATCCGTACAGCTCCTCAAGACGGAAAATTTTCCGTTTCCAGGACGGGTCCGGGCATCTGAGAAGGAGAAGACATGGCACCTGGCAAAGACCGGCCGGCCATGCCGACCGGCGCCGGCCGCCTACGGGTAGTCGGCTTCGCCGCCGCGGTTTTCGCGGTCGCTCTGGTGGCCGCGTGCAGCAGCAGCGGCGGTGGTTCGACGAGTACGAACCCCGACGATGGGACCACGCTGACGATGTGGGTGCGGTCGGCGACCGATCAGTTCAGCCAGCGACTCGTGGACGCCTACAACGCCAGCCACAAGAACCACGTCACCCTGACGATCATCCCCAACGACAACTACCTGACCAAGGTCGGTACGGCGGCGGGGTCGAACAGCCTGCCCGACATCCTCGCCTCGGACGTCGTCTACACCCCGAACTACACCAAGCAGGGGCTGTTCCAGGACATCTCGAGCGAGCTGAAGGCGCTGCCGTACTACTCCGCTGTGGCCCCGTCCCACCTGGCGGTCGCCACCGCGAACGGGAAGATCTACGCCGTTCCGCACAAGCTCGACTCCTCGGTGCTCTTCTACAACAAGGACCTGTTCAAGCAGGCCGGTCTGGACCCGGAGAAGCCACCGACGAACTTCCAGCAGATCCTCGACGACGCCCGGAAGATCACCGCGCTCGGCAACGGCATCACCGGTTGGGACATCGCCGGTAGCTGCGGCGGTTGCGGTGTCTACACGCTGTTCCCGTACGCGTGGGCGGCCGGCGTGAAGATCTTCTCCGACGACGGCAAGAAGGTCGACATCAACAACGACGCGTTCAAGCAGATCTTCACCATGTACCGGACGGCGAACGCGGAGAAGCTGGTGGCGAGCAGTGACGCCACTCAGGACGGCTCGACCTGGCCGAACAACTTCCTCGGCGGCAAGGTCGGCATGCTGGCGCTCGGCTCGCCGATCGTCGGCGCGCTGAACGCTCAGAAGATCTTCCAGTGGGGTGTCACCTCACTGATGTCGCCGGACGGTTCGAAGACCTCGACGTTCGTCGGCGGCGACGTGGCCGGCATCTCCAAGTCGTCCAAGCACAAGGCGCAGGCCTGGAACTTCCTGCAGTGGACGCTCGAGGAGAACCAGCAGGTCGAGATCATCGCCAAGAACGGTGACCTGCCGGACCGCACCGACCTGTCCGGGAACAAGTACACCGGCTCGGACCCGCGGACGAAGCTGATCGCGGACGGTCTCAAGAACGGCGTGACCCCGTTCGCGCTTCCGTTCGGCGATCTGTTCAACAACCCCAACGGTCCCTGGGTGGAGACGCTCCGTGGCGCCATCTACGGACCGGACCTGAACAAGGCCCTGGCCGACGGGCAACAAAAGATCCAGGCTGGGCTCGACGCGGCTTCCTGAGTCGCGGATCAGCTGGCCGGGCCGCGCCGACTGCGGCACCCTCAACGCAGTCGGCGCGGCCGATCCGCCCGACCAGGACGCCCGACCGACCGGGCCCGACCATGAAGGCCCGACCGAGGAGGCCCGAACCGAGGAGGAACAGCGTGTCCATCCTTACCCGCGCTCATCCCGGAACTGACGACCGGGAGCCGGTGGCGGCCCAGCAACGTGGCTGGGCTGGAGGAAGGGCGACCCGACGCGCGACGACCGGGCTCGCCTTCGTCGCACCCACCGGCCTGATCGTCATCGCGCTGTTCCTGATTCCCCTCGTGATCCTCGTGTACATGTCCTTCACCGACTGGCCGTTGCTCGGCGGGAATCCGGAGTTCATCGGCCTCAAGAACTACCGCCAGCTCGGCTCGGACGAGCGGTTCATGGGCGCGATCACGTTCACGTTGGTCTACACGTTGATCACCACCGTCGTGCTCTTCGCCATCGCGTTCGTCCTCGTCGCCGTCTCCAACAGCCGGCGCCGGGGCGTCCTGTTCTACCGCACCTCGTTCTTCCTGCCCTACGTCGTGGGCACCGCCGCCGCGTCGTCGATGTGGTGGCTCGACTCCAACGACCAGCTCGGCGTGTTCAACAAGCTCCTCCACGCGGCCGGGGTGACCGACCAGCCGGCCGGCCTGCTCGCCACGCCGGGCAAGGCGCTGTTCAGCGTGATCGCGTTGGTGACGTGGAAGTTCATCGGATTCCAGGTGCTGGTGCTGCTCGTCGGGTTGCAGTCCATCCCGGCCGAGCTCTACGAGGCGGCCCGGGTGGACGGCGCCAGCGCCTGGCAGCGGTTGCGCTACATCACGGTGCCGGGCATGCGACCGACGATGGCGCTGCTCACCGTGCTCTCGGTGACCGGCTCGCTGCTCGCGTTCGACCAGTTCTTCGTGCTCACCCACGGCGGCCCGGACAACAGCACCGTGACCGTCGTGCTCGCCGTGTACAACAAGGCCTTCCAGTCGTTCCGGTTGGGCAGCGCGGCGGCCGAGGCCGTCGTCATCCTGATCGTCCTGGTCCTCGTCAACGCGATCCAGCTGCGGCTGCTACGGGAACGGGAGAAGTGATGTCGACAGCGCTGATCCAACGCCGCCGCCGGCCTCTGTCGGCCGGCCGCATCACGCGTACCACCCTCTTCCACGGCGGCTCGATCGTGCTCTCGGTCGCGTTCCTGTTCCCGATCATCTGGGCCGCGCTCAACTCGGTGAAGACCACCGACGAGGCCAACCAGCAGCCGCCGACGTGGCTGCCGCACAGCCTTTCCCTGCAGAACTACCGGACCCTGTCCGGGTTCGACCAGGGCATCGGCACGTACCTGGTCAACACGATCCTGCTCTGTGTGCTCACGGTGACGATCTCCGTCGTCGTCTGCCTGCTGGGCGGGTACGGCTTCGCCCGGTACACGTTCCGGGGCAAGAGCCTGCTCTTCGGCATGACCCTGGCGATCCTGATGGTGCCGTACGCCACGATCCTGCTCCCGCTCTACATCGTGATCGGCAAGCTGGGCCTCCAGAACACCCTGATCGGGCTCGCGTTCGTGCTCGTCATGTTCCAGCTGCCGTTCGGAATCTTCTTGATGCGCAACAGCTTCGAGTCGGTGCCACGCGAACTGGAGGAGCAGGCCCTGGTCGACGGCTGCTCGGACTTCGGCGCGCTGCGGCACGTGTCGGCCCGCATCGTCATGCCCGGCGTGATCACGGTGGCCCTGTTCTCGTTCCTGACGTCGTGGAACGAGTTTCTGGCCCCGCTGATCTTTCTCAACGACGGCAGCAAGTACACCCTGCCGGTGATGCTCGTCAACATCCGCTACGCCTCGTTCAACATCCTCGACGTCGGCGCGCTGCAGGCCGGGGTGGTGGTGGCCATGCTGCCGTGCCTGGTCATCTACCTTGCGCTGCAACGGTTCTACGTCTCCGGCCTCGTCACCGGGGCGCTGCGCGGCTGACCGCCGCGCACCCCGACACCCCACGTCAAGGAGAGACTCATCGTGACCGCACCGAAGCCCGTCCTTGGACCGGTCTCCCCGATGGCGACCGAGCGGCTCGCCGTGCTCCCGCTCGGCCTCGATCAGGTGCGCCTGGACGGCGGGTTCTTCGGCGACTGGCAGCACGCGAACCGCGACGTGACCACACCACACGCGCTGCACTTCCTGGAGAAGGACGGCTCGGTGGACAACCTGCGCCGGGTCGGCGCCGGCCAGCCCGGACCGCACCGCGGCATGTGGTTCAGCGACTCCGATGTGTACAAGGTGCTGGAGGCGCTCTCCTGGGACCTCGGCCGCGGGTCGTCGGCACAGCTCGAAACAACGGTTGACGGCCTGATCGACGTCGTCCGCGCGGCGCAGCGCAGCGACGGCTACGTGAACTCGTACGTGCAGGGCGGGTTCGACGTGCGGTGGGACAACCTGGTGATGAGCCACGAGCTCTACTGCATGGGCCACCTGATCCAGGCCGGCGTGGCGAACCACCGTGCCACCGGCCGCACCGACCTGCTGGACGTGGCCCGGCGCGCCGCCGACTGCGTGGTCAACGACTTCGGCGAGGGCCGGCGCAAGGACACCGACGGGCATCCGGTGATCGAGACCGCGCTGGTGGAGCTCTACCGGGACACCGGCCAGGACGAATACCTGGAGATGGCCGAGCAGCTGATCAACGCCCGCGGGTACGGCGTGCTGAAGCCGAAGGGGCACTTCGACTCGCCGTACTACCAGGACGCCACCCCGGTGCGCGAGCAGACCACCGTGGTGGGTCACGCGGTCCGCGCCCTCTACCTGCTCTCCGGCGTCGTCGACGTCTATCTCGAGACCGGCGAGCAGGCGCTGCTGGACGCGGCGCTGGCGCAGTGGACCGCGATGGCGGCCACCAAGCTCTACCTGACCGGCGCGGTCGGGTCCCGGTTCGAGGGCGAATCGTTCGGTGACGAGTACGAACTCCCGCCGGACCTCGTCTACGGCGAGACCTGCGCCACCGTCGCCAGCATCATGGTGGCGTGGCGGCTGCTGCTGGCCACCGGCGAGAGCCGGTTCGCCGACGCCATCGAGCGGGCCCTGTTCAACCTGATCTCGGCCTCTACCGCGGTCACCGGGGACGCGTTCTTCTACAACAACCCGGCCCAGCGCCGGGCCGCCCATCCGGCGGCCATTCCGGACAGCCGCCAGCAGCGCGCCGAGGCGCCCGGCACCCGGCCCGCCTGGTTCGAATGCGCCTGCTGCCCGCCCAACATCATGCGGACGGTGGCCCAGCTGGCGGCCTACGTGGCCACCCACGACGAGACCGGCATCCAGATGCACCAGTTTATTCCGGCCACCGTGCACGCCTGGGTCGCCAAGCACCAGGTGAAGCTCAAGCTGGCCACCGA
>Ga0068864_100002690_pt1 | contig 14641 bp, 3 predicted proteins | sample KBSSwiS72_FD_66586 | JGI IMG/M metagenome (GOLD analysis project Ga0068864, IMG submission 66586) | Switchgrass rhizosphere microbial communities from Kellogg Biological Station, Michigan, USA - KBS Switchgrass S7-2 | ecosystem: Host-associated > Plants > Roots > Rhizosphere > Soil ... | reverse complement strand
CGGTTCAGCACCGCATCGTAGACACCAGCCCACGTGATCGCGCCACCGACCGTGCCGGTGAGATCACCGCGCGCGACGGTCGCGCCCGCCGGCTTCGCGCCCGCGGCCGCGGCGTTGCCCTCCGCCCACTGCGCGAGCGGCACCGCCACCGCGCGATCGGACTCGAGCACCCAGCCGGCGACGACGGGCTCGGTCGCGCCTTGTGGCAGCGCGATGCGCAGCACGACAAAGCGATCCGGCAGCGCCGGCAGCGCGAGGCGATTCGCGGCACCGTCGTCGCGTTGGGCAAAGCTGCCGCGCAACAGTGCGTCGGGCATCGCCCAGTGCAGATGAACGCCTGCGGGACGGGGTGTGCCGGGATCGAACGGGTCGGGCATTCCTTTTTCGGGATCGTCGACGGTCACGCCGCCCGCGCCCGCTACGAGCATCGGCAGCCGCACCATCGGCTCCGCACCATCGGGCGGCACGTACAGCGCCTGAACGTCCATCGGCACGAGCAGCCGGTGCTCGCGCAGCAGGTACGGATCCCAGGTCGTGATCTCGGCGACATCGAGCGCCGCGCGGTCGGCCGCGAGAAAACGCTTGCCGCGCACCGCTTCGCGAACGACGTCGGGGCTGATCGCAGCGCGTGGAGCGGAAAGCATGGCAGCGCGCTTCGTTGCGCCCGCGGCGGTCTTGCGCGCAGTCTTGTTCGCTGTGCCGGTGGCGGACTTCCGCGCAGTCTTCTTGGACGCGCCCGTCTTGGGTGATGCGCGCTTCTTCGCCACGCCGGCACCTATCTTGCGCGCGACTTTCTTCGGCGTGCGGCGGATCATGACCCGAGTCCCTTCGCCACGTCCGCCTTCCACTGCACGAGCGACACCGTGGCCTTGAATGCATCGAGCGCGTAGAAACGCTGGCCTTCCGTGTTCTGCGGGTCGCCGAACACCTGACGGTATGGAAAGCGCAGCATCTGCAGCGCGAACTCGTTCGGCTCGAGCGATGGCACTACGGGTGGCGCCTTCGCCGCGAGACGCTTCCTGAGCGCGGCGAGATCGATGACGCCCGGCGCGTTCGGGCGGAACGGCACATCCACCGAGTTCTGCGCGGTCATCGGGTCTTGGGGCTGGCCAAGCACGTCGCCGGTGCTGCGGTTGCGAACGCGCACCTTGGCGGTGCGCTGACCCGGCGGCGCGTTGGGGTCGATGCGCGCACCGAACTGGATGCCCTGCCGCGGCTCTTCCACGTGAACCACCGCCGGCACGCCATCGAACAGCACGAGCAGCACCGCGGGCGCGAGCCGCTCCATGCGCAGCACCTTCATGCGGCTCGGATCGGACTCGGCGGCCGTCGTCAGCGCATCGTCGGCGACCACGTCTCGGGCGTACGCGCGCACGTGCAGATTCGGCCAGCCGGAGACAAGGCGCGAGCGCATGAGAAAGCCGGTGATCGTACCGCCGTCCCCGTCGAGCCGCGCTTCGCCCTGCGGGCGGCGGATCGCGCGCTCGGCCGCGTCGACTTCGCGCCGGATGTGCGGATACACCGCTTCGAGCTGCGTGCGGTCGGTGCTCGAGATCGTGCCGACGCTCAACGCGCCCTGCACCAGCGCGTCGGTCCACGCGCGGTCGATGTAGAAGAAGCGCATCGACTCGACCGGCAGCAGATCGGCATCGGGCACCAGGTAACTGAACGGCACGCCTTGCAGCAGCCGCAGGCGGGCGAGGAAGCGACGCAGCTCGCCGGGCACGACGTGGCTTCCGTCGTCGGGGTCGTTGTCCGTTGCGACGTCGGCGTAGTCGAGCGCCGCTTTCGTCACGGCCTGGAGCACCGCGTCCGAGTTCATGAACTTCATGGCGTGCCCCCATCGTCGTCCGGATCGAACGCTGCCGCAATGAGCCGGTCGAGCGCGTCCGGCGCTGGAGTCTGCGGCGCAGTCTTCGTGCGGCGCGCTCTCTTGCCGCGAATGATTCCGACGCCGCCAACGTTGCCGATGACGCCGATGTGACCGATGCCACCGACACCACCGACTACTCCGCCGCCTCCGACAACCGTGCCACCTCCACCAACGCCGACGACGCCGCCGCCTCCGACAACCGTGCCACCTCCACCCACGCCGCCGACGATGCCGCCCCCGCCACCGCCACCGATGCTGCCCCCACCACCTGTTGCACCACCGGCCGGCAGCGCGATACTGACGGTACGCAAGAGCTCCGACTGCAGCGCTGCGCGCAGCGCCGGCAGCGCGACATCGGGACCGGGCGCCTGACCCGGTGCGAACGCGAGCGGCACCGGCGTCTCCTGCAGCGCAGCCAGCACGCCGACGCTGCCGGCACGCTTGCGCAACGCATCGACGTTGAGGCCCAAGCCCACGGCGATGACCGCGTCGAGGTCGCCATCCACCGTCAGCGGCCGGCCTGGGTCGGCAACCGGACGCCGCGGACCCACGATGCGATCGGAGTTCGCCGCCATCACGCCCACCATCTGCAGCGCGACGAAGCGCGCGAGATCGATCCGCTCGCCGGCGAGCCCGCCAAGTGTCGGCAGCGGGAAAGTCAGCACCTGCGAGAGCAACTCGCGCACGCGGCCCGCTCCGAACTGCTCGCCGCGAAAGCGCAACAGCGCGGAGACCACGGAGAGCTGCGACAGTGCGAGCAGCCGCCCGATCTCGAAAGCGGCCGCAAGTGCGAGGTCCTCGCGGCCGTCCGGCACGACCCGACGCAACTGGTCGGCGCTGTGCGCGAGCGGCAGCGGCTGGTTGTCGGTGCCTCCGTTGCGCGGCGTCGGGAACGGCACGCAAGGCCCGCGGTACCACGCACGCACCGGGTCGCCGCGACGTGTGCGGTGGCCAACGCCGATGTGGCCGGTCTGCACCACCTCGGGCTGTGCGTCGGCGCCGGGCGCGTCGGCAGCGACCTCGGGCACCGTGCCGAGGAGTCCCACGTCGATGTCGTGCATCAGCGACTCGAACGTCGCGCCTTCGTTCGTGGTGAACGACCAGTGCGCGAGCACCGGGAAGCGCAACACCTTCTCGCGCGCGTAGAGCTCGATCGGGTAGCGGAAGCCGATCTTCATCGTGTCGCGCACGAGCATCTTGGCATCGGGATCGAGCGCCGCAGCGGCAACCGCCTGCGTGGCCTGCGACACGGGCGCAGCTTGCACCCATTGGTTGGCGACGGCGGCCTGCTGCATCGCGCCGGCTCCGTCGAGCGACGCACCCGCCGGCGTGGTCGCGGCGAAGCTCGCGAACGCTGCCGCCGGTCCGGCGCGCGAGCCCGGGTCCCGATTCAACGCCGCAATCACGCCCGCGCCGGGCCCCTGGCCCTTGCCGCCCATCACCTGGACGTCGGGGCCACCCGAGAAATCGGCGCTCGCGAGCACGCTCCAGTCCTGCGCCAGCTCGAATGCGAACGTCGGCGCCGGCGGCAGCGCCGGCGGCAGCGCCGGAAGCTGTCCTTCCAGATTCACGAGGCACGCCATGTAGCGCACCGACTTGCCGTTGGCCTTGTCGAAGACGGGCAGCCGGTTCGCGAGCACGACCGCGAGCCAGCCGTCGTCGTCGCCGTTCGCGAGCTCCGTGTCGTTGACGTCGACCTCGCGCACGTGCGCGAGCAACGGCAGGTCCTGCTGGCACGGGAAGATCTTTTTCACCACGGTTTCCGTCACCGCGAGGTACACACCCTGCTCGACGTCCTTGTCCGTCGCGTCGAGCAGCGGTGTGCCGGGCGTGAAGCAGTCCGCGACGGGCACTGCCGTCGACAGCTGGGCTTCGCCTTCGGCGACGACGACGAGCGCAAGCCACGGCACCGGCGACACGGCGGGCGACCCGGCAGGATTGCGTTCCCAGGGCAGCGTGCGGCGCTTGAGCACGATCTGCGGCAGCCGGTCGCCGAACGCGCCTTCGGCGTTGGCCGGCGGAAAGCTGGACAGGATCTGCTCGGTCGGCATCGTGTAGCGCGGAGCCGCGACGTGGAAGTGCGTGTGCTCCGGCTCGACGTCGAAGGGCACGCCGCTCATCTCGCTCAGCAACTCGTAGTTGCCGGCGGTGATCGGCGGCATCACGTTCGAATGCAGTACGAAGTGTCCGGTCTTGGGCATTTGGCTTTGGGACAGAGTCAGGCAGGTTCGGGAACGCGTCGTGCGGCCGCCCGCGCCTTCGCGCGCTGCCGCTCGGTCGCGTTGCGTACGGGGCCGATCCACGTCAGCACGCTCGCCGGCGGCACGGTTGCGGCGTCGGTCGGCGCGAGCGGTTGCAGCGCCGCGTCGAGCCCGCGCGCCGCGACGAGCGCGATGGCGGAAGCGGCGTCCAGATCGACCGAGCCCATGACGCCGACGAGCGCCCAGCCGCGCTGGCTCGCGATCGTCACCACCACCGGCGCGCGCGCGCCGTTCGCGTCGGGCGCGGCGGGCAGGATGTCGTAGGCGAGCACGCTGCGGTTGTCCATCGTGAGAAGCACCGGCGCGCGATCACCACCGGTTGCGTCCTGCGCGCGCGCGGCGCCGTCGAGTCCAAGCAGCAGTTGGCGCCCGTCGACCGGATCGCCCAGCGCCGCAGGATCGTCCAGCGCGATCAGCACGCACTGCGCCGGTTCCGTGAAGGTCGTCGTCACGGTGCTGACACCACGCGCGAGCTCGGCGCCGCTCACCCAGCCGGCGTCGCGTCGCTCGCGGTGCAGCGTCAGCGGTTCGCCCGAGGCGTGAACCACTACGCCCGGTCCGACCGCGACGGCGTTGCCCGCGTAGGGCATTTGCGTGCCCGCATGCCAGCCGGAGAGGCCCGATGTCGCAGCAGTGTTGCGCCTGGACGCGAGCGATGCGGCGGCGCCCTGCCCGATCGCGACGATCCGCTGCGTGCCCCGCACGATGTCGATGCGCTCGACGCTGCCTGGGCCGACGAGGCGATCGGCCAGCCTCTGCCCGCCGTGACCGAGCAGCACCACGCGCGCGGGCGCATTCGCGACCGCGAGCTGTGGACGCGTGACGTCGACTGCCGCGTCGGCGTCGGCGTTCGGCATCTGCAGCACGACGGTGTCGCCGGCTGGCAGCGCTGCGCCGCCCGCCGCGGTGTCCCTGGAAGCGCTTCTTGCGCGTCGGCGTTTGCCTGCCGCGGCAGCTCGACTGCCGGGCGAACGCTGCGCCGGCGCCACGAGCGCGCTGCTGAATTCGGTGAGGGGCGTCACGAGTCCGGCGCCCGAGCGGGCGACGACCGCGGTGGCGCCGTGGCCCACCGCGGAGGGTGGCACGCTGCGTGCGGCGATCAGCGTGCCTATCGCGGGCAGTGACACCGTGGTTCCGGTGGACACGCCGCCGAAGCGCATGGCGGGATCGTCCATGAGCACGAGCCGAGCCGCGATCGAACGGCTGCGTTCAGCGTCGACCTTGGCGAGCGTTGGCGGCGCCACTCGCCACGCCTTCTCCGATCCTTTGACGGTCGTGCCGCCCGCCCCGCGGCCCGGCGTCGCGGCAAGGCCGACCGTCGCGGCGGACAACCGTCCTACCGCCACCGGCGCATCGATGAAATGATCGTAGACCCTCGCTGGTGCCGTGTCGCCAATGCTCGGCACGACGGTTGCGGTTGCGGTCTCGAGTCCCTCGGTCAGCGTGCCGGTGAGCGGCGGCGCTTGGCGCTCGCCGCGCAGCGCCGCGAGCGCGGTGGGCGACGCGCTCTTCCCGAGAAAGCGGCTCGCCGCCGCGAACGCTGCGGCAACGTTCGCAGGCGGCGCGACGAGCGCCGTCACCGCGCCCGCCTGCGTGCGCAGCTTCGAAACGTCCGCGTCCTTGCGCGTGAAGGGCAACGGCCGTCGCTTGCCGATCTCGACCTGGTAGTACGGAATCTCGGGACCGCCCGCTGACGGCAGCGCGACGCAGGCGAGGTCGAGCTCGTTCAACGCCTCGATCATCTCGCCTTTGGGAATCTTGCGATTGCTGGGGTCCTGCGGCAGACCCCACACGCCGACCGGGAAGCGGCCGAAGGGGCGCGCCCGATCGACGAACGGGTAGGCCTGCGGCACACCGCCGCGCAGCCACGTGAGCCTGATCTCGGGCGTCACGTTGGCCACGTTGCGCGGCGCGACGCCCAACGCGCGGCTCGGAGGATGTGAGGTGAAGGTAATCGCCGCCGGCGCGCCGACGCGCCGCACGCCGGTGGCGGGAACCGTGCTCGTGAGCGTGATCGAGAACTCGACGACCACCACGAACGGCCGCGAAGAAGAACCGTCGGGCGTGCTCTCTTCGCCCTTGCTCGGCAACGTGCCGGCGTTGGTCATCACGCCGTGCGGGCGCGCCTTGCCGCTGTCGGCGGCATCGAGGTACTTCGCGATGAAGGCCGGCCCGGAGATCGGCTCGATCTGCGCCTTGTCGTCGCCGCCGAAGCGGAACGTCAACTCGATCGGGCCGACCTCGAACGTGACGCTGCCGCGGAAGTCGGGCCCTTCGACGTGGATGCGCGCGCCGAGACTCACGTGGAACGTGATCTCGCCGAACAGCCACGTGTCGATCGTGACGCCCGCCGCAATGCGAGCGTACGCCTGGACGTCGTAGTGGAACGGATCGAAGTAGACGATGCCGTGCGCGCCGAACTTGACCTCCACCCACGCCGGGCCCAACGAAGCCGACGCTTCGAAGTCGCCGCCCGCCATCAGCGCCTCGCTCGTCAGCGCGAAATAGGTGCCCGCCTTGATCGTGATCGTGTTGCCTATGCTCCAGCGCAGGCCGAGCCGCGGCACTACCGGGTAGCCGTCGCGGTGAAAATCCGGGTGGAAGCCGCCGAGCGTGAACACGAACTCGCCGGCGTGCTCGCCCTTGAACCAGATGACGTACGCGAAGCCGCCGGTGAGCTTGACGTCGGGATAGAGCAGCCAAGAGTTGTCGGTGAGCTGCCCCTGCACCCACAGCACGCCTTCACTGCTGGAAAAGCGCACGAGCAGCGCGACCTCGATCGACACCAGCGCGACCTGCGGCCGCGGCAGCGCCATCCGCGCAAGGCCGAGCAGGTTGATGTCGAGTCCGTCGCCGACCTGCACGCCGACGACCGCAATGCCGTCGACGAGCGCGAAGCTGTTGAACGACAAGCCGGCAGCGAACCAGAACGTACCCTTGTTCATCGGGAAGTACTGGCCGAGCTGCCGCAGCTGCGCCATCGGATCGACCGGCTTGGCGGCGATGTCGAGCGCCTGGATCAGCGGATAATTGCCGAAGTTCGACAGATCCGACGGCACCACGAGCTTCCGGTTGATGCCGAAGCCACCGCCGATGCCGGTCAGAAAGAACGCCGGCGGTCCGCCGATCGGCCCATTGATGGCGCCGACGGCGAAGAACGCCGTGAACTTCTGTCCTTTCGCATCGACGCCTTCGCCGTAGCCGCCGTACACCGTGAGCCCGTAGACCGCGAAGCGCCCGAGCAACATCCCGAGATACTCGATGCCTTGCGGCCCCGATTGCTTCAGCAGCCCGCCAGCCAGCGTGACACCGGCCATGTTCGCCGACACAGCGAGGCCGGCAAGATCCACCGCCCAGTTGTGCGGGTCGAAGAAGTCGCCGTTCGAGACGAGATACGTGATCTGCAGATCGTCGACCGCGCAGGTGAGGCCGAACATCGACACCGAGCCGTCCATCAACAGCGAGACGCGCTCGACGCGGCCATTCGGCATCGTCGCGCCAAAGCCGATCTGCTCCAGGTAAAGGGGACCGAATCCCTTCTGGATCGCGATCCACCATGGTCCCGCGCCGTCGCCCGCGCTCAGTGTGACGGCGACGGGACCGCTGCCGTGCTTCTGAATCGCGAGCGCAGGCGAGAACGCCGGCTTCGGCGGCGTGGGGCCGGTGTCGCGCATCACGCCCTGCGCGATGCCGTTGCTGCCTCCGCCGCCGGTCGCGCCCACGGCGAGGCCGGAGAATTCGATCTGCACGCCTGCGCCCTGGAACGGCTGCGACGCTGCCGGATCGATTTCAGCGAACGCGTGCAGCGCGATCGATTCGAGGGTAAGGCCGGCGTCGAGCAGTGGCCCCGACGACTTGCCGATGCGCAGTCCCAGTCCTTCGACGACCAGCAGCGGCTTGAATGCGAGCGGCAGCGTGTCAGGCAGGAAGCCGACGAACAGCCCGCCGGGGCCGCCCGGAGCGGGCGAGATCCAGCGATCGTCGTTTTCGAGCCACAGGCACACGTCGCTCTTGATGAGCTGGAAGCGATCGCCGATCGACACGCGCAGCCCGACCACCGTGTTGCCCGCGCCGCCTTTCGCGAACGCAATGCGGACATCGCCCAGGTCCACTTCGATGTCGGATGCGGCCAGGTTGACGAACAGGCGATGCACGCGGGAGAGGAGCGTCGACGGGTCGAAGACACCGGCGATCAGCGCCGTCGGATTCGGCGCGTCGGCAAGCAGCACGCCGCGCAACAGCGCGCGAACGTTGTTCGCCGGCAGCGCACCGATCTGCGCAGCGAGCAGAGCTTGCACTTGCGCCTGTGCCATCGCAACGGCGGCCACGAGGTCGGCAACGACCTCCACAGCGCGCAGCGCGACTTGCATCGGGTCGACGGTCTCGACGGCGGCCGCGAGCGTGCCATCGCTTGCCGTCAGCGCGAACGTGCCGCCGTCGAGCGACCAGCGCGCACCGAAGCGATGCGTGTCGTCGACCGCGAGGCCGACGGCAAGGCGCCGACCGCCCGCCGGCGCGATGCCCGCGCCAACCGCGACGAACGGACGGATCGTCACGCCGCCGGCATCGATCTCCGCCGGGCCGGCCATCACGCTGAGCTCGTTCAGGCCCGCGGCGCCGAGCGCGACGGTAAAGCCGAGCCGGTTCACTCCCGGCGCCGCGAGGTTCGCCGCGTGCACGGTGACGACGCCGCTCGACGGATTCCACGCGAGCGATACACCGGACGCCGTCACGGTCAGCGCGTTCGCATTGGCGGTCACGTCGACGCTCGCCGGCACGAAGGCATCGACGAGCGGCGCGAGTGTCGCGAGCCCAGTCGACGCGACCGAGGGCAGTGCGAGCGTCAGCGCTCCCGATGGGTTCACGGCCCACGCATGCAGCGCGGCCGAGTCGAAACGGCGCGGATTGCCGCTGCGCAGTCCGAGGGCGTCACCGATGCCCTGCACCACGTTGCCGACAGGTCCGGCGATGCCTGCGAGCTTATCCAGCAGGAACGGCAGCGCTGCTTCCGCCGCGGCGGCAAGCGAGCCCAGGCCGGCGAACGGCACGAGCGCGATGTCGGCACCGGTCGTGGGCCGCGCGAAGACTTCGAGGCCGTGCGCGCCGATGCGCGCGTGCACTGCCCGGCGGCCCGCGGCAACGCCGGGTCCGGGCGCCCCGAGGAACACCTCGAGTCCTGCGCTCGGCGCTGCGTTCGTGGACACGCCGAGGCTCGCTGCGACGCCCGCCGACAAGCGTGCGGTGACGCCTTGCGCGGCGGTCCAGAGCGTCGGATCGACCGCAAGCGAAAGGCGCGCGCCCGTGCCCTCTGCGCTCACCGCAAGCGACACGCCCGTCGCCAGCGCCAGCGGGTCGCCGGGGCTCCCGGCCACGCCGAGCAGCGGCCGCAGCGCGTCGAACAGATGCTGGATCTTGAGCGGGCTGGCGGCGACGGAGCCTTCGCTTCGCAGCCAGCCGGCCGGATCGGCAAGCAGCCCGGCGAGCGGCCGCAGCGCGCGCTCTTCGTCGCCCGCTATGCCGGCAAGCATGCCAAGCGCGTCGAGCACGGCGTCGATCACCGGGCGCGCAGCGTCGTCGGCGCGGCGCATGAGTTCGAGCGCGACGTGGGCGGCGAGGCTCGGCGCGGCCGTCGTGAGCATGCGGATCGCGGCGCTCGCGTCGGGGTGCGGCCACAGCGACGCGACATCGGCGGTATTGCTGCCCGGCGTGTGCCAGTGGAGCGCGAGGGACGGCGGTGCGCCAGGCGTGAAAGTGCAGCGCAACTGCAGGCTGCCCACCATGGGCAGCGGTCCGTCGGGGCCGATCGTTACGGTGCCGCTCAATGCGGGCGCCGGCGCATCCAGGGTCGCCGTCGCGTCGGCGGTCCAGCCGAAGCGCCCGCTCGCCGCTCCGCCGCCCTGCACGCGCACGCGACGCGCTCCGAGGTCGATGCCTGACGCGAGCGGGCCGAGCAGCGACGCGATCGCGGCCTCGATCTGCGCGCGGGCTGCAGCCAGCCGCTCTCGCACCAAACCCGCAGGATCGAACGCAAGCTGATCGACCGCCGTTGCAATCACGCTGCCGTTGGTTGCGGTGAGGCCGAGCGCGTTCAGCAGGTTGGCGAACGCGAGCGATGCGCTGCCTTGCAGGTCGGCGGTCACGCGCTGCACGCCGGCTGCAAGCAGCACTCGCGCCTCCGGCAGCACGGCCACCGCATCGGGCGCGTTGCCGATGACCAGGCGCTCGAAGCTCTGCCCGAATACGCGCGCGTCGTGGAGCACGATGCGCGCGCTGCCGGCAGCCGCACCGTCGAGCGGCAGCGCAAGATGGGCCGAAATCGCGCGCAGCTCGAGATCGGAAGTCGCGGCAAGCCAGCCGATGCGGTCGGCGATTCGCAACTCGATCCGCAGCGTGCGGTCGGTGCGCGCACCTGCGGCATCGTCGAATTGGAACAAGGCGAGTGTCGCGCGGCCGGTGATCGCCACCGTGCCGGTCGTGTTGGCGGGCAGCACGAAACGCAGCCCCGCCGACGCGCCCGCAGGCCGCCCCGGCGGTGAGTCGGCGCGAAGTTGCGCGCGCCGCGCGAGACCGGACGCGACGATCGCCGTCATCGCGCGGGCGATCTGGACGTCGGCCACTTCGCCGAACAGCGCGGTGACGGCGAGTCCCGCGCGCGGATCGGGCGGGGCAATCACCGGCGGACGCAGGTCGGCCGCCGGATCGGCAAGCGGCGCGAGCTCCATCAGCGCGTTCACGAGTGCACGCCCGAGGCCAAGGTCCGGATCGTCGGGCTCCGCCGCATCGACCGGCGGAAGGAGCCGCTGCAACAACCGCAGCGCATCGGCGGTGGGCTGGATCGAAAGGGCGCTCAGCGAGATCGCCGAAAGCGGCGTGCCGAGCAGCAGCAGGTCTCGCACCGCAGGCTGCGCCTCGGCGGCGACGCGCGCCGAGTGGCCGGCGCCCGCATACGCGACAAGCGCGATGTCGTCGGACACCGTCGCCAGTGCGTCGAGCACGCGTGCGAGACGCGCCGCTTGCTCGGGCGTGCCGTCGGTGCTGCTGGTCGCGGCACGGCAATCGGCGCGCGTGCCGAGGCACACGAACCAATCCCCGCTGTCCGGCGCCGGCGCTGCGAACATCGCCGCCGCGAGACCCGGCGCGATGAGGTCGACGCGACGCTCGGGCCGTGCCGCGGGCCATGCGTCGGCGCCGAGCGCGACATGCACGGTGATTGCCGGCGTGCGTCCCAGCGTGCGCGCCACATCGAGCTCGAGGAGGAGCTGCTCCGCGCCGACGCCGCGCGTTCGCAGTGTGACGCCGGCGGGAGCGCTTGGCGGCACGACGATGCGGCCGTCGCCACCGAGCCAGCGCTGCGCGAGCGCGATCAGTCCGCCCTCGATGTCGCGCCCTTCGATCAGCTCTCGCACGTCGCGCGCGACCGCTGCCTCGGCGGCGAGCGCCGCGGCCAGCGCGCCGGGCGACAGACCGTCGAAACCGGGCCGCCAGTCGCGCAGGTTCTCGGGCGCAGCGAAGAGTCGCGGCGCGAGACCGTCGGGAGGGAACCACACTGCGACGTACGGCAGTTCCGGCGCGAGCACGAATCGATACGGATCGTCGGGGTGTCCGGTCCCCTCCACGAAGCCGCGCGCGAACGAACCCGAGCCGGCTGCCGCGCCGCCGAACATGTCGGCGAGAAGGTCGAGCGCTTCGCGCCCGACGTCGCTTTGCAACATGCGTGGCAGCCATGCGGAAAGCGCGGCCTGCGGATCGGCGACGAAATCCGCAAGGCGCAGGCGCGCGCTCGTGAAAGCGTCGCCGCCGGCGAACGCGAGCTCCGGTTCCCAGCCGAGCGCGGCGACGACGCGCGCAAGCAGCCCGCCGGTGATCTCGGCGAGATGCCCGACCAGCGCCTCGACGGCGTCCCACGCCTCGGGCGGCAGCGTGACGTTGCCGTCGGCAGCCACGACCGGCAACACGACGGGCACGTCGAAGCCCTCGGTCTCGAGCGTCAGGTTCGGCGCGCTCACTTCCGCCGTCAGGCGGGACGATGGCGACCACGCGAGTCGCAAGCCGACGTGATCGGCGCGCAGCGCAGCGCCCCCGCCGAGCGGGAGGCGTGCGCGAGGAGGATTGACGCCGCGCTCGCGCCCGGCGAGCACGGCTTCGACGCCTGGCAACAGTTGAGCGCTGCGCGCAGCGAAGTCGAGCGTCGCGAGACGCGCCGCGAAGCGCGTCGTGATGACGGTGCAGCGCTCGCCGAGCGTGTCGACGCTGGTCGTGGCCGCAAGACCTGCATTCAACTTCGGGCCATCCGCGGATACCTCGAGCTGCAGCGGGCCGATCAGCGCGAGGCGCCACGGGTCGTCGGCGGTGCCGCTGCCCTGCACGCCCGACACCGCTTCGCTCGCGTCCGCGATCGCGCTGCGGAGCTCGCCGAGCACTTCGCTTGCACTCGCGGGAGTGGCGATGAGTTGCTGCCAGTAGCCCGCCACTGCATCGACCGGGTTCGCCATCAATGCGGGCAGCGTCACCGCGGTCACGCCGGCCGGCGGATCGAGGCCGAGCAACTGTTGCGCAATGCCGAGCGCATCGCCGAGTCCGGCGAGCAACTGGCTCGCGATGTCCGAGACCGTGTTGCCGACCGCGTCCATCACGGCGTCGGGCGACGTCAGGTCGAGCGTCGGATAGCTGTGCGTGCCGAGCTGCACCCCGTCGGCTGCGAGCACGAAGTTGAGGCGTCGTGCGGTGTCGATCGCGAAACCAAGCCGCAGCGTGTCGGCCCGCGCGACCGTGGGTGCGGCGACGTCGAGAACGCGATTGCCCGCGCCCGGCCGCCCGGCCGCTGCCCACAGCGCGAGACTCGGCAGCGCGAACGCTTCGCCCGTAACGAGGTCGATGCGGAACAGCGCAGCGTTGGCCTCCACTCGCGCATTGGAATCGCCGAGCTCGACGCCGATGGTCGGCGCGAGCCGCGGATTGCCGCTCGGCCCGGTGTCGAGCACGAGGCGGAGCGTCAATTTGGCGCTGCCGAGTGCGAACGCCACCGTCTCGTCGACTCGCGTGCCGCCCATGAGCGACGCAACGTACCCGAGCCAGTCGGCGCGGCCTGCCGGTTGGGTGAGGATGCCGCGCACCCAGTCTGCGAGCGCGATCGGCCCGCGCACCGGCAATTCGGTGATCGGAAAATCGGGTACGGCATCGCCGCTGCGTAGACCGAGCAGGCCGCCGAGCGCGGCGATCGGCGAGTTCGCGAGCGCCGCGTCTGCCTGCGCCTTCACGAGGCCCAGCACGAGCTCCAGCACCGCGTCGTCGAGCGCGCCGGCGCCGTCGGCAGCGACACGCAGATCTTTCGCCGTCGTCGCGCCCGGCAGTTGCAAGCCGGTGAGCGACAGGCCGAATAGCGGCTGTTGCGGGTCGGAAGGCGCGGTGGGCAAATCGATGTCGATCCCGATGCCGCCGAGTCGCGCAGCGCCCGGCACGACGGGCGACGTATCGAGCGTGATCGATGTGCCGATCCGGATACGGCCGCCGACGGATCCGAGCAACAATGGCTGAGTCACAGCTGCTCCGCCGTCCTTCCCGACGCGGAAGAGTGGCACTGCGAGCGTCGTGCTCGATGACGGCGCGGTCGTGCGCACGCGCATGCCGATGCCGATATGCAGGCCATCGGGCTGGGCCTCGTCGACGGTCAGCGCGATGCCGAGCGGCGGATCCTCGATATCGAAAAGCGGCAGCCACGTCACGCCGGCCTCGGTGGTGCGGTCCGCGCCGCCCAGCGCGCGATCGACGAACGCGATCAGCGCGGCGCGCTGTGCAGGATTCGACAGCATCGAGGTCAGCGACGCCTCGGGGTGGCCGAACCAATCGGGGTTCGGGCTTCCGCCCGGGGTGAAAATGCCGAGCGCGACGGCGAGGTCGCCGAGCACTCCGAGATCGCTCTTGCCGACCGCCATGCGCGTCAGCCTTTCGTCCGCCGCGCCCGACCCGCGCGGGGCTCTTTGGTCCGCTGCGCCAGCGTCCCGACGGGCTTCAGCGTCGTTGATCCGGCGAAGCGGTGGCGCGCCATCGGCACGATCGCGACGCCGCGCGCACTCGCTACGAGCTCGACTGGCACGAGCACATTGCCACGCTCGTCCTTGCCGGTTGCGGCAGCGATGCCGGTGACCACGCCGAGCACGCATTGCCACGCAAACGCGACCAGCGCATCGCCCCACACGTCGACGATGAGGTCGGGGCCGCTCGGCCTTTTCTGCGTGGCGGCGTAGAGGCCCGCGGGCTCGTTCGCGGAACCGACTGCGAACAGCACCTGGATCAGCACGGATCCGGTCTGATCCGAGCGCACGGGGATCATCACACTGATCACACCGTCGGCGACGCGCACGTCGAGCTTGACGATGTCGATCGCAAGCTCGCTCGCGCCTTCCACCCACACGATCTCGGAACGCGCAGTCGGGCGCAACAGGCCCGCGCCGCGCCGCGCAGCGACGCGGGCAAACTCGGCCAGCTTTCCGGCTTCGACGAACACTGT
>Ga0068864_100002675_pt1 | contig 14710 bp, 10 predicted proteins | sample KBSSwiS72_FD_66586 | JGI IMG/M metagenome (GOLD analysis project Ga0068864, IMG submission 66586) | Switchgrass rhizosphere microbial communities from Kellogg Biological Station, Michigan, USA - KBS Switchgrass S7-2 | ecosystem: Host-associated > Plants > Roots > Rhizosphere > Soil ... | reverse complement strand
GCCGGCGATGGCATGGACGGGATCGATAGCGGGCTGCAACGCGGGAACGATCTCCGCCGCGTTCAAGGATTGGACGATCTCGCGCGTGAACTTCGCGCGCGCGATGGCGGGCCTTCCGGGCAACATAACGCTGGATCCCATCACCAGCGCCAAGGCGCAGCAAGCGGCGCTGATGTTCAGCGCGAATCAAAGCCTCAGCCACTTTCCGGATCCCAACACGTGGCTATGCTATACCGCCGACGCTGCTGAGGCAGCGAGTCATTCGAACATCGCGAACTCGCTGGGCTCATCCGCATTCGACGACGTCGTGCCGCGCTACCTCGATGATTCGGGCGGAGGAAACGAGCCGGTCGGTCACCGCCGCTGGATCCTCTATCCGCCGCAAGTGACGATGGGCGTGGGCTCGACGCCGACGGGACCGAATCAGTGGGGAGGCAACGCGCTTTGGGTGCTGAGCGCATTCGGGGCACGCCCCGCTACACCGAATGGCACGCCGTGGCCGCCGCGCGGCTATGTTCCGCTTGCGCTCTTTCCATCATCTCAACGCTGGTCGCTCTCATTTCCGGGCGCGGTCTTTGCGAACGCAACGGTGACGATGACAGCGAACGGCGCGTCCGTCCCCGTCACGTACGTGTCGACGAGCGACAACGGTTACGGTGACAACACCATCGTCTGGCAAGCAAGCACGACGCCCACCGACGGTATCGACTATGCCGTCGCGATTACCGGCGTAAGCGGGCCGGGCGTGCCGACAAGCTTCAGCTATCACGTATTGCCGTTCGATCCTGCCGATCCAGTGCGCATGCCCTCGGATTTCAATGGCGATGGCAAGTCGGACATCATCTGGGACAACGGCGCGGGGAGCCGCTGGGCTTACTTCATGAACGGGACCGCGATACAGAGCGGAGGGCCCTTGCCCGCTGCCGCTCCCGGTTGGGTATTGGTAGGCACCGGTGACTTCAACGGCGACGGCCGCGAAGACTTGCTGTGGCAGAACACCGCAGTTCCGACTCAGTTCTGGATCTACCTCATGAACGGCAGCGCCATCATCGGTGGCGGCGGTGTAACGGCGGCCGCGGGCTACTCCCCACGCTTCTTCACCGATTTCGATGGTGACGGCAAGGCCGACATCCTGTTCGAAAACGCGAGCGGCGCCCGGTCCATATTTCTGATGAACGGAACTGCGGTGCAGAGTGCGGTGACCGTACCCGCGGCCGCTCCCGGATGGGCGCTCGTCGGCGTGGGCGACTTCAATGGCGACGGCAAAGCGGATCTACTGTGGCAGAACACCGCGAGCCCCACGCAATTCTGGATTTATCTCCTCAACGGTGCCGCGTTGATCGGCGGCGGCGGGCTCAGCGCGGCTCCGGGCTACGTGCCCGCGCGCACCGGCGACTTCAACGGCGATGGCAAGGCCGACATCCTGTGGGAGAACGGCGCCGGCGCGCGCTGGATGTACTTCATGAACGGCGCCTCCCTCCAGGGTTCTGCAGCCGCGCCCGCTGCCGCGCCTGGATGGAACATCGTCGGCAGCGGCGACTTCAACGGCGACGGCTTCGCCGACTTGCTGTGGCAAAACAGCGCCGCTCCCACGCAATACTGGATCTACCTCCTGGACGGAGCCAGCGTGATCGGGCAGGCCGGTTTTTCGGCTGCGCCGGGCTACACGCCGCGTCTTCCTTCGTATTGATGCAACGGTGCCGCGACGCCCGCGATCAAACACCTGACCAGGACGGAATCCGCCGCAGCAAAAACATCGCTGCGCCTATGGCCGAACCTCGGCAGCCCGTTCCGCCCACTCACCGGCGCAGGCCATGCGCGCCCAACGTTGGCCGAGCCTATGGGTTGGCAACTCGATCGCGATGTGGAGCAGCCAGCTGATCGCAAGAGCTCCTGATAATGCGAGCAGAAGTGCAGCAAGAGGCCCGATTCCTTGCGCAACCATTATTCGCAGAGCTACGTAGCCGGCAATCCCGTGTACGACGTACAGCGGATAACTGATATCGGCGAAGAAGGTGAGAACCCGATTTGGCGGCCACAGGCGAGCGAGCAGATACGATGCGGAAAAGACGGCCAACGCGAGGCCATAGCTGCCCACCATCATGGGAGACAACTCGGGAGTAGTCGCCGGCGCGACGCTCCATTGGATCCTCCACATGACGCAGAACAAAATCGCCAGTCCTAGCGTTACCGCAGCCAGCTCGATTGGGCGAAGGTGACGCCGGTAATGGTAGTTGAACGCGACCCCTATGAACATGAATGCAATGAAACGTGACACCAATGTAAACTGATGCCCCGCTCGATGCGCAACATACGCAATATCGGAGGAAAGGGCACTGGCACCGAGCCAAACGGGAGACAGAACCTGAAACCCGATGGCGCAAACGGCCATCGCCACCGGGATTGCGAACAAGCGGCGATCACCGTGCCGCAGCCAGACGCAAGCGGCTGCGCAGATAACATAGAATTTGACTTCTATCTCCAGAGTCCAGACGACATAGTCGATATTCGTGGACCCAAGCAGATCACGAGCGCCGGGGATGAAATGGGCAAGCACCGCGCGAATATCGTATGGGAATGGTTTTCCGTAGACGCTTCCCGCAACCCAAAGCGCAAGCAAGGTAACGGTAAAGCCAGCAAAATATGTCGGATAGATTCGCAATATCCGGCCGATCAGGAATCCCCGCCAATTGTATTTCTGCAGCGAGATCGGAATCACGAAGCCACTAATGAGGAAGAACAAGCCCACGCCAAATTCTCCTCCGGAGAATGGAAACGCGGACAGAAACGCTTGCCAGGAATCAAGCGCGCGCGACGCGACTCGCACGGGTGGTGGTGTATTCGCTATTGCGCCCAGGAAATTCGCGCTGCCGAAGAAGAAACTATCGTAGTGTGAGACAACGACCGAAAGCGCCGCGAGGCCGCGCAAAGCGTTAGCGAATTCAACTCGCGCCATGTAAACGATGGTATCAGGATCAAAAGAATGGCGTGCTGGCTGGTGGTCGCCGGAAATTCGAGGCCTCATACTCGGCGCCCAATCGGGAGTGCTGCGGCGGAACACGCGGGATCATCCGAAAAGGACCGAGCGCGATGCTGCTCGCTCACCCAAGCGTGTTCCTGATCGCCGAAACTCCATCGGGAAAAGCAGTGTGAGATACTGTAAAGGCGTCGATAGCCATCCTCCAGCGTTGCGGGTGTTTTTACCGCTCCCCCACTACCGCCGATCCCCATGGGAAAAGTCGCATTAATAACCGGCGTGACCGGGCAGGACGGCGCGTATCTGGCCGAATTCCTTCTGCTCAAGGGCTACGTCGTCCACGGCATCCGGCGGCGGTCGTCGCTGTTCAAGACCGATCGAATCGACCATCTCTATCGCGATCCGCATGCGCCCGATTGCCGGTTTTTCCTCCACTACGGGGATTTGACGGATGCGACGGCGCTGATTCGCATCATCCAGCAGACGCAGCCTGACGAGATCTACAACCTCGCCGCACAAAGCCACGTCGCCGTTTCATTCGAGGAGCCCGAGTACACGGCGAATTCCGACGCCCTCGGCCCGCTGCGCCTGCTCGAGGCAATGCGCATTCTCGGTCTCCGCGATCGCACCCGCTTCTACCAGGCGTCCACGTCCGAGCTCTACGGCGACGTTCGCGAAACGCCGCAGCGCGAAAGCACGCCGTTCTATCCTCGCTCGCCGTACGGCGTCGCGAAACTGTACGGCTACTGGATCACCGTCAACTACCGGGAAGCCTACGGTTTCTTCGCCTGCAACGGCGTGCTGTTCAATCACGAGTCGCCGGTCCGCGGCGAGACATTCGTCACTCGCAAGATCACGCGCGCGCTTGCCCGAATCAAACTGGGGCTCCAGGATCGCCTGCACCTCGGGAACCTGAATGCGAAGCGGGATTGGGGGCACGCGAAGGACTTCGTCGAAGCGCAGTGGATGATGCTGCAGCAAGCGCAACCCACGGATTACGTGATTGCGACAGGTGAGCAGCACAGCGTGCGGGAATTCGTCGAGCTCACCGCGGCGGAATGCGGCATGGAAATCGAATGGCGCGGCGAGGGCATCCACGAGAAAGGGATTCACCGTGCCACCGGACGCGTGATCATCGAGGTCGATCCGCATTACTTCCGGCCCGCGGAAGTGGACACGCTCCTTGGCGACGCGACGAAGGCGAGGACCGAGCTCGGGTGGAAACCGCGCATATCCTTCCGTGAGCTCGTGAAGGAGATGGCCGTCGAGGACTTGAGGCTCGCCGAACGGGATGCGCTGATCCGAAGCCACGGGCACAAATACTTCCACTACGCGGAGTGAGCGTGTCCGCCCACGACCGAATTCCCGTCTACGTGCCGAGCCTTGGCGGCAACGAGCGGCGCTACGTGGACCAATGTCTCGATTCCACCTGGATATCGTCGAAAGGCGAGTTCGTGGAGCGGTTCGAGTCGTCGTTCCGCGACTTCATCGGTGCCCGTCACGCGACCTCGGTTGCCAACGGCACCGTGGCACTGCACCTCGCGATGGCAGCGTGCGGTCTCGGGCCGGGCGACGAGGTGATCGTTCCGACGTTCACGTACATCGCGTCCGTCAACACGATCGTGCAAACGGGCGCGACGCCCGTGTTCGTCGATTCGGATGCGGCGACCTGGCAGGTGGATCCCGCGGCCATCGGCAAAGCCATCACATCACGTACCAAAGCGGTGCTTGTCGTGCACCTCTACGGTCATCCGTGCAGCATGGACGAGATCGTGGAGCTGTGCGAGAAGCGAGGCTTGCTGCTGATCGAGGACTGCGCCGAGGCGTTCGGGACGCTTTACCACGGACGCCATGTCGGCACCTTCGGACAGGTTTCCACCTTCAGCTTCTACGGCAACAAGACGATCACCACGGGCGAGGGCGGCATGGTCGTCTGCCGTGATGCGACACTCCACAAGAAGTGCGCCAAGCTCAAGAACCAGGGCGTTTCGGAGACCGTGGAGTATTGGCACGACGAAATCGCCTACAACTACCGCATGACGAACGTCTGCGCCGCGATCGGTCTCGCCCAGCTCGAGCGCGCCCCGCAGATCATCGAGTGCAAGCGGCAGGTTGCGAGCTGGTATGCGAAGGCGCTGGAGGGGCTTCCCGTCGAGCTGCACCGTGAAGTCGGCAACGTGGTGCACTCCTATTGGATGAACTCCATTCTCGTCGCGGATCCGGCCAGGCGCGACCCGTTGAGAGAGCATCTGGCTCGAGCCGGAATCGAAACCCGGCCGACGTTCTATCCGGCGCACCTCATGCCCATGTACCGCTTGCCGCACCCGCATTTTCCGGTGGCGGAAAGCCTGGGCGCGCGCGGGATCAACCTGCCGAGCAGCCCGCTGCTGCAGGCCGCACAAATCGAGCGGATCGCCGAGGCCATCTCCCGCTTCTTTTCGACGTGAGCGGCGCCACGATTTCCCCGAAAACCGTCGCTGGGAACCAATCGCCATTGGATCTTGTGCAATACGCGAAGCGCGTCTGGGCCGCTCGCTACTTCTGGCTTCACCTCGTAGGCGCGGATTTGCGAGCAAAGTACCGCCGATCGTCGCTCGGCCTGCTCTGGTCGGTGATTCACCCGCTCGCGCTCACCGCTTTGCTGTCGCTCGTGATGAGCCGGGTTTTCGGCTCTTCTATCGTGGAGTACGCACCGTTCGTTTTTTCGGGGCTGATCTTCTGGGAATTTCTTTCGAGCACGGTGATGACCGGTTGCAACGCGTTCATCAATGCAGAGGGCTACATCCGGCAGTTTCCCCAGCCGCTGCTGATCTACTCGCTGCGGTCCACGCTGGCCTCGCTCACCAACTTTGCGCTCGGGATGACCGGTTTGATCATATGGATCGTCGTCTGGCGCCCGCAGAACACCGGCATTGCGCTGCTATCGCTTCCGTTCATCCTCGCTTCTTACTTCGTCATGGCATGGCCGCTCGCGACGCTCACCGCGTTCTACGGGACACGCTTTCGCGATCTGCCGCAATTTCTCGTCATCGCATTGCAGGCGGTGTGGTACGTCTCGCCAGTATTCTTCGAGCCGAAGCTGTTTCGGAACGCCGGCGTTGGGTTCCTCGTCGACTGGAACCCAATCTATTATCTGCTGCAAATCGTTCGTGCACCGCTGATCGACGGGGTGCTGCCTTCCGCCACGACGTGGTTGTGCCTCATCGCATGCGTGTCCCTCGCGGCGGTCTGGGCTCTCGACCAGGCGCGCACTTCCGAGCGTTCGCTGGTGCTCTACCTTTGAATCGCACGCCGCTCCCCTCCCGCTCCGTCATGAATTCCCCTGCCAGCCTGGACGCGACGGCGCTCGCGCGTGCCGAGGGAACGTCCGCCATGACCGACCGGGCATCGGGAACTGGCGGTTGTTCGATCGAGCTCGTCGATTCACAACTGCATTACCTGTCGGACGCCTTTCGCCAGCGATCGCTCAAGGCCGCCGTGTTCAACCTTCTGCGATCGGGATCGGCACACACCCTCCGCGACGTGCACGCTCTGCGGGGCGTGACGCTCCGCATCGACCGGGGCGAGCGAGTCGGCCTCATCGGCCACAACGGCGCGGGTAAGAGCACCCTGCTGAAGGCGATTGCAGGCATCTATCCTCTTAGCGGCGGCACCCGGAAGGTGATCGGAGAGGTGCGAGCGCTGCTGGAGTTGAGCCTGGGCTTCGAATCGGAGGCCACGGGCCGGGAGAACGTCGCCTACCGCGCGCTTCTGCTCGGCGCTCATCCCGCGCGAATACGCGAGCTGTCGCCGTCCATCATCGAATTCTCGGACTTGGGCGAGTTCATCGATTATCCCGTAAAGACGTATAGCGCAGGCATGATGGTGCGGCTCGCCTTCGCCATCTCCACTGCCATCGGCGGGGAGATACTGCTGCTCGACGAAATTCTCGGCGCGGGCGACATCACGTTCATGCAGAAAGCCAGAGCCCGGATTGAAAACCTGATCAGCGATGCGCACATCCTGCTGCTTGCGACACACGATCTTGTGTCGATCCGCGCGATGTGCAATCGGGTGCTCGTGATGGATCATGGCCATCTGGTGCATGACGGCCCGGTCGAGGAAGGCATCGACTTCTATACCAAGCTCGCAGCGAGCGGCAGATAGAATCATGAGCGAGCAGCCGATTCGCGTCTTGTGGCTCATGAATCACGCAACCCTGCGCCGGTTCGAAGTCGGCCAGCTGCGCGCGCTCGGAATCAACGAGATCTATTGCCCCAAGCGCTTCCCCTACGACGAAGCGAACCTCTCTGCCGACGTCGATTACACGCTCGACGCATCGCTCTCCATCCCGGAGGACGAGCTGCGAATTCTGAATGAGCAGAACTGGTACCACCATCCGAGCGAAGAGGCATGGCGCGTTGCCAATCGCCACTTTCAAATCGCGATCGCGGCCTTCTTCCCCGAGCAAATAGCGACCTGTGCCAGACATTTCAACGGATCGCTGGTCATGCGCGCGTTCGGCCTCGAGAAGCCGCATTCGTACACCAACCGTCTTGGCGTTCAGCGGGGCCCCTATTTTCTGGAGAGGCTCCGGAAGCTGGGAGACCGGTTCTGGTTCGGCGCGGGCTATGAGCACCTGAAAGACGACGAGGGCGAGTTGCTCCGCAGGCGCAACTGCTTTCTTCCGGTCGGGCTCGACGACGCGGCGGCGCCAGCAGCGTGGCAGGGCAGTGACAAGCGCGTGTTCTTTGTCTGTCCGCGCATCGCGACGTCGCCGTACTACCGGCGGATTTATGAGACGTTCAAAACCAATTTCGAAGGATTCGACTACCTGATCGGCGGGGCCCAGCCTATATCGGTAAATGATGCTCGGGTCCTGGGGTTCGTGCCCAACGACGTCCATGCGAGGCACATGCGGGACTTGCGCGTCATGTTCTACCACGGCACCGAGCCCAATCATGTTCACTACCATCCTTTCGAGGCGATCCGCGCAGGGATGCCTCTGGTGTTCATGGGCGGTGGGATGCTCGATCGTTTCGGCGGCAAAACATTGCCGGGACGATGCAAAACGCTTCGCGAGGCGCGCTCGAAGATCGATCGCATCCTGCATGGCGACGAAGGACTGATTGCGGCAATCCGTGATACCCAGGGGCGGTTGTTGGAGCCCTTGAGACCGGCGAACTGCATGGGCGCTTGGCGTGAAGGCCTGCAGCGCATTCTGCAAGGACTGGACCGAGCCAGACTCTCCCGGAGCATCGCGCGCAAGCCGACGCGGATCGCCGTCATCGTGCCCATCGGCTACCGCGGCGGAACGTTGCGCGCAGCAAAGCTTCTGGCGTGCGCGATTGCGGTGGGAAGCGCGCAGGCTGGAGAAGCGGCAGAAGTGGTCTTTGGGCACCTCGACGATCGCCGTTCCTACCCCGACAACTCGTTTCACGATTTGCCTCCGCCGATCAAGCGACGGCCCTACAGCTGGCGGATTCTCAACGCGGAAGAAGTCACGCGGGCCACGGCCTTCGCGGGGATCGAATTTCCTGCTTTCGCGCGTGGCACCTATGCCGTGCCGGACGACGGCATCCATCAATTCATGGATTGCGATCTGTGGATTGTCGTATCCGACCGGCTTTACCATCCCTTGCTGCCCGTGCGGCCCTATGCATTGATGGTGTTCGACTACCTGCAGCGTTATGAGCCCGTTGTCCGGAAGGATTTGAATCCAGGATATCTCGGTGCGGCCCGCGCTGCCGAGCGCGTACTGGTGACGACCGAGTTCACACGGCGGGACGCCATTCAATACGCCGGCCTCGAGGAGAGCCGCGTCGTCAAGCTGCCGATGCTCGCTCCGTCGTTTGCCCTGCGCCGACCGGCGACCCAGACCGCATCGCAATTGCCGCGCTACTTCTTGTGGACAACGAATCCGGTCGTGCACAAGAATCATGAAAACGCGGCCGATGCACTCCGCCTTTATTACGAGAAATACGACGGGCGCTTACGGTGTCACGTTACCGGTGTGGAAATGGCTGACCTCCAGCAGAGCAGCCTTCCGCACATCAAGGCGATGATGGAAACGCGCGAAAAGAGTCCGCGCCTTAAGAAATATCTGCGGGTGCTGGGCGAGCTCCCCGATGAAGCCTATCAAATGCAGTTGTCGCAAAGTGAGTTCCTCTGGCACGCGGGGAGAGTCGACAACGGCACTTTCAGCGTCATCGAAGCGGCCTCTCTCGGAGTGCCTGCGTTGTCCAGCGATTACCCGGCGATGCGAGAGATAGATGCCCAATTCCGCCTGCAGCTCGCCTGGATGGATCCGCACGATGCCGATAACATGGCGCAGGCGCTGAAGGCGATGGAGGTCCGAACGCACGAGCCTTGCGGTTCGTGGCCATCACCCGAGGGGTTGGCGAGCGGGTCGGTCGACAAGGTCGCGCTCAGCTATTGGAAGGCCGTACGCGAATGCCTTTAAAAAAGTTCGGCATTTACCTCGCCTACCAGCCAACCACCGACCTCCGCGCCCAGGGTCTTGGCCGATACCTTGGCGAATTTCTCAAGGCGGCCGAAGAGCGGCAGGATATCCGGTTCGTAATCGCGTGCCCCAGCTGGATGGTGTCGACGCTGCTCGACCTGTTGGCGGCGCAAGACCGTCGGTCGCACACCTTCGAAATCATCTGTCCGGACAAAAGACCGCTGCTTCTCCGCGTCCATGAGCTGCTGGTGGAGTACAGAAGCAGGCCGCGGCGGCGGCGTCTTGCCCGCTTGCTCATGCGGTTGCGCGCGTTCAGGTCGAAACTCGCAGGCGCCGTTCAGCGACGTATTGTCGGGACGCGCAGCGTAGCGTGGGCCGTCGTGCTGGGCATCGTGCTGTTGCCTGCCGCGGTCGTTGGAATATTGCTGATTCTTGTGCCGGCGCTCGTCATCGGCCAATTGCTCCGTGCGGTGAAGCGGTTGCAGACGTGGTTTGCAGGACTCTCCCCGGTAAGGAAGTTCCGAAGAGTGCTCAAGGCAGCGCTATCGCAGCCGAAGGAAGAGACGCACATAACGCGACTGTACCGTGTGATGCTGGACGTGGAATCCGCTCTGATGCGCGACATGATCGACGAGCGTCGAGACGTGGCCGCGTGGTACTGTCCGACGGCATTCTGGCCCCATTTTCAGCAAATCAGAGCGCCTCGGCTCATGTGCGTGCCCGACGTGGTCATCGCGCAGTTTCCGGTTGGCTTCGCAACGGTCGGGGAACGGGCCTTCACGTACTTCAAGGATGTGGAGAGGGCGATTGCCACGGGCACGCACTTCGTCACTTACAGCGACGACATCAAGTGGCGCACACTGGTCGGGCACTACGGAGTAGACCCGTTGGCCATTCGCGTCGTGCCGCACGGCGCAAACCGGCTGGACGAACTCGTTCGTGTATCCGGTTCTCGCGATGACGAGGCAGCGACCTCAACCCTGTGCAAGCATCTCGTCAGCGCCGCATTCGCCAAGGCTCAGAACCACGCTTACGCTTCGTTTTTCAAAGGCGGCGACGGCGTCCGTTTCATGTTCTATGCCAGCCAATTCCGACCCAACAAGAACGTGATCTCCCTGTTGAGAGCCTACGAATATCTGCTGAAACGCCGCTTCGTAGGCTGCAAGCTGATTCTGACCGGCAATCCAAGAGTACATCCCGAGATCGATGCGTTCATCACCGACCACAACCTCGAGAACGACGTGCTTTGTCTGTATGGTTTGTCCGATCAGGAGCTCGCCGCGTGCTACCGGCTTGCCGACCTCGCCGTCAATCCGAGCCTGAGCGAAGGCGGATTCCCCTTCACGTTCACCGAGGCGCTCTCCGTTGGCACGCCGGTGATGATGGCGCGAATCGCAGTGACAGAGGAGGTGATAACCGACGCCGAACTGAGCGATGTCATGCTTTTCGATCCCTTCGACTGGATGGACATCGCGAAGCGGATCGAATGGGGACTCGAAAATCGGGACGCGCTCCTTGAACTGCAGATTCCGGTGTATCGACTGCTTGCGCAACGAACGTGGCGCGACGTCGTCGACGATCACATCCGGATACTCGATGAGATTTCGACGCGGGAAGCCGGCGTCGCTACGGCCGCAGGTTAGCGCCTTCGCCCGTCACGATGCGTGAACGTCTCGATTTCGCGGAGCACCGGGCATGGCGACGGGTCCTACGGGCCTCGTGATTCTCGGATTCGGAGGGCACGCGCGCAGCGTTGCGGATGTCGCGCTTGCCGCCGGCATCGAGAACCTTCGCTTCGTCGACCCGAATGCGAAACCCGGAGAGACGCTGGCGGGCTTTCCGGTTTGCTCGTTACTCGACGATCCGGTGCCGCAGGGCTGGCTGCTGTTTCCCGCAGCGGGGGACAACGTGCTGCGCGAACAGCAGATAGCCGCCGTTGCAGACGAGACGCTGCTGCACACGCTCATCTCGCCGCGAGCGTATGCCGGACTGTCGGCAAAGATCGGACGCGGAACGCTGGTCGCCCATCAGGCTCATCTCGGGCCGATGTCGATCGTGGGCACCGGCTGCATCATCAACACCGGCGCCATCGTTGAACACGAAAGCACGATCGGGGATTATTGCCACATTTCGGTCAACGCGACGATCGCCGGACGCAGTCGCATCGGCAAGCGCGGCTTCGTCGGCGCCGGCGCCACCGTGATCGACGGCATCGACATCGGGGACGACATCACGATCGGGGCGGGCTCCGTCGTGGTCCATTCGCTGCGGGAGCCGGGAATCTACGTCGGCAACCCCGCACGAAGGTTGCGTTAGCGGTCCGCGGGCGTTTCGTGAGCGCGCCGCGTGTCGCCCTCGTCCACGACTGGCTGGACACCTGGCGAGGCGGCGAGAACGTCCTGAGCGAACTGGTTCGAATCTATCCCGACGCGCAGCTGTTCGCCCTCGTCGATTTTCTTACCGATGCACTCCGGCAACGACTCTCGGGCAAGCGGGCGACGACGTCGTTTCTCCAGCGCATGCCCGGTGCGCGGCGATACTTCCGCGCGCTGCTTCCGTTGTTCCCGCAGGCCATCGAATCGCTCGACGTCACCGGATTCGACCTCGTGATCTCGAGTTCCCACGCGGTTGCCAAGGGTGTGCGCACCTCGCCCGCCCAGTTGCATTTGTGCTATTGCCACACGCCGATGCGCTATGCGTGGGATCTGCGCGAACAATACCTGGAAGCGCGCGGGCTCGCGGCAGGCCTGCGCGGCCATGGCGTGCGCCATGTGCTCGATCGCCTGCGCGAGTGGGATCGAGCCGCGAGCGCACGAGTGAGCCACTTCGTTGCGAACTCGCTCTTCATTCGCGACAGGATCGCCCGTTGCTATGGACGCGAGTCGACGGTGATCTATCCGCCGGTCGATGTCGATTTCTTCACGCCCTCCGACACGGCTTTCCCGCCCTTCAAGCGCGACTATTATCTCGCTGCGTCGCAGTGGGTTCCCTACAAGCGGATCGACCTGATTGTCGCGGCGTTCCGGGAGATGCCCGACCGACGCCTGATCGTCGCGGGCGATGGCGCCGAGGCAGAGCGAATACACGCTGCCAAAGGGGCCAACACCGAATTCGTCGGCCACGTTTCCCGCGGGCAGCTGCGCGATCTCATGCGCGGCGCACGCGCCTTCGTGTTTGCGGCGGAGGAGGACTTCGGCATCCTGCCGGTGGAGGCACAGGCGTGCGGTACCCCCGTGATCGCGTTCGGCCGCGGTGGCGCTCGCGAAACCGTCCGCGGCTTGGACGACCGCCGACCGACGGGACTTTTCTTCGCAGAGCAATCAGCGGCGGCAATTGCCGAGGCGGTCGGCAAGTTCGACGCGGCCTGCGGCGACGTCGACCCGGGCGATTGCCGGTCGAATGCCGAACGTTTCTCCGCCCAGCGCTTTCGCCTGGAATTCGTGGAGTTCGCGCAACGCGCGTGGCGTGAATTCGGCGTCCCTGCACGATAATCCAGCATGCGCCGAAGCATCCTCAAGCCGCACGCGACCTTTTTCTCCACCGGGCTGCGCGCCTGCGACCCCGCACTCTCGATATTGGTCGGCTTCATCGCGTATCGGGCATATCTCGGCTCCTTCGACCCGCCGGAATCCTACGTTCTGTTTCTCGGTGCGAACGCTCTCGCCATCATGACGTTGTTCCCTTTGTTCAGGCTTTATCAGCCGCAACGCGGCGTCAGTCTGGCCGAGGAGGTCCGGCAGCTCCTGTTCGCGTGGGTACTGGTCGCTGCTTTGGCAGGTGGCACGATCTTTCTCACGAAATCGGGCAACGAGTTCTCGCGCGTGTGGGTCACTTCCTGGCTGCTGGGAGGATTCGCCGCAACGGCGACCTTGCGCATTGCCGTGCGGGTGAGTCTTCGCACGCTTCGGCGGCGCGGGCTGAACCAGCGGCATGTCGTCATCGTCGGCGCCGGTGGTCTCGGCCGCACCGTCGCGGAACGCCTGCGCGGGTCGCCGTGGACGGGATTCAGCGTGGCAGGTCTCTACGACGATGACGGGGAAAAATCCGGAACGACTGTCGCGGGCTACACCGTGCGCGGCTCGCCGGACCTGCTCGCTTCGGACATTGCCGCCGGAGGCATCGATCAGGTTTGGATCGCGCTGCCTCTGCGCGCCGAAAAACGCGTGCGCGAAATTCTCTCCATGCTCGGGGAACACTCGGTTGAAGTCCGGCTTGTTCCCGACATCTACAGCTTTCACCTGTTGAATCACTCCGTCACCGACATCGCCGGCTTGCCGATCATCTCGCTGACGGAAACACCGATGTCCGGCACCAATCGGGTCATCAAGGCAATCGAAGATTACGTGCTGGCAACCATCATCCTGATCGCCGTATCGCCATTGATGGCCGTGCTCGCCCTTTGCGTGAAGGCGTCGTCTCCGGGGCCCGTGTTCTTCGTCCAGGAACGCGTCACGTGGAATGGCGAGCGGTTCCGGATCTACAAGTTCCGCACGATGCCGGTCGGCGCCGAAGCGGCGACGGGACCCGTCTGGGCCGACGGCAAACAGCAGCGCGCCACGCCGTTCGGCGCGTGGCTTCGCCGCACGAGCCTCGACGAGCTGCCGCAGTTTTTCAACGTTCTGCGCGGCGAAATGTCCATCGTCGGCCCGCGACCCGAACGTCCCGAATTCGTCGGGCGATTCAAGCAGGAGATTCCCGGCTACATGCAAAAGCACTTCGTCAAGGCCGGCATCACGGGCTGGGCGCAGGTCAACGACCTGCGCGGCAACACCGACTTGCGAGAACGCATCCGGTACGACCTCTATTACATCGAGAACTGGTCCGTCTGGTTCGATCTGCGAATCATCGCGCTCACGATGATGCGTGTCCTGCGAAGCCGCAACGCATACTGAAGCGGGATCGTGCCGCTGAGGATAAAATGTTCCTTGTCGTCGCACCGCCTCGCGCCGCTTCGGTCGCATCGCCGGCGCGCATCCCTGATCCGCCATGGAGAACGCCAACTCGCTGCCGACAGTCCCCGCCGCGGACGCCGCGACTGCTGCGTCGGTGACGTCGTCCGCCGACGCAGCGCGTGAGCCTCGCGTCGGCCGCCTGGTTGCCGGCGTGTTTTTCGGCGTGCTGGTCGCGCTCGTGGCCGGTTACGTAATTTTTACCGTTCCCGGGAAGTACTTCACGTCCGCCACATCCGTGCGTTACGACGCCCGCGCGCTTGGCATCGCCGCCGGCAAGGGAGCGCTCGATGGCGACGCGCTGGTCGTCGTCCCCGACTCGTCCGGCTCGATAATCGTCTC
>Ga0068864_100002673_pt1 | contig 14717 bp, 15 predicted proteins | sample KBSSwiS72_FD_66586 | JGI IMG/M metagenome (GOLD analysis project Ga0068864, IMG submission 66586) | Switchgrass rhizosphere microbial communities from Kellogg Biological Station, Michigan, USA - KBS Switchgrass S7-2 | ecosystem: Host-associated > Plants > Roots > Rhizosphere > Soil ... | reverse complement strand
CGGACCTCGATCGACTGATCTTTCCGGAGCCGCGCGAAGCGTTCCTTCGTCAATGGCTGGCGCAGCCGAGCGCTTGGACGTACGTTTCGGAGCGCAATGGCCGGCTGAGCGGCTATACGGTGGTGCGCAAATGCCGCGAGGGTTGGAAAATCGGGCCGCTGGCGGCCGATGACCTCGCTACGGCGCGCCATCTCTACGATGCGGCATCCGCACACGCGTATCCGGACGACGCGGTCTTTCTCGACGTACCTGAAGCGAACGCAGCCGCCCGGTTGCTCCCGGCCGCGCGGGGCCTCACGCCGGTGTTCGAGACCGCCCGCATGTATACGGGTGCCGACCCCGCGATCGATCTTTCCAAACTCTTCGGAGTGACGACCTTCGAGTTGGGGTGATGTGCGCCGCGAGTCAGGCCGTCGCGCTGCCCTGCTGTCCTGCCGCGATGCCTACGATGGTCTGGAATCCTCCCCAGAACATGCGCTTGCCGTCGAACGGCATCTTCGACGGATCCATCGACTCCTTGAGCTTCGGATCGTCCATGACCGCTTTGCTGATGCGATCGCGATCTTCCTTGCTCCTGTAGACGACCCACGCGAGCGCGATCACCTCGCCCTCGTTCAACTGGACGGCCTGCGGGAACGACGTGATCTTGCCCGGCTGCGCGTCGTCGCTGATCGAATCGGAGTAATACAGAGCGCCGTGGCGGATATGAGCGGCGCCCCACTCGCCCGACATGCGCTTGTAGGTCTCGAGATTGGCGCGGGGGACGGGAATGACGATGGCGTCGATGTAGGTCATGGGACCTCCGTTCGGGGTAGGGCTCGTTGGACCGCTCGCGCCCCACCGCTGTTCCGCCCGCGTGCCCAAGAAAACGACCGTCCGTTACCGCTCGCTGCGGGCTTTGGTCAGCAGGATCTGCGCGTCGCCGAGCGCACCCTCGGCGAAGCCGCCCTCGCAGTAGCTGAAGTAGAACTCCCACATGCGCAGAAAGGCATCGTCGTATCCCATCGCGCGCGCGCGAGCGCCGTTGCGCAGCAGGCTCTCGCGCCAGTGCGAAAGCGTGGTGGCGTAATGCGAGCCTATGTCTTCGAGACCCACGATGCGGAGGCGCGAAGCGCGCGCCACGGACGCGCTGATGGCGGCGACCGACGGTATGCAGCAGCCGGGAAAGATGTGGCGCTTGATGTAATCGACCGAATCGCGCGCCGCCTCGTACTGCTGGTCGGTAATCGTGATCGCCTGCAGCAGCATCGTCCCGCCAGGCCGGAGCCGTTCGCTGCAACAACGAAAGAAGGTGTCGAAATACTGGTGACCCACGGCCTCGATCATCTCGATCGAGACGAGCTTGTCGTAGGTGCCGACGAGATCCCGGTAGTCGTCGGCCAGAAGCGTGATGCGGTCTCCCAGCCCCGCCCCGTCGATGCGCTCGCGCGCGAAGGCATGCTGCTCGCGCGATATCGTCGTCGTGGTCACGTGACAGCCGTATTCCCGCGCGGCATGCAGCGCGAATCCTCCCCATCCGGTGCCGATTTCGAGCACCCGGTCGCCGCTTTGGAGATCGAGCTTGCGGCACACATGGTCGAGCTTCCTCACCGAAGCTTCGTGAAGCGTCATGTCCGGGCGCTCGAAGATCGCGCTCGAATACATCATCGTCGGATCGAGGAACAGTGCGAAGAACTCGTTGCCGACGTCGTAGTGCGCGCCGATGTTGCGCCGGCTGCCGCTGCGCGTGTTGCGCGCGGCGGCGTGCAGCACCGTGCGCATCGGTCCCGTGAGACGGGCCCACGCGCCATCCACGCCGTCGATCACGTCGCGATTGCTGAGCAGGACGCGCACCAGCGCGGTCAGGTCGTCGCAGCGCCAGTCGCCGGCAATATAGGACTCGCCGGCCCCAACGGATCCGCCAAGAGCCGCCTCGACGTAGAAGCGCCGGTCGCGGACATGAAGCGCGGCCGCGAGCGGGCATTCCGGCGTTCGACGGCCGAAGGTCTCGCAGCGATGACCGTCGACGAGCGTCAGCGAGCCGTGCCGCAACCGCACGAGCTGTGCGCGCAGGATGCGCTCGCTCCATGCTTCTAGCACGCGGGCGACGCGTGGTGCGATCGCGCGGGACCGCCACGCCGACATCGACCAGAGCGGGCGGGATTGTTCGATCGCATTCGGAACGGATTTGCTCATGGCGGGTTCTCGCTGAAGGCATCGTGGCGCGGCGATGCACGCCGGGTCGTCGGATGGTCGTGGATCGGCACGCGCTTGATCCAAAGCCGCAGCGCCTGCCAGTGGATGCCGGCGATGACGCGCAGCGTCATCATCGGATAGCGGAGTAGCGCCGACGCGAGCGTCCGCGCGGTCATCGGCGCCCGTTGCAGCGCGAGCGTCGCATCGAGGATCGGCAACACATCGGGCGCCGGGGCGGTGTCGCGCGGGGTCAGCGCCATGCGCACGGCCAGGGTTCGGTCGGGCACTCGAAAGCTCCAGTGATAGTCGAGCGCCATGGGGTTGAACGGCGACACGTGCATCGCCTTTTCGCACCGGCGATTGAGCCAGCGGCCTTCGCCGGTGGCTGCGCCGTCGAGCACGTAGCAGTGTCGCTCGCCCCACGGGGTATTGCTGACCTCGGCGACGATCGCTTCGACGTGGCGGTCGGCCGCGTCAAAGCAATAGTAGAAGCTGACCGGATTGAACACGTAGCCGAAGTAACGCAAGTGCGTGAGCAGGCGTACGGGTCCGCACGGGCGTCGGCCGATGCGTTCGGCGACCAGGTCACGCACCGCGCGATCGAGCGGTACGGCAGGGTCGCCAAAGTGGTCGCGCCGATCGAAGCGCGCGAGCGCGGGCCGCCGCGTCGACCACAGCCAACGCCCGGCGAACACGCGATCGAGTTCGGACAGGTCGAGGTAGACCATGAACAGTCGGTACCGGAACGCATGGCGCCGCGGCGCCATGCGCCGATGCTCAAGCCACCCGCTGTAAATCGCGCTGTGCATCGAGCGAGCCTCGTTCGAACCATTGCACCGCCTGCAGCGCGCTCACGATGCCATCCTCGTGAAAGCCGTTGCGCCAGTAGGCCCCGCAGTAATGGGTGCGGCGTACGCCGCTGATCTCGCGGTGGCGCTGTTGGGCCGCGACTCCGCGGGACGTGAACAGCGGATGATCGTAGGTCAGCCGTTTCAGCACGCGCCGCGGGTCGATGGCGCCCGTGCGGTTCAAGGTGACGCAAAACGTGTTGCGCGACTTAAGACCTTGCAGAATGTTCATGTTGTACGTCAGCGCGACGCGCTGCCCTCCCTCGGGAAGCACGTGATAGTTCCAGGCCGCCCATGCCCGTCGCCGGCGCGGCAGCAGCGACGCGTCGGTATGGAGCACCGCTTCGTTGCGCTGGAACGGCAGCGCACCGAGGATCTCGCGCTCCGCCGGCGACGGATCCGCCAGCAAACGGAGCGCCTCGTCGGCGTGGCAGGCGAGCACGACGTGGTCGAAGCGCTCCGGAGATGCGCCTCCTGTGCTCAGCATGACGCCGTCGCGAACGCGGCGCACTTGATGCACGGGAGTGTGCAGCCTGATGCGGTCGCGCCACGGGGCGACGAGACGATCCATGTAGCGCGCCGAGCCGCCGGAGATCACGCGCCAGACCGGGCGATCGTTCACGGTCAGCATTCCGTGATTGCCCAGGAATCGTATGAAAAAGCGCGCCGGAAACGTCAGCATGCGCTCGGGATCCGTCGACCAGATCGCAGCGCCCATGGGGACGAGGTAGTCATCACGAAAGGCGCTCGAGTACCTGCCAGTGGCAATGAAATCGCCCAAGGTGATCTCCGCGTCATCCGTGTCGAGCAACCGTGGCGCCTCGCGATTGAACCGGACGATGTCGGCGACCATGCGCAGGAACGACGGGCGGACGAGGTTGCCGCGCTGCGCGAACAGGCCATCGAGCGACGTGCCGTTGTATTCGAGCCCTGTGCGCTCGTTGCGCACCGAGAAGCTCATCGAGCTCTCGTGCGAGGGCACGCCGAGGTCGGCGAGGAGCCCCGTGAACAGCGGATAGGTGCGGTGGTTGTAGACGATGAAGCCCGTGTCCACGTGCTGCACTTCCCCGTCGAGCTCGATGCGGTGCGTGTGCGTGTGGCCGCCGATGTGTCCCGCGCCGTCGTACACGGTGATGTCGTGTCGGCGGTGCAGCCAGCGCGCGGCGACGGCGCCCGCGATGCCGGTGCCGATGATCGCGATCCTCATGTGGCGGACCGCGCCGCGGCGCGCGCCTCGCGCACTTTCAGGGGCACGCCGCGAAGGTCCCAGACGATACCGAGCGTCTGCAGGAACTTGAGGGCGTAGTAAGTGAGATCGATCTCCCACCAGTAGAAGCCCTGGCGCGCGGCGGCCGGATAGTGATGATGGTTGTTGTGCCAGCCCTCGCCGAACGTCGGGAGCGCGAGCCAGGCGTTGTTGCGCGACTCGTCGCGCGTGGCATAGCGGCGCTTGCCGAAGCGATGGGCGAGCGAGTTGATGCTGAACGTGGCGTGATACAGCGCCACCGTCGAGACGCAGAATCCCCACACGACCAGTTGCGCGCCGGTGGTGCCGAGCGAAGGCGCATGGTTCGCGCTCCAGGTTCCCATCGCGTACAGCAGCGCGCACAGCAGCAACGGCGACAGCGTGTCCCAGCGGTCGAGAAAGCGCAGCTCCGGGTAGCGCAGCAGCGACGTCACGAGCTCGCGCCGCGGCGCGAAGCTGCGACGCGACATGAACCAGCCGAGGTGGCTCCGCAGGAGGCCGTGACGCAGAGCGGAGTGGGCATCCTCGACCTCGTCGGCGTGGATGTGATGATGGCGGTGATGTGACGCCCACCACAGCGGGCCGCGCTGCGCGGCGGAGGCTCCGAGCAGCGCGAACACGAACTGCGCGGCGCGGCTCGTGCGAAACGCGTTGTGTGCGAAATAGCGATGGTAGAACGCCGTGATCGCGAACATCCGCAGCGCGTACAGAGCGGCGGCAACCACGAGCGCCGTCGTGCTTACGCCCACCCACCAAATGGCGACGCATCCGAGATGGATGGCGAGGAAGGGCAGAAGCCGCATTGCGTCGATGCGGTCGTCGCGGGCATCGACAGGCAAGACGGCATGCGCGTCGAACCAGGCGCCGATACTGGCCTGCAAACGGTTGAGCGCGCGACTCACGCCCGCGGCTTCCACGGAAAGAATGCGTTGGTGCGGGCCGCGTAGGCGCTGTAGAGGGGACGTCGCTCGCCGATGTCCTGCTCCAAAAGCGTTACGCCCGAGACCTTGAGCAGCAGCACGGACATCAGGAGCGGCGACACGACGGTCCACCAGGCGCCGGCCGCAGCCGCGACGAGCCACAATCCCCACCAGACACAGAATTCGCCGAAATAGTTGGGATGGCGGGAGTACCTCCACAAGCCGTCCGCCATGACACGGCCGCGGGTGGCCGGCCTGGACTTGAATCGGGCAAGTTGCGCATCGGCCACTGCCTCGAAGAAGAATCCGAAAGCGAAGACGGCGATTCCCACCGCGTCGAGCCACAACCATCCGGCGTCGCTCGCCACCGCGGCCACCAGCGGCAAGGAAACCACCGACGCCAGCACCGCCTGCAAACCGAATACGAGGTACAGGCTCTTCCACGCGAAGTGGGGCTCGTTGCGTGCGCGTATCGCCTGGTATCGGCGGTCTTCTCCATGCCCGCGGTTGCGCCAGGCGATGTAACCAGCCAGCCGCAGCGCCCACAGCGCTGCGAGGCCGAGCACAACCCCCGCCCGGGGGCCGGCGTGAGGAACAACGATGATCGCCACACAGGCCGGGGCCAGCACCATGAGCGACCACACGCTGTCGACGATGCTCGCGTTGCGAAGCGGCAGGCTCACGCCCCATGCGACCACCGCGAGTGTGGCCGACGCCGCGAACCCCGATACCGCAATGTGCGCCACGCCCGGATCGCTCATCGCACGGCGGCCGGGATCGCGCGCCCTCGATCGAGGCGGCGCGCCAGCATGAGCAGCAGCGGCGTGATCGTCCCCCATCCCACCGCCAGCACGAGCGGCGTCCACACGGGTTCGATCAGCTCGCAGGCGCCCATGCGTGCCGCTGCAGCATAGGACAGAGGTCCGCCCACCGCCCCCAGCAACGCGGCGAGCGGCAGTCGCGTGTGCAGCGCGCGAAGCGGCTCGCGGAGTGTGACCGCGAACAACGCCCACAGCGCCAGGATCCAGACCGGCACGGAGAGCACACCCGGCTCCGCGTAGGCGATGAGGCCGCCTCGCGCCATCGCGCTATCCCAGACGAAACCGGTCGCGATTGCGGCCGCGACGAGCCATGCATCCGCGGCGGGGCGGCCGCCAAGCCCGATGGACAACGCCGCCACTCCGGCGGCCGCCGCGGTTCCGGCCCATGGGGCGCCGTGCGCCGCCCCCAGCACGCACGCAAACCAGCCGCCTTGGAAGGCGAGGAACATTGCCACCAGGCCGATCGCGCGTTTGACTGTCGGCGCGAGCAGGGGCAAGCTCGTCGCAATCACGGGCGTGCGCCGAAGAGGTAGTGCGCGACCCACCACTGCCGACCGCCGTCGTATCCGAACAGCTCGGCGCACGACATGAAAAAGAGGCGCCAACGCATCCGCCATCGGCGCACGTGCTCGGCGCCATACGCCTCCTGCAGCGCCTGCCGGACTTCGTTGCGGCGAAGGTCCATGTTCGCGAGCCACGCTTCCGCCGTCCGCGCATAGTGCGTGCCATCCCAGCGCCACCGACGCCACGCGACGAGATGCTCCTGGCACCGCAGCGCCATGTCGTCGCTCGGCATCATGCCGCCGGAGAAGAAGTTACGGCTCATCCAGTCGCTGTCGTCGCGCACTTCGAACGCATACGGCGTGCTGCGATGAGCGAACACGTGCATGAAGAAGAGTCCTCCGGGCGCGAGCCACGTGCGCACGCGGCGAAACGCTTCGGGCCAGTTGCGCAAGTGCTCGAACATCTCGACCGAGACCACGCGGTCGAACCGCGCATCGGGCTCGAAATCGTTGATGTCGCACGTGATCACTTCCAGGTTCGCGCAGCCTCGGCGGATCGCCTCGGCCTCTATGAAGGCGCGCTGCGCACGGGAGTTCGACACGCTGCAAATCCTGCTGCGCGGATAGCGCTCTGCCATCCACAAACTGAGCGACCCCCAACCGCATCCCAGCTCGAGGACGCGCTGGCCATCCGCGAGCGCAGCGTGCTCGCAGGTCGCCTGCAGCGCCGCGTCCTCGGCAGAGTCGAGGTCGTGGACGCCATCGGGCCACCAGCAGCTGCTGTATTTGCGGTGGCGGCCGAGCACTGCCCCGAAGAATGCCGGCGGCACTTCGTAGTGCTGCTCGTTCGCCTTGTCCGTCAGCAATGCAATGGGCGCGTCGCGAAGGGCTGCGACGAACGTGTCCGAAAGCACGGCGGCGCGCGCAGGATCATTCGCTCCTATCTCGCACAGGCGCTCGCGCAACAACTTGCGGATGCCGGCGCGAACGATTCCATCCGGAAGCATCCCGCGCTCGGTCCACTCGATAGTCCGACTCGACACCGCCATCCTGCGTCTCTCCGAAGTCCTCGAGGTATACGCATCGCAGCGCGAAACGGATCACGCGCTGCGACACGGGGCGAGCACTGCCTAGCCGCGGGCGAACGCCATCGTCGCGCGGCAACCGGCGGCCGATGCCAGTGCGCTCGCCGACGCGCCCCAAGCCAGATCCGCGAAAGTGACACTCCAGGGCCAATCGCGCAGGGTGGCCTGATTCGTGAGGTCGTACGTGGCATAGGCGACGAGACCGAAAAGGGCACCACGCCAGGCGGCGGTGGTTGCGCGACCGCGGTCGAGCCCGGCCATCACGGCGAACACGACGAGCCCCGCGACGTATAGCGCGTAGAACGCGATTGCCGGCGCGGGCGCAAACCCTTCACGCATCAGGTGCCCGATCCCCGGCCGGTACAAGCGCTGTGCCATCGTAGTGAGCCAGACGGCGTCGAGCGCAAGAAACACGATCAGTGTCGCGATGTAAGCGAGGGTGAACCGTCGTGTCATCGCAATCCCGTCATAACCGGCGGTAGCTGAGCGCGCGGCCGCCGTCCACAAAAGTGTCCAGTCCCACCCAGTCACCGTCCCGCGAATACCAGACGTCTATCGGTTGCGGAAGGCCGCCGATTCGCCAGCCCGTGACGTCGATGGCGGCCTCGCCCATGTTCAGTGTCTTCTCGCCCAGAGGAGTTATGCGTACGGTTTCGATGCGGCCGGTCTGCGCATTGAGCAGTCGGTGCTGAGCGCGCATGGCGGGGTGCCAGTACGCGAAACTCATCACGCAACCCGGCGCACTTTCAGTCGCCGGCTCGGTGACTTGGAGCGAGTCGCCTGTGAGCGCGGCGCGCACCCGTGTGCGCTGCCCGTTGTCGTCCGTCTCGGCGGAAAGACCGACCAGGCAATTGCCTCGCCAGCGCTCGATGGCGACATGCTGGTAGTGATACACGGCGAGGCCGAGCCAGCGCACCTCGAAATTCGCCTCGATGCGGACGTTGCGTTGACCGGAATTCTCCGCGGCCATGGAGCTGAATCGATGTTGGCCGATCGGCTTGCCGTCGAGCGACACACGGAAGGTCCAGGGAGGTCCTGCGGGCGGAAGCATTTCAGTGGTCCCGGCGGCAGCTACCGTCGCGCATGGCGGAAAGCACAGCGTCGCCAAAAGTCGCGCGAGTCGGGCAGTGTCACGGCGTGAGAAGAGTCGGGGTAGCGTCACGGGAGCATTCGGTTCGTCGCCTTCTACGAGGGACGTCGGCGTTTGGATCACGGGATGCCCGTTCCACCGGTTGTGGAGAGAAGGGCACAAGGTCCGCCGCTCGCGAAGGCATTGCGCGCGCGCGCCGCCTGACCGATCATGTCCGGGACCATGCCTCCCTCCCAAGCCGCGAATCGAACGGAGTCGCCGGCAGACCTAACCGCCGCGCCGGCAGGCCTTGCCGCCAACGCCGATGCCTCGCTGGACCTTTCCGCGCTCCAGCGCTGGATCGTGGAGCAGGGCCTGCGCGGCGTGTCGCTCGAGGAGCTGGTCGACGGCTTCTGTCGGCGCGTCGCCGATGCCGGCTTTCCGGCGCGGCGCTTCAGCATGATCATCGGCACCCTGCATCCGCGTCACGGCGCGCGCAGTTACACCTGGCGTCCAACCGGACTCGAGACGGACGCGTTCCCCCGGCGGCGTACGGGAGAGGACAGCGCCGCGTATTTACGCAGCCCGATCTACTATCTCAGGAAAAGCGGCGAGTCGCGGATGCGCAGGCGGCTCGACTCGGGCGAGCCGCTGCAATTCGTGCTGCTCGAAGAGTTGCGCGATGCCGGCATGACCGAGTACGCGGCGCGCATCGTCCGTTTTGGCGAGGTCGACATGGCGGGCCTCAAAAGCGGGCCGTCGGTCCCGGATCCCATTTTTGATCCGCTGCAGGGCATCTTCTTCTCCTGCGCGACCGATGTGCCGGGCGGCTTCGACGATGGGCAGCTCGACCAGATCGCGAGCATCCTGCCGTGCCTCGCCCTTGCCGTGAAGTCGCGCTCGACGTTCGATGTCGCGCGCACGCTGCTCGAGACCTACCTCGGCGCGGATGCCGGCCGCCATGTTCTGATCGGCGAGATCGACCGCCATTCCGTGAAGACGATCCGTGCGGTGATCTGGTTCTGCGATCTGCGCGGATTCTCGCTGGTCGCCAACCGTGTCGCGAAGCAGGAGCTCGTCGAGATCCTCGACGCCTATCTCGAGGCGATGGCGCGGCCGGTGCTCGATCACCAGGGGCAGATTCTCAAGTTCATGGGCGACGGCTTCCTCGCGACCTTCGATCTCGCGGAGCGCGACAACGAATCGGTGTGCCGCGACGCGCTCCAGGCCGCGGCGGACCTCGTCCACCTGTTCCCGGCGTTCAACGCGGAGCGTCGGACAGCCGGCAGGCGCACGCTCGACTTCGGCGTCGCGCTGCACCTGGGCGACGTGCTCTACGGCAACATCGGCGCGGCGGAGCGCCTCGACTTCACTGTCGTTGGCTCGGCGGTCAATGAAGCGAGCCGCATCGAGGGCATGTGCCGCACGCTGCAGCGCAAGCTTCTGGTGTCGCAGAGCTTCCGCGACGTGGCCGCGACGGCGGGTGACAGGATGATCTCGCTCGGCTTCCACGCGCTGCGTGGCATTCGCGAGCCGCAGGAGCTGTTTACGCTTGCGGAAGCGTAGCGGCCATTTCTTTGCCTCGCCCCATTACAGCCCGTACAGCGCGCCGTATTTGGTGTTGAGGTATTCGAGGTACGGCGCGATCGACAGACGCTGACCCGTCGCGCGCTCGACGAGCTCGGGCGCGGTGAATTTCCGGCCGTGGCGGTAGATGTGGGTGGTGAGCCACTCGCGCAGCGGTGCGAATTCTCCTGCGGCGATACGTTGGTCGAGGTCGGGCAGATCCCGGCGCGCAGCCGCGAAGAATTGCGCGCTCATGATGTTGCCGAGCGTGTAGCTCTGAAACGCGCCGCCCACGATGCCGCCGTACCAGTGCACGTCCTGCAAGGCGCCGTCGCGATCGTCGGGCGGCGACACGCCGAGGTCGCTCTTCACGCGCTCGCGCCAGGCATCCGGCAGATCCGCGACCTTGAGCGTGCCCTCCAGCAGCGCAAGCTCGAGATCGAAGCGCAGCATCACGTGCAGGTTGTACGTGACTTCGTCGGCTTCGGTGCGGACGAGCGACGGGACCACCTTGTTGATCGCACGATAGAACGTGTCCATCGACACGTCGTCGAGCTCGCCGGGGAAGGCCGCCTGCAGCGAGCCGTACCAGTGGCTCCAGAAGGGCAGGCTGCGGCCCACCAGGTTTTCCCAGAGGCGTGACTGGCTTTCGTGCACGCCTGCGGTGGTGCCGCTGAAAAGCGGAGTGCCTTCGAGGTCGTCGGCGATGCCCTGCTCGTACATCGCGTGGCCGGCCTCGTGCAGCGTCGAGAAGAGTCCGTCGGGCAGGAAGTCGTCGCTGTAGCGCGTGGTGATGCGCACGTCGCCGCGGCCGAGCTTGGTCATGAACGGATGGGCGGTCTTGTCCTGCCGGCCGCGCGTGTAGTCGTAGCCGAACGCGCGGATCACCTGCTCGCCGAATGCCTGCTGCGCGGTTTCGGGAAAGTTGCCGGAGAGGCAGCCGTTGTCGACTTCGGGGCGCTCGCGGATGGCCTTGATGAGCGGCACGAGACCCGCGCGCAATTCGTCGAACAGCGACCGCACGCCCGCCACCGTCATCCCGTCCTCGGCGAGGTCGATCAGCGGGTCGTACGGATTCTCGCCGCCCGGGTGATAGGCAGCGAGCTCGCGGCTCATCTCGACCGTCTTCTCGAGCATCGGGCGTACCGCGGCAAAATCGTTCGCGGGCCGCGCGCGCTCCCACGTGTGGTACGTGGCCGTCATGTGCGCGCTCAGCCGCTCGATGAAGCTCGACGGTACGCGCGTCGCACGATCGTAGTCGCGGCGCGTCACTCGGATGAGAGCCGCCACGTCGGAATCTTCCCCTTGCGTTTCCGCCCACGGCTCGAGCGAGTCGAGCAAATGGCCGATTCCCGGATCGGCTTGCTGGTCGTGAGCGAGGCGATTCAGGAGTGCCAACTGGCGGCCGCGCGATTCGGCGCCGCCGGGCGGCATGTAAGTCGCCTGGTCCCACTGCAGCACCGACGCCGCGCCGCGCAGGTCGTCGATCTCCTGCAGTCGCGTCCTGAGCGCGGTGAGTAGAGCTTCGCGGGTCATTTGCGGAAACCTTCGGTCGGGTTCGACGTCGTATACGGACCGGCGTGTCGGGCAAGCGATAGCCGGGACGGCGATTCTAGCCGAATCCGCCTTTGCGCAGAGGGCGTCAAGCGCGAGCGCGAGGCGTCGATCGACGGGATGAAGCGCGCCGAGAGCCTCATGGAGCGCATCCTGTTCCTGCGCCGCCCAGGCGCACGGCGATAATGCGGTAGCATGACGGGCCGCCTCCGCGCCCGCCGCATGGACTACGCCTTCATCCTCGACCCGCTGCCGGAGCTCAAGGCCTACAAGGACTCGAGCGTCGCGATGATGCGCGCGCTCGCGCGGCGCGGACACGCGGTCTACGCCCTGCAGCAGTCGGACATCTACTGGAACTCGAACGCCAGCGCGCGCAGCGATGCGCCAAGCACGCGGGCGCGCGTCGTTCCGCTCGCACTTCACGATGACGATCACGACTGGTACAGCGCGAGCGCGCCGCAGGATCGTGCGCTCAGGGATTTCGCCGCGGTCGTGATGCGCAAGGACCCGCCGTTCGACATGGAATACGTCTACACGACGTACCTGCTCGAGGCCGCCGAGCGAGAAGGCGCGCGCGTGTTCAACCGGCCGCGGGCAATTCGCGATCACAACGAGAAGTTCGCGATCGCCCGGTTCGCGAAGTTTATCGCCCCGACGCTCGTGACGCGCGATGCAGGCAGGATCGATGCATTCATCGACGAGCACCGCGACACGATCGTGAAGCCGCTCGACGGCATGGGTGGCGCCTCGGTGTTTCGCGTGCGCGCCGACGATGCGAACCGCCACGTGATCGTCGAGACGGTTGGGCATCACGGCGCGCGGACCGCGATGGTTCAGCGCTTCATTCCGGAGATCGCCGACGGCGACAAGCGCGTGCTGCTGATCGCGGGCGAGGTCGTGCCGTTCGCGCTGGCGCGAATCCCCAAGGAAGGGGAGACGCGGGGCAACCTGGCCGCCGGCGGCCGCGGCGTCGCGCGGCCGCTCACTGACCACGACCGGGCGATCGCCGCGGCGCTGGGACCGTCGCTGTGGGCCGAGGGCCTGCTGGTCGTGGGGCTGGACGTCATCGGCGACCGCCTCACGGAGGTCAACGTGACCAGCCCGACGTGCTTCGTCGAGATCACTGAGCAGTCGGGATTCGACGTCGGCGCCATGTTCGCGGCGGCGCTCGAAACGGCAACCGGCGGTTCGGGCGCGTAACCCGCGTGCTACCATGATCGCCGGCCCTTGCCGCATCGTCGGGCGCACGTGCCGCCTGCACGGCGATCGGCCAAGTCACCACGAGATCCCCCGATGATCGGCATCCTGATCATTGCGCATGACAGCCTGGGCGAGGGCCTTGCGCGCGCGGTCACGCATGTCCTCGGCAGCCGGCCCCCGCAATTCGAGGTGCTGTCCGTCGCGGCGGCGGACGACCCGGCTGCGCTGCTGCCCGCCGCGCGCGAGCTCGTCCGGCAGCTCGACACCGGCACCGGCGTCGTGGTCTTCTCCGACATCTACGGCGCCTCGCCGTCCAATCTTGCGGGGAAGCTCCTGAAGGCGGGCCGCGTCGAAGGCGTCGCGGGCGTCAACCTGCCGATGCTCGTCCGCGCATTCACGTACCGGTCGCGCGACATGGACACGCTGCTCAAGCGGGCGGTTTCCGGCGGCTGCGACGGCGTACTGCACATGCACGTGGATCCCGTGTATGCCGCAACGCGAAGTTGAGATCGTCAACAAGCTGGGGCTTCATGCACGCGCATCGGCGAAATTGACGCAGCTCGCCGCCAAGTACCAGAGCGACGTGGTGCTGTCCCGCAACAATCGCAAGGTCAACGCGAAGAGCATCATGGGGGTGATGATGCTGGCCGCGGGCAAGGGGACGAAGGTGACGCTCGAGACGAGCGGCCCCGACGAAGCGGAAGCCATGGAGGCGCTCGTGGCACTGATCAACGACTGCTTCGGCGAGGGCCAGTAGCCGCCGTGCCGAGCTTCGCGCTCCACGGACTCGGCGTCTCGGGCGGGATCGCCATCGGGCGGGCGCAGCTCGTCTCGCACGCGACGCTGGAAGTCGCGCACTACACCATTCCTTCGAGCCGCGTCGAGACCGAGATCGCGCGCCTCGACCACGCGATCTCCGAAGTCCGCACGGAGCTCCACGACCTTCGCGGCATGATGATCGCAGGCGACGCGCCGGCGGAGTTCGGCGCTTTCCTCGACGTGCACGCGATGATCCTCGCCGATCCGACGTTGTCGGAGACGCCGAAGCGGCACATCGCCGAGCAGCGTTGCAACGCGGAGTGGGCGCTGACGGTGCAGATGAACGTGCTCGTAGAGCAGTTCGAGGACATCGAGGACGCCTATCTGCGCGAGCGCAAGGCCGACGTCGTCCAGGTCGTCGAGCGGATCCTGAAGCGCCTCCTCGGCAAGCCGGGCTCGCTCACACCGGGCGGCGCCGAGCAGAACACGATTCTCGTCGCGCACGATCTGTCACCGGCCGACGTCATCCAGTTCAAGACCCACCGTTACGCCGGGTTCATCACGGACTTGGGTGGCGTGACGTCGCACACCGCGATCGTGGCGCGGAGCCTTGCGGTGCCGGCGGTTGCCGGGACGCACAACGGCCGGGCGCTCATCCGCGAGAACGAGCTGCTCGTTCTCGATGGGACGAACCACGTCGTCATCGTCAATCCCGACAAGTCGGTGCTCGCCGAATACCGGCTGAAGCAGACGGGGCTCGAGCTCGAGCGCGCAAAGCTCCGCCGCCTCAAAACCAAGCCGGCGATGACGATCGACGGGCACGCGATCGAGCTGCAGGCCAACATCGAGTTGCCGGGCGACTTGAGCCAGGCACTCGACAACGGCGCCACGGGCGTCGGCTTGTTCCGCTCGGAGTTCCTGTTCCTCAATCGCGAGGGTCTGCCGTCCGAGGACGAGCAGTTCGAGGCGTA
>Ga0068864_100002667_pt1 | contig 14736 bp, 8 predicted proteins | sample KBSSwiS72_FD_66586 | JGI IMG/M metagenome (GOLD analysis project Ga0068864, IMG submission 66586) | Switchgrass rhizosphere microbial communities from Kellogg Biological Station, Michigan, USA - KBS Switchgrass S7-2 | ecosystem: Host-associated > Plants > Roots > Rhizosphere > Soil ... | reverse complement strand
CCCGGCGGGATCCAGAAGACGACCCGGCGCGCCCCGAGCCGGCGCGCCTCGTCCGCCGCGGCCGCGAACAGCGGCGGCAGGTCTGAGCCGGATCGCTCGACGCCGAGAAAGTCCGCGACCGTGGCCGTCTCGCCGACCACCGAGAGCGCCGCCCACGCCGTCATCGCGCCGGATCCGCGCCGCCAGACCATTCGGTAGTAGCGGTCCGGCCGGGCGTGGAAGCGCCAGTTGACCCGAACGCGATCGCGGACCGCGGCGTCGTCCAGGACGCGCGCCGCCTCGCGCCACAGCGGATCGAAGGACTCGTCGACCGAGTCCCCGGCCTCGACATCCGCGGGCGGCGGTCCGAAGCGCTCGACCGGGACGCTCGCGATCTCGACGGGAAACAGCGTGCGCGAGCCGACGATCCGTTCGCTCACGCGCAGGGCGCGCGCGTTCGGGAATCCGTAGCAGAACGGAACGAGACCGGCGATGCCGGCGTAGAACGCGTTCGTCATCTCGCGGTACACGCCGCGACGGCCGCCCAGGGCCCGGACGGACGGGTCCGTCGCGACGTCGCCGACCGAGTAGAGGAGCGTCGGCTCGCCGGCGAGCACGAAGCTCGCGCCCCAGCCCGCGTAGTGGCCGACGATCTCGCCGTCGAAGACGCCGACGGTCGCGCGCCAGCCGTCCGGATTCTGGTCGAACTTCCAGCGCCACTGCTCCTCGGAAAGCGGGTGGCCGAAGACGCGCTCGAAGAGCCGCCGGATCCCCGCGGCGTCGTCGGGGGTCGCCTCGCGAATCTCGAACGCGCTCAGGGCTTCTCCCACGCGAACGTTTCGAGCGCCGCGCCGTCCGAGGCGCGGAAGGCCCGCAGGTAGAGCGGTCCGGGTCGAAGCGACGCGAGCACCTCGTCGGGCAGCCGGAAGTCCGAATCGAGCGGAGCGCCGGCAAACGGGACGAGCGTCGGGTTCGTCGAGACGGCGACCCAGGCGCCGGGGCGCGCGCGCACGAAGGGCTCGGCGACCCGCTCCGCCCGCGGCGAGATCGTCCGGCGCTCCGCGGTCTCGATGACCGCGCGGCCGAGCGCGCCGTAGTACCGCGACCGGAACAGACGGCGCGACGCGGCGCGGCGCGCCTCCGTCTCGGGGTTGCGGGCGGCGCTGCGCGCATACAGGTGGCGCACGCGAGCCGCGGGATGGAAACGCAGCGCGAAGCCCGCGCGGCGGACCCGGATCTCCCAGTCGGTCTCCTCGTACTCGAACGGGAAGCTCTCGTCGAACAGGCCGACGCGGTCGAACACCTCGCGCCGCGCCGCGAGAACCGCGCCGACGAGGCGCCTCGCCTCGCCGCCGCGCTGCCAGAGCGAAAGGGTGCGCCGCGCGAACGGCGCGAAGCGCACGAAACCGAGCTCGGAGGCGAGGCCGGACGGAGGATCCGCCGGGAGGCGCAGGAGACCCGCCGAGTCCCAGAGGCACAGCGGCGCCGCGGCTCCGACACGGCGCTCCGCCACGGCCGCGGCGAGCTCGCGGACGGCGCCGGGTAGAAAGACGACATCCGCGTTGCACAGGAGGACGGTCGCGCCGCGGGCGCGATCGAGTCCCGCGTTGACGCCTCCCGAGTAGCCGCGGTTGTCCGGGAGGAGCACGAGCTCGTCGGCGGGGATGGCTCGCAGGAGATTCGTCTCCTCCTCTCCCGAGCCGCAGTCCACGACGACGGTCTCGCCGGCGATCCCCTCGGCCTCGAAGGCGGCGCGCAGCGAGGCGACGCAGGCCGCGGCCTCCGACGCGCTCCGGTGCGTCACCACGACGGCGGACACGGCCGGCGTCACGCGGCCATGCCTCCGGGGTCCACGGCGATCGCTCTCCTCACGCGTGGACGGCGGTCGCGATCCACTGGTACGTCTCGAGGCTGTCCCGGTCGGCGTCCGGAGACCCGGCGGCCAGTGCGAGGAAGGCCGAGGGATCCGGAGCCGGCGCACCTCGCTCGCGCTCGATCCTCGGCGCCGACCAGCCTGCCTCGACAATCGCCTCCTCGAGGAAGTCCCGCGAGAACCACCGCAGGTGCCCGGCGTCGGCGAGCCCGGACGGCGCCGGGTCGAACCGGCCGAGGAGCAGGTCGCGGGCGAGCGAGAGATGACCCGCGTTCGGCACGCTGACGACGAGGACCGCTCCCGGCGCGGCGACGCGGCGGGCCGCGGCGAGCGCCTCGACGGGGGACTCGAGATGCTCGAGGACGTCCGCGAGGACGACCGCGTCGAACCGTTCGCCGTCGGCGGCCAGCCGCGGCAGCGCATCCCACAGGTCGGCGTCGAGGACGCGGTCGCAGCGGCGTCGCGCCGCGGCGGCGAGGCGAGGCTCACGCTCGATCCCCGTGAGCTGTCGCTCCTTCCGCCGCGACAGGCCGGTCAGGGCGCCGGCCGAGCCGCAGCCGACGTCCAGGATGCGCACCGCGGAATCCGGGACCCGTCGGGCGATCTCGGGCCGCGGCGCGTCCGACGCGTCCGGGACCGCAACGGACACGAATCCGTCCGCCGAACGGCCGCGCGCGGCGAGCGCCGCGTAGAGCTCGGCGGCGGTGCCGCGAGCGTGCGGCGCCGCGTCCGCGGCGAGAAACGCGACCGCGGCGGGCGCGCCGTCGAAGGCGTGGATCGGCGACGCCTCGAGCTCGCGGAGCGTATGCACGGGCGGCAGGCTGCCGGGCCGGCACCGCAGGACGTCACCGGCCGGCGCCGGCGGGACGCGACCCACGGGGACCGCGGCGAGGTCCGCGACGACGACCCACTCCTCGGCGTCGGCCAGCCGCGGCGCGGCGGGCTCACCGGGCCGCCAGTCATACGCGGTTTCGGCCCCTGCGGCGCGACGCCAGCGCAGACGCGCGAGCCGCTCCCCGTACGTGACGGCGGCCGACGCCGCGAAAAAGGCGACGGCCCGGCTCAAGACTTCGCTGCCGCGCGGTCGAGCGGTACGGCCGGCGCCGCGGTCGCGTCGGGAAGCGTCCATGCGTGCGCGGGCTTCACGAGTCCGACGACGTATTCGGGCGCGACGACCGAGAAGCCCGGCCGGAGGATCTTCACGTCGTGGACGTGGAGCGCCTTCTCGTCCCCGAGGTACACGTAGACGCGGAACTCCCCCTGCGCGATCGGCAGGCGCGGCAGCGTCAGGCGCACGCGGTAGGAGCGCGCTCCGGTCAGCGGGGCCCAGGGCTCCTCGCGCGTGTCGACCGCCAGCACCTGGATGCCGTCCTCGCGGTCGACGCCGACACGGAGCTGCAGAGCGAGGCGCGGATCGTTGCACTCCACGGCGACGTCGAAGGCGACCGTCTCGCCGGAGGCGAACTCGGTGCGGGCGTACCCGGAGCCGTCGTGGAGAACGACCTCCGCGATCCGCGCGGGCCGCCGTCCGTCGGTCGGGCCGGGGGCGGGCGCCGCCTCGACGGAGTCCTGCGCCCGCTCGCGGTCCTTCTCCTGGAGGAACGTCTCGTACGCGCGGACGACGGTGAGCGCATCTCCCTGGGCTGCCGCCTCGCCGTTCTTGAGCCAGATGGCGCGGTCGCAGAGCAAGGCCACGTAGTAGAGCGCGTGAGAGCAGAACAGCAGCGTGCCGCCGCGCCGCTGGAATTCCGTGATCCGGTCGACGGACTTCTTCTGGAAATAGCCGTCGCCGACGGCGAGCGCCTCGTCGACGATCAGCACGTCGGCGTCGCAGTGCGTCGCGACGGAGAACGCGAGCCGCAGCAGCATGCCCGACGAGTAGGTGCGGACCGGACGGTCGAAGAAGTCGCCGAGCTCGGAGAAGTCGCGGATCTCCGGCAGTCGCCGGCGAATCTGCACGCCCGAGAGGCCCAGGAGAGCCGCGTTCATCCGCGCGTTCTCCCGCCCGGAGAACTCGGGGTGGAAGCCCATGCCCAGCTCGAGGATCGAGGCGACGGTCCCCTGGAGGTCGATCGAGCCGGAGCTCGCCCGCGTCGTCCCGGCGACGATCTTCAGGAGCGTCGACTTCCCCGCGCCGTTCTCGCCGATGAGGCCGAGAGCGCCGCCGCGTGGGACCTCGAAGGACACGTCGCGCAGGGCGTGAAAGTCGCGATGGCGGGGCCGCCGCAGGAGGATCTCGCGCAGCCGGTCGGCCGCCGAGTCGTAGACGCGGTAGGTCTTGGAGACGCGGTCGGCGCGGATGGCGGTCATTCTTGCGTCTGCTCTCCGGCCGGACGGCCGATTCGCGGTGATTCTAGCCGTACGCGATCCCCGTCATCCCGGGAACTCTTCCTGTCATCCCGAGGAGCGAAGCGACGAGGGACCCCTTTGAAAGCCGTAGCGTGGTTCGAAAGGGGTCCCTCGCTGCGCTCGGGATGACACGAACGAAGAGTGGGTGCTCACGCAAAAACAAAGGGCCCCTTGCGGGGCCCTTTCGGGAAGCGCGAGAGCGGGCTCAGGAGATCGGCTTGCCCTGGATGAAGACCGTGTCGGCGCTGATCTGGTCGACCGTGACGATGTATGCGCCGATCCGGCTGCCGTTCAACGCCTCGACGCGGATCGTCATCGGGTTTCCGTCGATCGTCGGCAGGGCCGTCATCGGGATCTGCGCGAAGGCGCCGTGGCCGCCGTCGTTCAGGGTGAAGTCGTAGGAGCTCGTCTCGGTGCCGTCCTGCTTGATCGCGTGGATGCGCACCGTCGTCGGCAGGGTGCCGAGCGCGAAGAGGCCGATGTTGGTCCGGAACCGGAGGTTCGTCTGCGCCCCCGGCATGATGAGTCGCGAGTTGCCCGGCGCAACACTCTGGCTGTCCGTGAACACGGAGAGCTGCATGCCGGCCGTGCCCGTCGAGAGATCCGCATAGATCCGGCCGCCGATGATCAGCGGCGCCGTCGCCACGTCGGGGGGCGCGTTGTAGGTGACCTTGAGCATGCCGAGCACCGTCCCGGCCTTCAGGTCGGCGTCCGTCGCGTCGTCGAGGAAGTTGCCCACGACGTCGTCGATCGAGATGCCCTGCTTCGCTCCGATCGAGAGAGGCTTGGTGACGATCGCCTCCGCCGGCGCGCCGGTCGGCGTGTAGTGGTACTCGAGGAACACCGTCCGCGGAAGGGTGCTCGGGTTGTAGACACGCAGGTCCGTACGCCAGTGCGCGTTGGAGGCCTCGTCCTCGATCCGGCCCACGCCGGGCATGTAGTAGCTGACCGGCGTATCCGGCGGCACGTTGAAGCGCGGCGTGTCGTCGGAGACCTGAACGAGGTCATTGTTGCGGCGGTCGAGCGACGAGGCGTACGCCTGCAGGCCGCCCGTGGTGGACGTCGCCTTCAGGATGTAGCGCTTCGTCGGATCGAGCGTGCCGATGATGTCCGAGTCGTTGACGCCCGCCTGGGAGTACGCCGGGACCGCGAAATCGCGCGCGGCGACCTGGACGCCGTCCTCGCTGAACGCGTCGACGTGGAACAGTCCACCGTCGCTCGACGAGTTGAAGAGCGAGACGTTGAAGCGGTAGAGCGAATCGTTGCGCAGCCCGATCAGCATCTGCCCGGTCGCCGCCTCGGCCGCCTGCGCCTGCGTGGCGCCGTACGGGCCGACGACGAACGACGGCAGGGCGGTGCCGAACGAGGAGCCCTGGGCCGTGAAGTACACCCGCGACGTCACGATCGGTGTCGCGTTGCCGCCCTCGAACTTCAGAAGGAGAATGCCCTTGCCGGCGCCGGGCCGGTTGAGGATCGACGCGTCGCCGACGATGTCGATACCCGACCACGACTGGCCCGCCGACAGCGACACGCTCTTCGTCGAATCGAACGGGAGCGTCGAGAGGTCGGTCGGGATGTCGTCCGAGAACGCCGCGAAGTAGAGCGTGATCGTGACCGGCTGCGTGCCCGGATTCGTGACGGACAGGTCCGTCGCCCAGTTGCCGGAATCCGCGAGGATCGAGCCGGCGCCCGGGATCATGAGGGCCTGGAAGCTCGGCGGCGACACGTTGAAGCGGATCTGCGTCGTATTGGTGCCCTGGTTGGTCGTGCCGTCACCGGTCACGGTGAGCGTGACCGTCTCCACGCCCGCGGCGCGGAATGCGTGGGTCGCCGTCTGACCGGAGCCCGTGTCCCCGTCACCGAAGTCCCACGCCCAGGACGCGGCGTGCGCCTCCGCGGCGGCGAACGTCACCGTCACGCCGGCGCTGACCTCGTACTGACCGTTGAACGGATTGATGGTCGCTCCCGTCACCGCGACGACATTCGACGGCGGCGGCGGGCCTCCCTGCGTGATCGCGATCTGCCATGTCTTCGTGATCGACACCGTGCCGGCGCTGGCCGTGACCGTCACCGTGTGCGTGCCGATGTTGACGTACGTGTACGAGCCCGTGTTCGTCTCGGCCACGGCGTCCGTCGCCTGAGCGGCGTCCACCGACACGACCTCGTCGCTCTGCGGCGGCGCGCCGATGCATCCGAGATTCGGCGGGCATCCGCCCGGAGGTGGCGGTCCCGGTGGGGGCGGCGCGGGCGGTCCCGCCGTATCGCCGTAGTCCCAGGTGAACGTCGCCGCGGACGGATAGTTCGTCGTCGTCGCCGTGAAGGTCACGGCCGCTCCGGTCGTGCCGCTCGTCGGACCGGTCACGGACAGCGATGCTCCGGGAGGCGGCGGAGGGGGCGGCGGCGGGTTTCCGGAGCCCGCCGTGAACGGATAGGAGTGAATCGTTCCGCCAGTGGCCGGAACTTCGATCTTGAGATAGCAGCTCGAGGAGCAGGAGGCCGGCGCGTACGAGACCGGCCCGGCGCCCGCCGAAGTTCCGAGGGACTGGTCGCCTGAGGTGGATGGAGTCTGGTTGCTCGACTTCCAGTACGACGAGCCCGGGTGCGGCACGCTTCCCATGTTCTCGCCGTCCGAGAGGTAGTAGGTCGTGCCGGTCGTCAGCCCGTAGCTCCCGAGATACGACACCGGCGAGTTACAGGGAATCGAGTTGTTCTTGCAGACGACGAGCACCGGATTCGGCTGGAACGTCGTCGTGGCGAACTGGATCGGAGCCGGCGAGAGCGACTGGCCGCCGCCGTGCGGGCCGGAGAAGTTGTACCGCAGGTGCAGGTAATAGGTTCCGGCATTGCCGGGCGCCGTGACCGTCGTCGTCCCGTTCGCGTTGCAGAAACCCGCCGGGGGCGTGCAGCCGACGAGGCTCGTCCAGGTTCCCGGAGGGGCGGACGAGCTCGTGATCGCGAAGTCGACGAAGTTCAGGCTCGTCGTCCCGCCCTTCTGCATCAGGTTCTTGATCGTGACGGGGCTGTTCACGAGCGCCGGCAGCTGCGACGTGATCGAGAACGCGGGGACGAGGTCGACCTGCTGGACGCCGCCGGCCGTGGTCACCGAATAGTCGCCCTTGTAGTGGGTGACGAGGGAGAACGCGGTCGCAGCGGTCGGCACCGTGACGACCGGCCCGGTCTGCTGCCCGCAGCTCGGCGAGCAGGTGAAGTTCCACGTGAAGGTCGCCTCCGCGGTGTTGCCCTGCGAGGCGCTCGCGTCGGCCGAGCCGCCCGAGAGGATCAGGAGGTTCGTGCCGTCGTAGCCGAGGATCTTGACCTGGGGCGCGGCGATGCTCTGCGGCTGCGACACGGCGGGCGAGAGGCCCCAGCCGTTGAGGTTGTGCGTGTTCACGCCGACGTAGAAGTTGCCGCCGGTCGGACCGCCGGCGCTCTGCCAGCACGCTGTCCCCCCCGCCGGGTCGCCGCCCGAGGACGGGTCGCACGGAAGGTAGGCCGTGGGGATCGTCGACAGGCCGCCGTACGCTCCCGTGAACGCGGCGTCCGGCGAGAAGTTCGCGGCGTTTCCCGAGGGAAGGTTCAGATCCCACCGGATCTGATCGATCACCGGGTACGAGACGGACGCGTCCTTGACCTGCCACTTGTCGCCGAGATAGTTGATCGAGCGGCCCTGCGCCTGCGCCGTGAGGTTCGTCAGCGAGACGTTGGGGATCGGCGGCGACGTCGGATCGGCGGCGATGCAGGAGATGTCGAGCTTGTCCGTGTGAACCGACTGCTGGGGCGCGGTCGTCGTCTCGCGGTACAGGTAGGCGAGGAGCTGACTCCCGCTCTGGGTCACGAGGGCCTCGTATCCGACGCCGCGGTACGACGCGTCCGAGGCGCCGAAGTGCGGGAGGCTCATCGCCCGCTGAGGAGTGCCTCCCTGGGTCAACCACTTCGTGCCGAAGATGTCGATGAACGAAGAGGTCCCCTGGTAGCGGTGCGCGATGATGGCCGGGAACGGGCTCGGGCCGCGGACGATGACCCGGCGATAGTCGCCCGCGATCTCGCCGGCGTCCATGAGCGTGCCCGGGGGCTGGTACTCGTAGATCCGCAGGCCGCCCGACGAGCCCTCGCTCACGAAGATGAAGATCCGGTTCTCCACGACGCCGATCTCAATCGCGGACGGGAGCGCGTCGATCGACGACGACGCGACCTCGTTGGCCGTGCCGTTCGAGGTGTTGATCTCGGCGACGCGGACGGAGTAGCCCGTCGCGGAGGTGCCGGTCGAACCGACGAGGAGGTATTTGTCGTAGGCGGGAATCGAAACGTGCGCCGCCTTCAGCCGGTTCGCGGGACTGGAGCCCGAGCCGGTCTGCCAGCCGATCGCCACGGTGGGCTGGATCGCGCCGCCGACGCTCGGAACGCCGGTCGGGGCGCTGATGTCCGCGACGTAGACACTGGTTCCGGAGACGGGAAAGTAGCCGAAGAACTTGTTCGGAGATCCCGGGATGGCGATCGCCGTCACGCGGCCGCCGAGCGGCACCTTGGCGGGGAGGTTGATCTGCTGCCCGAAGGTCGGCATTCCGGTGCCGGTCGTCATCGCGACCTGAGCCGGCAACCCGGAGAGCGGATCGCTGTTGTCCAGAACGTACGGATACCAGTCGCCGACCATGCGCGCCGTTCCGTCCGGGGTCTGGGCCACTTCGCCGGTGTTCCAGCCCTGCTCGCAGTCGCAGTTGATCTGGATGACGCCGCCGTTGCCCTGGAAGAGGCCGACGTTCGTCAGGTTGTACGGGGTCGGGTTCGCCGGATTCGAGAGTGAAGACCGGGCCCAGCCCCACTGCGTCATGACGTAGAGATAGCTCGACCCTCCGCCCAAAGACATGTCTCCGGAAGGCGGCAACGTTCCCGTATTCGCCGGAAGGGAAGTCGTTGCGTTGGCGAGGGCCAGGCCGCAATCCGTCTGACCGATCAGGACAGGTGCACTCAGAGCGAGCAGCACCAACGAGGAGGCGATCCCGCGAACGACACGGGCGGAGATGGTTAGCACAGATACCCTCCGGAAAGAGTTCGAACCGAGGCCGGTTGAGGAAGACTCGAGATCAGACTTCATATTCTCCCTCATGGGTTCGGAATGGAGAACCTGAAGTCGGACCGTCGGCGCCCCATGCAAGCCATCCCCGGAAAAGAAAAGCGGGCGGGGCCTTTACGACCCCGCCCGCCAAAGAGAACGACTTAGCCGCCGGTCCCGGTCGGGATGATCGACACTTCAGGCACGACGGTCTGAACGCCGACAATACCCAGCGGGTTGCAGGACGACGGATCGAGCTGCGTGCCGGGGACGAGCACCGTCTCGAGAGCGATCGCGCCCTCGAACGAGTAGTCGACCCAAGCCTGATCGAGCACGTCGCCACCGGACGCATTCACGAAGCTCATGTTGACCCAACCGGCCACGCCGGAGGGGTGCGAGAAGTCCGTGATGTTGCGCTGCTGCGTCTCGAGCGGGAAGTTGAACGTCGGCTGCGTGCAGGGCGACGGGCACACGCCCTGGGTCACCGTGTTCTCGTCCTCGTCGTAGAACGTCAGGCTGACGGTCGGCTCCGAGAAGTCGCAGTCGCCGCCAGTCGGCGAGGAGCGCCACACGCGGACGTTCGACGTGATGGACAGACCGAGATCGAACCAACGGGCGGCCCACTTCAGGCCGAGGGGCTCGCGCTGGTCGCCGAAGCCCTCATCCCAGGGAGCGCTCAGCGAGAGGTCGGTGTCCGGGTCGCCGGAGCCGCAGTTCGTGCAGGTGACTTCCGTGAACGGATCCCAGTAACGCGCGTAGAACGTGCGGACCGGGACATCGGGCGTCGTCGAGGCCAGCGTGCCGAACTCGGCATCGGCCTCGATGTTGACGGTCGACATCGCATAGGTCGGGATGCCGAGACCGGACGTGAAGATGATCTCGCCCCAGAGGTTGTTCTCCATGCCGATCGCGTCGTTGGCGTAGTACGCCGGGAGCGTCGGGTTGGAGAGGTTGCAGTAGTTGGCGTGGTCGATCGTGATGTAACCGATCGCCAGCAGGTCGAGGTCGCCGTCGCAGTTCGTCCGAAGGGCGTCGACGAGTCCGAAGCCCGGGCCGAAGGCCGGGACCGGGTAGTCGGTCGTCGCCAGGATGTTGTCATTCGGATCGGCCGGAGACAGCGGGAACACGCGGAGGAAGCCGTCCGCATTCGGGTACACCGCGCCGCCCGCGCGCTGACACACGTCGAAACCGACGGTGTCGCCCGAGGCCGGCAGGATTCCCCCGAGGACGTCCGACATGCGCATCGCCTGAACGTCGAAACCGGTCAGGGCGATGTTGAAGTCGAGAACCAGGGTGGACTGACGGTCGAACACGTTGACGTGGGCGATCATCGGCGCCGAGGAGGCGTTGGCGATCGTCACGATCGTGTCGCGGGCTCCGATACCGGTGTTGTTGAGCTCTCCACCGGGACCGTAGCTGACCTGGAAGTACGGGACGAGCAGCGTCGCAGCCGGACGCTGGTCGACCGTGCACGTGATGGCGGACGCCGAGCTCGCAATCGCAAGCACGGCGACGATCGCCAGGCACGTCAAGAGAGTTTTCTTCATTGAGATCTCCTCATTACGGTTGATTCTTCGAAAACACACGATCGAGATTTCCTTCCCTCGAACGATCCCATCACCTCCCGCACTTTTGATTTATTTACACCCGTAAAAGCTGATTGCTGTTCCAGATGGGAGCCCGGCGGCTCCCGGATAAAAAGGATGATCGCCCCCGAATCCCGGAGAGTCAAGGGAAAAAACCCGTTTTTATGCTCCCCGGTCATAAAACCGAATTCAAGGCATGCCGCCTCAGCGCTTTGGGACGTTCCGGAAGACGGACCAGCCTCCCTTGACCGTAGGGTCCGTGGACGTCACCGTTTTCGACACGACGACGTCGAGCCGGCCGTCGCGATCGAGATCGGCGAGGCGGACGGTCTGCCCGGGCGATGCCAGGACCGGCTCCTGCTCCTCCGGGATCTCGACGAAGGCTCCCCCCGCCTGCTGGATGAGGATTCGGACGCGCTGGCGGTCGTTGTCCAGGAAGACGACGTCGTCGAGCCCGTCGCCGTCGAGGTCTCCCATCGCCAGCCCGTACACGCTCGTCTTCGGATCCTTCTTGCGCCAGAGGCGATAGCGCTTCCACTCCCCGCCCTCGAACGCGTAGAGCGTGACTGCGCCCGCCCGCGCGTTCTCGGGGACGTTCGTGGCCATCAGGATCGAGTCGGCGAACGCCGGCGCGCCGTTCTTCCCGAATCGGCCGGGCGCCGTCGCGAAGTGGTACGAGTAGATCTCGATCGCCGGAAACGAGACGGGCGCGAAGGTGCCGTCGCCCCTGGACTTCCAGAGGAGCGTCAATGCCCCCGTGTAGTGGCTGCCGGTCAAGACGTCCTGCCGTCCGTCGCCGTCGTAGTCCCAGGCGTTCAGGCAGTTCGAGTAGAAGCCGCCGACGATCCCCTCCTTGAGGTGCTGCCAGCCCTTCTCGCGGCCGAGGAACTGGTAGACGCGGACCTGCATCTTGTCGACGGACTGGCCCGGCTCCTGTTCGGCTCCGTCGCGGGAGGCCACCAGGTCCAGCTTCCCGTCGCCGTCGGCGTCCAGGAGGACGACCGCCTGCGACGAGAAGTCCCGCTTCGGCAGGCCCGTCCGGACGACCGTGAAGCCACCCTTGCCGTCGCCGAAGAGCGACACGAGGCCGGCCCCGTGCGACGCGCTGACGACGTCCATCTTTCCGTCGCCGTCGATGTCGCCGACCGCGACGCCGCCGTAGTCGATCGAGAACCGCTTGAGGGCCGCGCCGTTCTCCGAGAAGGTGAGCGGCCACAGCTTGAAGTGACCGCTTCCGTCGCCGATCCAGATCTTCAGGTCGCCGTCGCCGAGGCGGGCCGGAGGCGAAACGATGTCCGGGATGCCGTCGCCGTTGACGTCCGCGATCCGGAAGGACGCGCGCCACATCCCCGCCTCCGGAAGGCCCGCGTCCGGGACGGCCTGCAGCGCGAAGCTGGCCGGCGCCCTCGGGGGCTCCAGGTCCTCGAAGTCCGACAGCGGGACGGCGGAGGTCACCCGCGGAGGAGGACGCGTCGAGTCGTGCGGCTGCTGGGCCGGTGCGGCGGCGCTCTTGGCGGCCACCTCCTCGCGGACGGGCTTGGCGATGCTGATGTAGTAGTAATCCTCGTCTTCCTTGAAGAACTCGATCGGCTGCGCGATCAGCGGGTGCTTGACGTGCCGGTCGTCGACCTTCAGATACCGGTTCTTCGGCAGCCGCTTGATGTACCCCGTCTCCGTCTCCTCGACGATGTCGGGATCGGTGCGCGAGAGCACCTTGGTGGGGTCCGGCGGCGGCGCGGCCTCGGCGGCCGGCGCGGACGCCTTCGCCGGCGGGGCCGCGGGCTTCGGCGACGGGTGAGATGTCGAGCAGGCGGACGCCGCCAGCAGGAGCAGGAGAGCGAACCTCTTCACGTGGCCTCCCATGAGACGGGTTTCAGGTCCAGGTCCAGGTTGTCAGGAAAGCGGGGCCGAGCGGAGAACCCCTTCCAATCCGTCTTTATTCACGATGCGCGTCAGATCAGATCGGCGAAGTGCGGACGCGCCCGGGCAAACAGCGCAGCCCCCGCGGCCGCCGAGAGCAGGGAAAACACCGTCAGATACAGCACGGACGAGGGCGGCGGAGCGGCGTGCAGCGAGAACGCCCGGCGGAACAGGTCCACGAGGTGCGTCAGCGGGTTCGCCTCGATGAACGGGCGCATCCGCGGCGGCACCAGCGAGAGCGGATACACGATCGGCGTCGCGTAGAACAGCACGGTCAGCACGATTCCAATCGCATGCACCGTGTCGCGCAGGAACGCCGTCATCGTCGCGGCAATGCACCCGATCCCGAACGCGAGCAGCGTCTGGAGGAGCACCGCCGGAATCAGGAGCAGCAGCCACACGGGCTGGAGGTGCCCGAGCGCCGCCACGTAGACGGCGAACACGGCCAGGGCGACGAGCTCGTTGACGACGGCGGCGAGCACGACCGAGAGCACGAGGGTCTCGACGGGGAACACCGTCTTCTTGACCATGGAGGCGTTGTCGACGAGCGACGACGCCGAGCGCGAGATTCCCTCCTGCACCGCCATCCACGGCAGGAGCGCGGGCAGCAGAAACTCCGGGAAGCTCGAAAACCCGGCCTCCACCGGAACGCGCAACACGAGCGAGAAGACGACCGTGTAGAGGACCATCCAGAGCACCGGGAGGGCGAACGCCCAGAGCAGTCCGAGCGAGGAACCCGAGTACCGGGCGCGGACGTCCCGCACGACCATCTCCTTGAGCAGGAAGGCCTTGGAGGAGAGCGATCGGGCTTGCGGCGACATCTTGCGAAGGGCACGCATTATAGGCGAGATCTATGTTTTAATAGCATTTCCGGAAAAACAGATGTCCTCTCATTCCCCACGCAAGGTCGCTCTCGTCGGCTCGCGCATCCGCGAGCTGCGCAAGGGCCGACACCTCACTCAGACCGAGCTGTCCGAGAAGATCGGCGTCGCGCAATCCGACCTCTCGCGCATGGAGCAGGGCGAGTACAAGGTCGGGCTCGACACGCTCTTCAAGATCCTCCAGGTGTTCGACCTCAAGATGGCCGAGTTCTTCGAGGAGACGGAGACGCCGGCGGAGCGCGACGCGCGCGACATCGCCGGTGAGATCAAGGCGCTCTCGGACGAGGCCCGCCAGGAGATCCGGGACTTCGTGCTCTTCAAGAAGCAGCAGGAAGGCACCCAGGTGACGGACGACACCACCGCCCGGGAAGAAAAGCCTTGAGCCGTCCTGACGGTCGCCTAGAATGATCGAGTCCATATCGTGACCGACCCGATGAGCGATCGCCGAAAACACCTCGAATTCCTGCGCAAGACCGCGAAAGACGCGATCTGGAGCGGAGACTACGAGCGCGCGTTGACGCTCTACGAGGACGGCCTCGCGCTCGCGCGCTCGTGGAAGGACCGGGACCTCGAGGACCTCTTCACGTGCAACCGCGCGACGACGCTGCTCGAGATGGATCGACAGGACTTCGACCTGTCCCGCCTGAAGGAGATCGTCCTTCGCTCGCCGGGCAGCTCGAACGCGGTGCTCGCGTCGTACGCGTCCGCGCACGCGCACGAGGTCCGCGGCGAGTACGGCAAGGCGAGCTTCTACGCCCAGAGCGCGCTGCAGAAGAGCCGCGAGCTCGGGCTCGAGGAGTGGACCGCCGCGTCCCTGAACCTCGTCGCGAACCTCGAGCTCCACGAGAGCCGCTTCGCCGAGGCGCGCGACCTGTTCCAGGAGTCGCTCGAGGCGTATGAGTCGAAGGGCGAGGGACAGTCGTGCGAGGCCGCGGTCGTCAGCGACAACCTCGGCTACTGCCACATCGCGCTGGACGCGCTCACCGTCGGGCTCCCGCTCGTCCACCGTTCGCTGTCGGTGCTCGAGAGCCTCGGCTCGCGCCAGGCGATGGACTACCCGTGCCTCGACCTCTGCTTCGCGTCGCTCAAGCTCGAGCG
>Ga0068864_100002666_pt1 | contig 14739 bp, 20 predicted proteins | sample KBSSwiS72_FD_66586 | JGI IMG/M metagenome (GOLD analysis project Ga0068864, IMG submission 66586) | Switchgrass rhizosphere microbial communities from Kellogg Biological Station, Michigan, USA - KBS Switchgrass S7-2 | ecosystem: Host-associated > Plants > Roots > Rhizosphere > Soil ... | reverse complement strand
AGATCTCTGCAACTAGCGTAACCGATCTTAATTGGACCGGTGCCGTCATGCATGAAGTAGATCTGATGGACTGTATCCATGCTGCTTACCTCGCCAGTTACATGATAAGACAGCTGTCGCTTGCATATCAAGACAGCTGTACGTATTATGCTGGCATGGCAAGAACGAGCATGGGCGGCTATCACAGCGCGGCTGCGATTGAACTGGCTGAACTTCAGGAATCGAACCCTTCGGCCTACAGGGAGCGTATACGGAAGGCTCTAGAGCAAGCAGCAGGGTCTGTCCCGCGTGCCGCTGAAAGCCTAGGTATCTCTGGCAAGACGCTGCTTCGCAGGATCAGTGAAGACAAGTCACTAGCTAGGGGCATCGAGCTGGCCGGCAAAGGATGGCCTAAGGGGAAGCCACGAAAACCACATTCTGCCACCAAAAAGAAGTAGGCCCTTGCTATTAGCGGACAGCTGTCCTATATTGTTCATTGTCAGGGCACGACGCTCGACACAACGGAGGCAGGGACGATGATCGGCTTCACAACACTCAAGGCAGCGAAGAAGCGGAGCCCGGACGTCATCAAACTCACCAACGGCACCTACGCCGCGGTCAAGGGCAACACGCTGTTCGGTGCACGGTACGTGTGTATCAACACGCTCTCGGCGCTCAAGGCCGGCCTGATCACGTCACTGGACCTGGACCTACTGTAGTCGACCAGCAAGAGAGGGAGACGGGAACGATGTCAGCACAGAAGACCGATTGGATGCAGAAAGAACTAGGCGCGCATGTTGGATGTGGTGGGCAAGTGCTCTTCAGCGCCACGCCGTCGATGAGCTGGCGACACTGCACCAAGTGCAAAGAATCGTCGATGTTCGGCAAGTCGGTGGAGACTGCGCCGGTTCGGTGATCAGCGGGTTGCTCCGACTGCGGTCGGATCAACACAGTGCTCACCGGCACGAGAGGGAAATGGGACGATGACGAAGAAAACAGACCTCAAGCTAATCGAGCAAATCGAACACTACGGCCGTAAAGCTGGCCAGCTCTACGTCTCGGAATTCCCAGGTCGGCCATTTGACGATAGCTGGCTGACGACGGCCTACGAGACGGATTCAGCTGGCGAGGACTGGCCAGACGACTCCTACGGTCAATGGTACGAGCCAGCGGCCAGAGAAGAGATCAAAGCGCAAAATACCGAATAACGCAGCAGCAGCCGTGATGCCGAAAGGCGTTGTTGAGAGGGAGTGACATGGACCGATCCGCCTGGCCTCCAGGACCGTGGGACAATGAGCCTGATAGCGTCTCGTGGGTGAGCGCGGTGGGCCTTGCGTGCGAGATGCGCCGCGGTGGTATGGGGATCTGGTGCGGCTACGTCGGGACGCAGCCGGATCACCCGGTCTGGAAGCTGGACGTCGAGAGCACGCTGGAGACGCACCACGGCGTGACGCTCGTTTCACTGTCTGAAGAGTTCCCCAATGATCCGCCAATGCCACCGGGCCTCAAGTGGGCTGGTTTCGACTGCGGACACTTCGGGGACATCTTCCCGGCGATGGCAGCCGTTGTTCCGTACAAGACGTTCGCCGGCACCTATCGAGACCTGGCCTACGTCCGTACTCAGTGCGAATTCCTCGCAGCCCAGATCGATGCCGTGGCCCTACTCGAGCAGACCGGCTTCGACGTCACACAAGCGCCTAAGTGGGCCACTGGGTACGCACAACGCTACGAAGTACCGCGCGAAAAGCGGGCCACCATGCTGCGACGACTTGCGAGCGATCCCGTGGCGGCACAGTTGGCGGAAGCGTTGGGCGTGCCAGCATGAGGCTCTGGGAAATAGACCCACAAAACTATTGCGAGCTGGACGTAGTCCGCCATGTGGTGCGCCTGGTTCGCAAAGGACAAGCCACCGAGCGGACCTTCCGGCTACTCGACGAAGTGCCGGCGCTTGTGCGTGAGATGGACACGCAGGCCGTGGATACCCAAACGGGCCACGGTGGATGAGCGCGCCGTACCGGCCCTAACACGCTGACCCGGGTTGTTCTGTGCCCCGAGCCAGCGTGCCTTAGGTAAACGGCTCGTAACCCCGGGTGTATCCCAGCGTGGCGACTCCGCTCGCGGCGAGTATGCCACAACGCAAACTGCCCCGGCTGGTGCGACAACCGGGGCAGCCACGAAAGGGGGTATTGCGAGAAGCTTGCAGTTCCAAGCCTGCCACGTCGGCCGGGTAAGGCAATGACGCTGGGCACAAAACAAAAAGGGCCTCAGCACCATGCTGAGGCCCGCAGTACCCCAAGTACGAGAAAACGACCGCAGTGTTACAGCGCGCGGGGATGGCGTCTACGCCAAAAACAAAAAGCCCTAGCATCACTGCCAGGGCCTGTTGCGCGGTAGTTCCTCGTGCGAGAAACGCTTCAAGGGGGACTGTGCCCATGTTGCAACGGAGTGTCTAGCGCAAAAAGCAAAACGGCCCAGTCCGTAAGGACCAGGCCGTCTTCCAAGGATATCTCTGCCGGAACCGTCGTGTCGGTGCGCTTATGGCATAGGAGCGGGCGGGGCGTCTACCCTGCGAGCGAGCGTCTCGATCGTCACGTCATCCGGGTATCCAGTCACAGCTAGGTTATGCAGCGACTGATACGCTGCGCAGGCGGTTTTGCTGATCTTGCCCCATGCCGCATCCACAGGGACCTTGAGCGCTCGCTGTGCCCACGCTTCGCGAACATCTCGCGCAATGGACGCGTTGTCAGCGATCGCTTGGTCCGGATGCGCAGCGGTTACGTCACCGCGGTAGTGAGCTGCAAGCAGGGCCGCGAACCAGTTGCGGCCTGCCCAGAACCGCTCACCGGCAAGGTGATAGTCCCCAACATCAAGCACCTGTCCCTCACGAGACAACCTGCCCGGCTTTGGCTTCGGTACGAATTGCGCAAGCCACTCACCAAAGAAGTCTGCGGGGCTCTCGTAGCCTCGATAGATCACGGTCTGAGCATCGCCGGTGCCCTTGTTGCCATGGGCACGATAGAACGGCGCCGATCGGCCCGTTCGCATGCGATACGCCACGGCCCAGCCCGGTGTGGCTTTCACGCCACCGAGATTGTTTGCGCGAAATGCCTTGCCGCGACCGGTCTCGGTCATAAAGTGCGCCGCGACCTCGAACGCTCGCAGCAGTGGCGCGCCTGCTGCAACCAAGCCGTCGACACAGAAGAGCGCAAACGGGTAGGGCTCGAGATGAATCGTCGGCGGTTCGTGGATCTCGGCGACCGGGTCAAGCCACGATGGGATGGGCGCAAGCGGGCTATCAAACTTGTCCATGTTTCGACTCGCTTGAATAGAATGCCGTGGGCGGGAACTGTATTAAAGGATCGGGCTGTTTCCCTGAACAAGCGTCACGCCGGATCATCTTCCCGACGCGCGCGGAAGTAGCGCCGGATATTGGCCTGAATCGAAGCTTTATTCATCGGTTCCGGTTCTGGGATAGGTTCTAACCGGCGTCGCGAGAGATCGATCGACAGACCATCCCATTCGGATTCGTTCGCGAATCGTGGTCTTGCTAATGCCCGTTTTCTCGGCCCACTCACTCAGACAGAGCGTTTGCCCTTGATGAGTTAGCGTCCTACGAGAAGACCTGTTTCTTGCCTGCTCGATCTCGGTTGCCCATCGACAGTTGGCATCCCAGCCGTTCGTTGTGCATTCATCACACTTGCCACAGCTGTAGTGACCTTCATTGTTCCTGCGGTCGAGAGAGTGTTCGTCGGACGGACGAAGGCCCATGTCCGTAAAAAATGCCTCAAAGTCCTTTCGCCATCGCCCGCAGACCCGAATGCCGCGACCGCCATAACGACGATAGGCGCGATTGCTTTTGGTCTCGCATCGATCAATCATTGCGGCCCAGGCCGTGTATTCGATCGTGGGAGCTTTCGCTCCGTGAATCTTGGCTTGTCCATGCTTTCTGAATCTCTGTGAGATGAGTTCGCTACGCAGGCAACCGCAGGATTCGCTGATTGAGTTTCTTAGACTGGCGCCAACAACATCTAGCTCTGTGCCGCAATCACATCGGCACCGCCAAATTAGCGAACCGCTCGACGGCTGCCTCTTGCCGAACCAACCGAGAACGGTCCATCTCCCGAATTTCTGTCCGGTGAGATCCTTTGCCCTCTTGGGGAGGACGTGTTTCTTTCTTGGCATCATCGCACCTCCTAGTGCGCTGATCACGCCCCCGGCTGTTACCGCAGCGCGGGGGTTTCTTGTTTCAAGCGATCACTAATTCTACCATCCATCCGCCTCGCATCGACTGCGGAAGTACTCCCGAATCTCGTTCTTGAGCCGATGGGATCGATCGGTGAGCTGCCAAACACCCTGTGCATCCACTTTGAGATCTAGATCGGGCCGGTACTGGTTGCGCACCAGGATCTCGTCACGCACGCCGTAGCCACGCTTGGTCTTGGCGCCGTGGAAGTAGTGTAGCGCGAGGCCTTTCATCAGACCCACGTTGCGGCGAATGTACCGCTCGGCACGGTCTTGGTAGACCAGCACGGACTCTCGGTAGCGCGGGTGAAAATCCTTGCGTAGAACCTTGTCCAGCGTGCCCACCAGGGCATTCGCAAGGTAGTAGTCACCCGAACCCAGAATCCCCGTATCGGGAATGCCACCAAGAGCATCCCAGGCCTCTCGGGTGCAAGCCCACGCGAGGCCGGGCGTGCCATGCGGGCCGTAGCCATAGGGATAGACGCCGTGCGGCGACGCCCCGCCATTGAGATGACAGCTCATGAAACTTCGATGCAGCGGACCATTGACCTCGCAGTCTGCGTTGAGGTCCTGAAACTGCGAATAGATCTGTAGAATTGGGTAGTCCTGCAGCTGGTGAATGACTTCGTTGGCCCAGTCATCCCGAGCGAGCATCATGTCAGCATCGCACCAGGCCACATAACCCCATCCAAGCGGTAGCCGAGAAACACCGATACGGATGAGGTTTTCTTTCAGCCAGAGGATATGGCGTGTCCGGACTTGGATATCGAATGGGTCATCGGCCTGAGTAACGGCGAAGTCACGATCTCCAAACGCACACTCGACTGTAATGAGCGTGGCGCCCGCTTCATATACACGCTTGCGAAAGTCCTGGTAGAGCGACCAGAGCTTCCTGGAGCGCATGGCATTGAAGATCGGGGTTATGACAAACAGCTTGTCATGGATGCGATCAGGACGACTGAAGAAGGTCTTCAGTTCAGACGAAGGCGCTACATCGACAGGATGCATTCAGTGCTCGTATGTGAAAAAGGGGACATGGCCTTGCGACGCGTGCCCCCTTTGGTTCCCCTTTTTCGACCACGAATGTGGTGGAAGATCGCCGAGTTGCGGCTTATCCCGCCGGGATCGCGCTTTTGAGGATCTCTAGATCCGCAATGATGCGTTTGAGCGCGTCGGTCTGGGCTGCCGTGAGCTGAACCCCGGTGCCGGGCTGTGGCGCGGGCGTGGGCGGCGGAGTCATGGACGCGGGATCTTTGCTCGCGTCATGAAGGAAGCCGAGCATCATCACGTTCCATGCGATCGTCTCCCACGTGCTGAACTCGTTGGAGTTGAGCAGGGACCAGCCATCGCCATAACGCCGTTGAATCGGCAGAGCGTCCCAGTCGGGGGAAAGCTTTTTGGATACAGCCGTCTGGTAGGACTGGCCACTAGCCCCTGCAGTCGGACCGAAGACAAGGATACCGGGCGCGTTGCCAATGGGCTTGCCGACGTGATCACTGGTCACACCATCAGAAAGGCCGTACTTGGTGAAGTACGAGTCGCAGTGACCGGGGCTATTGGGTGAATCCGTTCCCAGTCCCGTGTAGAATGACCTGCCAAGCGGATTGAGACCGAGAGCGTAGTCTGCAAGCTGCGAGACGGTGTTGGTATACTTTTGACGCTTGGTCGCGTCCGTCTCGAAGAGCGTGGCAAAGGCACAGACTTCCGCGTATCGCCCCTGGGCCGTCATCGCGCCCCATGAATAGAACTTGTTGACCCCTTGGCTGTAGGGGCTGTTCTCGGTGTCCACATTCATGTAGCCACCGCTCGCAGCGCCCTGCAGGATCTTGCTCTTCAGCGCCGTGGCCAGCGTGGCATCCACCGCACGATCGGTGGGCAGCAGGTAGCTCACGAAGTGAACGGTGAGGCAGTTGGCTGCTGTATTGCCCGGGAGGTATTGCTCGGGCCAAGCGCCCACCACCACGACGGCTTGCGCAGCTGCCTTGAACAGATCGTGAAACGGCTGTTCCCCTGTGGCTAGATAGAGCTGTAGCGCAGGGTACAGAAACCGCGTGGCAGCCTGGTTGACGTTCGTGGTTCGCTGAAGATACGCCCATGCCATCCGCGCACGATTGAGCAGCGCGTCGGCATGGGCCGAGTCAAACGGGCGAACCAAGCGCGAAGCTTGCGCGAACATCCCGCAGGCAAACGCGGTAGTCTCCTCGAGCGGGGCCCACGTGCCATACATGCCCGGATCGCTCGCAGCACTGTGGACTCCGTACGTGGGCTCTGCGTCGCGTTGCGTGCCGGCTCGCACGCCACCCTGCAGTGGATCTCCCGCCGTGGTGATCTGTAAGTTTTCCCAAAGCAGAAGGCCCCATAGGGCCTCGTCGAGAAAGTCCGGAATGCCGTTTCCGGATTCCGGGAGGTTGTACTGCCGGTCAATGAAGTGCGAAGGCCACGCTTCGTAGGTGCTCAGCATGAGCAGCGGGATGAGCGTATGCGTAGGCCGGCGTTGGAAGTCGCCTGCGTCGTGGTAGCCGCCCCGAATCTGGGCCATTGCCGCACCGGAAGGGACGCTGATAAAGCCGTTTCCGGGATACTGTGCACGCGTGTCAGCAATCTTCGCGTGACAGATCCCGCGTGTGAATTCCGTATACGGGCTTTCTAGGGCGATCCCGCAGCGCTGGTGATAGAGCCCCCGCGTTGCGACGTAGGCAGCCTTGCGGGTGTACTCCTGGCCAATCCCGAACGATCGCGATCGGCCGCACCCTGGCACCGAGACAAAGTACGGGCCGCCGGCAGGCACCGTATCCAGAGGCAGGCGATAAACCCACTCACCCGATGTCGGGGCCGTGGCGCTCACCGCGGTGTCATCGAACTCCCGGGCGACGGTGCCCGAAAAGACTACGTTGCCAGTCTTCTCATCGATCACCTGATAGCCCGGGAACGGACTGAAACGAAGTGAACCGCCGTTGCCGAGGTATGCGCCGAACACGGCCCAACGGGACGTTGCTCGATCCGAGTAACCGACTTGGTTGACCTTGATCGATTCACAAAACGTGGTTCGGCTGCCGAACACGATGCTTTGGCTGCCGTAGGGGCCCGTTACCGCATAGGTTGTGCCGTCCTGCAGAAGCGCCGCCAAATGCAAGTAGATGCGATGGCGTACCGTCACAGGATACGTGTTGGGCTGCGTTGCGGTCTTCGCTTTGCCCTCATCCCAGGGCACCGAGTCGCGATGAATCGCAACGGGCGGCTGTCCGTTCACCTGCCAATGGGTAGGGTCAAGATCCAGCGTATCGGGAGCTGTGCCGATCCCGCTTTCGTCTTGGCTGCTCTCGGCGACCACCACGAGAACGGAAGGCGTCGCAGCGTGAATCTCGATGATCTTCGGTGTGGTGGTCATGGTGATAGCTCCCGAATCTTCCTTAGCAAGGCGGACAAGTCTGGTGATCCCGGCAGACAAGCGTCGGCACCCGCGGCCTTGGCTTGTTCAAGCCGTTCCTTCGACATGTCCAAGTTTGAAAAGAGAATCACCGGGATTTTGGACGTGATCTCGGTCGCGCGAATGCACTTGCACAGCTCAAAGCCGTTCAGCACATCCATCCAGATGTCACTCACCACGACATCCGGAAGATATCCACGAGCAAGCCTGAAGGCCTCCATGCCGTCGTGAGCCGGGATGACCGTAAAGCCCATGCCGGTCAGCATCTCTCTCAGGGCTCTGAGCCAGCGCGGGTTGTCATTCACCAGCAGGATGGTTTTGTTGCGGTCTACCACCTGTCGAGTGTAGCGCTTGCACCAAGACCATCATGTCTTGGTGGTACTTCTCGAAGCGTCCCTCGAGCCGCTCCATCCACTCGGTGACCTGACTGGCCGTGGTCTCGTTCTGATGAACGACGCGCAGGTTTTCCTTGGCGGCCTCAAGCGTCTTGTTCGCGTATTCATTGGCCTCTCGAACGCGAAGATCCTGCAGCTCTTTGAGTTCCTTCAGGGCCCCTTGGTAGAGTTGTAAGCTGTCCTGAAGTTGCTTCTCTCTGGCTTCCTGACGCTTGTCATCTCGACCGTACAGCGTCTTGATGGCGTACAGGGCAACCAGCAGAAAGATCCCGAGCGCTCCATAGTCAACAAGGCGATCCAGGTGCGTCGCGTCCGCCAAAGCTACGTAGATCACGTGGCGAGCAGTTCAGGGAAGTGCTGGTGTAGCAATTCGATCCCGTATCGCGCTTCCTCGCTACTCACGATCCCGCTACTGATGGACGTTGCAGCGCTTTCGAGCATGTCCCGTGCAAGCAACAGATCTGCCGCCCCCAGCGCATAGCCGTGATTTAGCTGGCCTGCGAGATCATCCAGCGAGGGCAGTCTCCCTGTCATCGCGTATTCAATCTCAGCGGCCGCATAGAACCCAGGCACTTCGTACCCTACGCGCTTGTGGCCCGAGGTCGCATAGAAGTAGGCAAACTTCAGCTTGTCTTTCGACCACTGGCGCGCGTGCACAAGCTCGTGGCAGACGGTTCTAATCTTGCGGTTGGGCGGCAGGCCCGGCGTCAGATAGATCCAGCTACCTGCCGTGAAACTCCGACCGTCGAGCAGTTGGGTCAGATCGGGGATCCCCGCAGCCTTGAGCGCTCCCTGAAAAACCTGGAACTCCCATGCATCGTCACGGTCTACAATCCGCGCACCGAAGTGCTCGGCCATTAGATCCGTGAATGCCTGCGCTTCGCTCTCGGTCGCAAGTCGCGTCATGGCAAACCTCCGTCTTGGGCAAGGCATCGGTCCATCGGGACACACGCAAAGATCTTGCGGCTAGGGTCATAGACGGACGGTACTTCGCAGCAGACGGCCGAGATCTCCCGGCATGGACGATTCATATCCACCCAGCTTGTCGGCGCGGAGACACTGCAAACCTGCGGAGCGCCCGCAGGGGAACAGCGTTGCGCGCGTGGCGGGCAGTTGTCCGGGGGTGGAAGGGATGGACACGCCGTAAACAGCGGCACCAGTGCGATCAAAGCGAGTTTGAGCGGCATCGCTTTATCTCACCCGAATCTCTGACAGACCCAGGCCCGGGATAAAGATCGCGAGCAGCCAGAGCACCACCGCAATAATCACGACCGCGTTGAGAATCTGCCGGATCTTGGCATCCATCGGGATGATGGAATTGACCAGCCACAGAAGCACGCCGATCACAATGAGCACGAGGATCACGTGAAGTAACGTCACGGTTCACTCCCTTCTGTCTCGATGACGGACGCGGGCTTGGGTTGCACAACAGCCACGGCCGCAGTTGCCGGCGCTTGCGTAGCCTTCCAGGTCGAAACTTCGCGTTCGATCATCTGTGCAATCAGATACTCGGGGCGCTCGATGCCAAGCGCTCGGAGCGTGTCGATTGCTCGCTGCCCTTGCACCACGACGTCATCCATCGCAGACTGCTTGGTCGACAGCGCCGCAGCGGCGGACCAGTAACCTGGCTTGGCAGGATCCTTGAGGTCCTGAACTCGCTGCACACGACTGCCCACCGCAACATCCGCGAGCTTCTCGAGGGCTTCTAGAGCTTTTGCGTAGCGTGCATCTTTGACGTAGGGCCGCACGATCGGAATGACCGCCAGCGCGACGCCGCCGATTGCCGTGAGCAGGGCAATGAACTGCGAGAAGGTCATGGTCGTAGCGCTCGGTCGATCAACTGCTGGTCTTCGTAGGTGACTCGTGTCTCTGGAACGCTGGCAAACGTGAAGGTCTCTTGGTCCCCGTCCCAATCTCGGTTGCCGCCTGGCGACATCAGGGCATTCTTGGAACTCAAGCCCGGCGCGCAGCCGGGCGGATACTCTTCGTTGTATGCAACGTCACAGATATGGAGCGTGGCCATCTCGGGATGGGGGCCGTTGTAAATTCGCCAGTGGATGAGCTCGTGGCCTGTCGTGGCCATCATCGCAAACATCCCAGGCGCCTTGACCGGATCCACCAGCGCTTCATGGGCACCCAGGCGGTATTCGCCTTGTCCCCCACGGTCTCCCGTGTCCGCGCACCGAACATCGACCTCGCCAGCTGTCGAGACATGCCAGCCGAAGGACTCGATCTCACCCCGTGCCCATCCCTGCTGCGGTTCAACGCAATCGACGATGGCCACAGCGACATCACGTCCGCCCACTGGCTTGTCTGCACCGGCGCCACCGCAAGCCACGAGCAGAAGGCCGAGGATCGCTAGAAGGGTGCGCATGGCGCCTCGTTGGGGCGATTGGGATCGTCTTCGCATCGGTTCAGCGCGTCGGGTCCGGTGAAGCAGAAGATCTCGGTCGTGTGGACGTAGCACCAGAAGTCAGTCGGCATCGCGTCGGCAACTTCCGCGACAACCGGAACATCAGCGGGTGCAGCGAAGCTTGGAATACGCTGAAGGCCAGCATCGTAAGACAGCACGCGCTGGCGACAGCCTAACGCGAAGACCAGGAGCCATAGGACAAGCGCGTGCTGCATGGCTAGGCTGGTGGCACGCCTGCAAACCCGTCCCACATCACACCGACCACGTAATCTACGAGTTGGTTCAGATCGCCGGTCGTGTCAACGCTACCCTCGGCAGCCATAGTCAAGACGACGGGGCTACCGTTCTGCACGCCAAACGTGAACTTCGCTTGAATGTCCCCGTTCATGGCGCACTGCTTGGCGAATCGATCGTTGAACTGATAGGTCGCCTCGCGCACGGCCCTTGCGAACATCAGGCTTTCTGCCGGAGGGCTCGGCAAAGACACGATATAGTTGGCTTTTCTGAGCAGCGCGACCTGCACCTGCTCAATGAGCGGCGCGTAAGAACTCAGGGCGTAAATCTGACGAAGTGTTGGCATGGCGAAACCTTGCGAGCCTCGTGCTACAAAAGAGACGAGGCGCTTCGAAGTGTTGACGCGTGATTACCCGAACGACGTGACCCGATCGTGATCGTGCACAACGTCATCACGGGGGAAACCTTTTACAGCCCCGGGAAACTCTCGATGGCTGAGTACATTGAGAAGCGAGAGCGTGCGCTAGATATGCTCGCCAGGAGTCTAGAGGACGGCTCTGCGATCACAGAAGCTGCCGTGGCCACTGGCCGTGTTAAGCTTGTATGGCGCCGCGTTGCATGGTTCCGTATCGGCGAACCGTTGGCCAATCCTCCGCCTCGAGACAAAACACCACTACCGTTACCGTAGCTACGGGTAGTCGGTGACGGCGTCTTTGACGGTCAGCGTCCCGCTCATTGCGAGAATCCTGCGACCGCCCGCGAGCTGGATGAACAGGTCAAACACGTACGTGCCTGCGGCAATGAGCGCCGTGGCGGCTTCATCGACGTTGAGCCGAAACGAGTTGTCGGCGTCATCGAGCTCAACGCCGGTGCTCTCGGTCCAATCCACTGCAGCCGACGAGGCAGACGCGCTTGCGCGTGCTTGCGTGTGGGCTGTGGCATCCGTGAGATCGAAGGCAACGTTGTCTTCATCGACGGGAAAGTACTTTTTGGTCACGAAGGTCTCGCCCTGCGTGAAGGCGAGCGGCGTTTGAATGGGAATGCGGTTTGCCATGACTTACTCGTAGTAACCGACAGCTTGGATGGCGAAGACTGGTGAGCTGGCGCCCTCGAGCTTGTACTCAATTACCTGAGAACCATCGGTCTCAATATTAAACTCCTGGACCGACCCGGCTCCTACCGCTTTGGTTAGGTTTGTGGTGTCGCCATTCGTTCTAAACTTCGCAGTGCCTGCGCTGTCAACGTAGATGCATTCGAGAGTAGCCATGTACGAGTGTGAGGGCATCCAAGCGGATAGACTCTGGTCGGTGTAAGTGCTGGGCGTCGCAGTGGCAATGACATAATCGCTAATCTTCGATCGCCGCCACGTGACCTTGTTCGCATGTTTGAAGAACGGCCGAATATTCCCGCTACCATCGACGTAGTAACTGCAGATATACACCCGCGTGGCGTCGCCTGACTTGAACGTCCGGCTGGCATCAGGGCCCGTGGTCGAGCGCTCATAGGCGATCAGGCCGAGACTCTCGTATCCGTAGAGATAGTGCCAGGTGTCGTTGGAATCAGACCCAGGCGCAACCGTGGCTGCAGCCTGCGCATCGAAAGGGACGTTACCGATGTACATCTTCTGAAAGCCCTCAACGGTGATATGTGTACCGTCGGAGCTAGCTGCGTTCCTGGCGCCAATCAGAAGTCCCGCGAACCCGTTTTTGAGCGTCGTGACCGCGAGGTTTGTGAGGTTCTTTTGGTCGTTCAGATAGACGGTTCGGTTCGTCACCGCCTGGAATGCATCGTCGACGCTCCCGGCGTCGAGAGCGTCACCGTTGTCGGGTACCGTGACGTCTGCGGTGAACTCGTTGACCGGAGTAATGTCGTGCGACATAAGATGAACCTCTAGAAGTCCGAAGGTTTCTTGTTGTACTTGTAGAAACGCAATCGCTGGATTCGAGCCGAGAAGACCTTCGTCTTGTTCGATTGCAAAAAGTCCAGCGTGCCCGAGATCGTCAGGGCTCCAAACGTGGGCGGGCTGCCGGTGCTAATGCGGACCGGCGAGCTGGCGTTCACGGCATACTGCACGCTTGTGACTTGCCCACCGCCGACACAGACAAAGATCCGCAAGCGATCCTCGCGTGCCCAGCTCATCGTGTTGGGTGTCGTATAGAGCGTGCCGCCGATCGTGATCTTGACCGCTTGGGTAGCGTTGTCGATGACGCAGTTGTTGCTGGCATCGATGTACCACAGCGTCATATCCGCGCTGTATTCATTGAATGCGCCCTTGGGCTCACATTCGATGTAGCAGCGAAGGCTTCCGTCTTCAGCCAAGCAGGTGTTGCCGACGTTGCGATACCAGCGAGGAGCAGCGCGAGTAACAGCACCGAGAATGGTTTCAGTGGGGAAAAACGCACTTGCTGCGCTACCCTGGATGTCAAGGAGATCTAGATACGTATCCCTGGCACCAGCCCCCAGTCCGCCGCTACTCGTTCGGTTGTTACCATCCGCACCACGTAGAATAGGGCCCGTGCTGCCCGCGCCACCTGTATTGACGTACGTGGCTCGCGTCCAGTTGGTAGGCGCGGTTCCAGCAAACAGAATCTGAAACGTGACGCCGCCCGTGTCATTTGTGATCTGAGACGTCGCGCCAACTGAACCCGCTTTATGCCAAATCGAGATCGTTTGCGTGATCCCGCCTGGGCGCCCATAGCCTAGGTGATAACCGGGGTTGCCGCTCGTTGTCTGAGAGCGGTCTGCGAGAATGCTGCCATCTGGTCCCGCTGTAGCATTGGCCGTAACCGTGCCGCCGCCGCCATTGGTCCACGCGGAAACGTCTCGGTTGTTTGAGACGACGGACGTTCTCGCTTCATCGATCACCAATCCGGGTGACGTGTTGTTCTTGCCAACCGGAACACTGCTCGAGCTCGAAAGTCCGGAATCAGTTGAGACGGTCGTGGGGCTGGTTTGTACCGTGTATTGCGAGGATAGCCGCTCATACAGCGTGCCGGTTCCAGTCATCGAACCGACACCCGGAGCCTTGTTCGTCCAGTCGACCTCGAAAACGGTCTCGACCCGTCTCCAGCCGTTTGCGGCGATTACCGGGATCATGAGCTAACCGGCAAGAGTCCACTGAGCCGGCGAAAGAGAGACCTTGGTGAACATGCGTACGTAACGATTGTCTGCAACGACGGCCGTGGAGTTGCCATCAATCGTCCCAGAGGACTGCACGTCAAACGTACTCGGATGCGTCCCCGCTGAATTGGTAATGTCTTGAAACACGTGCACGTGATACAGGCCCGAGGCGGCAGGCAGTGTGATTGCGCGGTCTGCCGTGGAGTTTACGAAGTGCCAGGTCTTCGTCGGGTCTGCGATCACATTGCCGGCGATCGTCTCGTAATCACCGATAGCCGTCGCGCCAAAGTAGTTTGTAGTGCTGCCAGCGACGCCGATGTTTAACGGATTGTCACCGATGAAGACCCATGCACCGCCCGCGCGGATATAGGTTTTGTTCAGCGTCGAGTCGTAGACGATTAGGCCGTCTGGCGGCGTCGAGATCGCATTGCGCTGTGTCGTCGTCGGCCGTGGGAGTAGCAATCCCTTGGTCGTGGTGTTGAGCTCGAGGATGGCTGCGGCCGCGGGATCTGCCAGCGCACCATCCGTGAGGTACATCGGGACCTTGATGCCGTGCCGGACATCATCAAGGTCCGCGAGAATCGTCGATGATCCGGACTGCCATGTATGCTTGCCAGAGTTCGCGCGTGAGCCAGACTGATACTTCGCCGTCAGGTTCCCGGTGAGGTTGCCGAGCGTGAAGTTGTTGCCCGTCGCGGTACTGAAGTCTAGCGTGAGGATGGGAATCGAGGTGTTGTTTGCCTCGTTGCGACCGTACAGGGATAGGTTGTAACGGAAGTACAAACCCGCCGCGCCGAACGTCGTGCCAACGCTTGGCTCGATGCCGAAGTGGGCTTCGTCGCCGGCGCCAAGCCCGGTAACACCAACGTCCTCCCAGCTGGTCCCGTTAAACTGTGAGATCTTGCCGGTCGTGAGGTTGTAGACAATGA
>Ga0068864_100002660_pt1 | contig 14760 bp, 15 predicted proteins | sample KBSSwiS72_FD_66586 | JGI IMG/M metagenome (GOLD analysis project Ga0068864, IMG submission 66586) | Switchgrass rhizosphere microbial communities from Kellogg Biological Station, Michigan, USA - KBS Switchgrass S7-2 | ecosystem: Host-associated > Plants > Roots > Rhizosphere > Soil ... | reverse complement strand
CCATCGCGCAGACGAAGGACTTCGCCGAGCGCGTCGTCGATCGCACGCCGGGCGGCCGCGTCGAGCATGTCGCCGTCCGCAGCCAGCGCGGCGCGCGTAGCCGCAACGAGCTGGTCGGCTTCGACCTGCGCCTCGGTCAACGCGCGCGCGGCGACGTCGTCGGTCGCGTGCGCGACGGATTCCTGCAGCATGCGCGCGATCTCGCTGTCGGAGAGGCCGTACGAGGGGTGCACGACGATCGCGGCCTCCACGCCCGACGTCTGCTCGCGCGCCGACACCGAAAGCAGCCCGTCGGCATCGACCTGGAACGTCACCTGGACGCGCGCGGCGCCGGCCGGCATTGGCGGAATGCCGCGCAACTCGAACCTCGCAAGCGACCGGCAATCGGCGACCTTCTCGCGCTCGCCCTGCACGACGTGGATGGCGATCGCCGTCTGGCCGTCCTTGAACGTCGTGAACTCCTGCGCGCGCGTGACCGGAATGGTGGAGTTTCGCGGAACGATCTTCTCCGCGAGTCCGCCCATGGTCTCGAGACCGAGCGACAGCGGGATGACGTCCAGCAGCAGCCAGTCGTCGCCTGCCGCGCGATTGCCCGCCAGCACGTTCGCCTGGATCGCGGCGCCGAGTGCTACGACCTGGTCGGGATCGAGGTTGTTGAGCGGCGGCTGGCCGAAGAATTCGCCGACGGCCTTCTGAATCTGCGGCATCCGCGTGGCGCCGCCGACCATGACGACGCCGTGAACGTCGGCCGGCTTGAGTCCCGCATCGCGCAGCGCGCGCTTCACGGGACCGAGCGTCTTCGCGACGAGGTGCGCGGTGATCTCGGTGAACGTGTCAGCGGACAGCGCGAGATCGACTTTCGTGCCGTCGGCGAGCGTCGCGTAGATCGGCGCGGACGGATGCAGCGTGAGATTTTCCTTCGCCTCGCGCGCCTTCACCAGCATGGCGCGCGTGTCCTCGGGCGAGAGCGGCGGCAGGCGGGCCGCTTCCAGCGCCCAGCAATGCACGCGATGGTCGAAATCGTCGCCGCCGAGCGCCGAATCGCCGTTGGTCGCGAGCACTTCGAACACGCCGCGCGTGAGCTTCAAGATCGAGATGTCGAACGTGCCGCCGCCGAGATCGTAGATCGCGTACGTGCCCTCGGCGCCGTGGTCGAGGCCGTAAGCAATGGCGGCGGCCGTCGGCTCGTTCAGAAGGCGCAACACGTCGAGGCCGGCGAGCTTCGCGGCGTCCTTCGTCGCCTGCCGCTGCGCGTCGTCGAAGTACGCCGGAACAGTGACGACGGCGCCCGCGAGCTTGCCGCCGAGGCTCGCCTCGGCGCGCACCCGCAATGCGCGCAGGATCTCGGCGGAGACTTCGACCGGGCTCTTGACGCCCGCTCGCGTTGCGAGCTTCACCATGCCCGGCTCTTCGACGAAGCGATAGGGAAAGCGCCGGGCATCGGGCATGTCCGCGAGCCCGCGGCCCATCATTCGCTTCACGGAGACGATCGTGTTGCGCGGGTCGCGCGCCTGCATTGCCTGCGCGGCATAGCCGACGTCGACGCCTCGCTCGCCATAGCGGACGATCGAGGGAAGAAGCGGATGCCCGTTCTCGTCCGGCAGCACCACAGGAATGCGGTTGCGCACCGTCGCGACGAGCGAGTTCGTCGTCCCGAGATCGATGCCGACGGCGAGCCGGTGCTGGCGCCGGGCCGGCTCGTCGGGCTCGGAGATTTGCAGCAGCGCCATCAGCGCGTCGCCCGCATCATTGGCGCACGGCGGTGATTGCAGGCCATCATTCTTCCACCATCGCGAGCATGGCGTCGATGTCGGCGACCACCTTTGTCACAAAGCGCAGCTCGCGCACGGGACCGCGGGCCCGGTCCCAGGCCTTCTCGTCGAGCAGCGCAGCGACGCCGGCTTCGAGCGCTCGCGCCTCTTCGTGCACTTGCTCCAGAACGCGCTCCAGGCCGGCGATGTCTCCGTTCTCCGCGGCATCCGAGGCAGCCTCGCGGCGCTCGAGCTGCCGCTCGAGGAAGTCGAGCGGAAGGCGGGTGTCCGTCTCATCGACGGCATTCACGCCGTGAAGCGACAACAAGTATTGCGCGCGCGTTACCGGATCCTTGAGCGCGCGATACGCTTCGTTGGCGCGTGCCGAAGCCTGGAGGGCGAGCCGCTGCTCCGTTGCGTCCGCGGTTGCGTAGCGGTCAGGATGCACTTCGCTCTGCAGCGTCTGGTAGGCACGATCGAGCGCCGCCGGTTCAAGGCGGAAACGCTCGGGAAGGCCGAACAGCTGGAAGTGATTGCGCGAGAAATCGATCATCAGCATCCCGCGCCGCGGGTCGAGACGACGTCATCCTAGCCCCTGACGTCGAGCAAAGGTTCAAACGTTGAACGACTCTCCGCAACCGCAAGAATCCTTCACGTTCGGGTTGTTGAACTTGAAGCCTTCGTTCAGCCCCTCGCGCGCGAAATCGAGCTCGGTGCCGTCGAGGAATTGCAGGCTTTTCGGGTCCACCAGCACCTTGACGCCGTGACTTTCGAATGCGAGGTCCTCGGGCCGGACGTCGTCGGCGTACTCGAGCTTGTAGGCGAGGCCCGAGCACCCGGACGTGCGGACGCCGAGCCGCAGCCCGACGCCCTTCCCGCGCTTGTCGAGGCTTTTTGCGACGTGCTTCGCCGCCGATTCGGTCAACGTGATGGCCATGTCAGTCGAGCAATTCAGTCCGCGGCCTGCTTTTGCGCCTCGGCTCGCATCTGCGGTGCCACCCCGTGCTTCGACTTGTAGTCGGCGACCGCCGCCTTGATCGCATCCTCGGCGAGGATCGAGCAGTGGATCTTGACCGGCGGCAGGGCGAGCTCTTCCGCGATCTGCGTGTTCCGGATTGCCGCGGCTTCGTCGAGCGTCTTGCCTTTGACCCACTCCGTGACGAGCGACGACGAGGCGATTGCGGAGCCGCAGCCGTAGGTCTTGAACTTCGCGTCCTCGATGACGCCGTCCTTGCCGACCCGGATCTGCAGCTTCATGACGTCGCCGCACGCCGGAGCGCCGACCATGCCGGTCCCGACGTCGTCCGCGTTCTTCGCGAACGAGCCGACGTTGCGCGGATTTTCGTAATGATCGAGAACCTTGTCGCTGTATGCCATTTTACGTCTCCTGTTCGACCGCCGTGCGCTTTCTGCCGCGCCCGTCAGCTCGGCTGCATCGATGCACTGCCGTCAGTGCGCAGCCCATTGGACCGTGTCGAGGTCGACACCGTCCTTGTACATCTCCCACAACGGCGAAAGCTCGCGCAGCTTCTCGACCTTGCGGCGGATGAGCGCGATCGTGTAGTCGACCTCCTCCTCCGTCGTGAAGCGGCCGATCGTGAAACGGATGGAGCTGTGCGCGAGCTCGTCGCTTCGTCCGAGCGCCCGCAACACATACGAAGGCTCGAGCGACGCCGACGTGCAAGCAGAGCCCGACGACACCGCGATGTCCTTGATCGCCATGATCAGGCTTTCGCCCTCGACGAAGTTGAAGCTCACGTTGAGATTGTGCGGAACGCGCCGCTCGAGATCGCCGTTGACGTAGATCTCCTCGATCTCGCTCAGGCCCTTCGCGAGCCGGTCGCGCAGCATGCGGATGCGCTCGTTTTCCGTGGCCATCTCGGCCTTCGCAATCCGGAACGCTTCGCCCATGCCGACGATCTGGTGCGTGGGCAGCGTGCCCGAACGCATTCCTCGCTCGTGGCCCCCGCCGTGCATCTGCGCCTCTAGCCTCACGCGCGGCTTGCGCCGCACGAACAGCGCTCCGACGCCCTTCGGCCCGTACGTCTTGTGCGCCGAAAACGACATGAGGTCGACCTTGAGCGCCGCGAGGTCCACGGGAATCTTGCCCGTCGCCTGCGCCGCATCGACGTGAAACAGGATCCCGCGCGCGCGGCAGATCTCGCCGATCGCCGCGATGTCCTGCACGACGCCGATCTCGTTGTTCACCGCCATCACCGATACCAGGATCGTGTCGGGCCGAATCGCCGTCTTGAACGCTTCGAGGTCGATGAGGCCGTCGGGCAGCACGTCGAGGTAGGTGACCGAATAGCCTTCGCGCTCCAGCTCGCGCATGGTATCGAGCGTCGCCTTGTGCTCGGTGCGCACCGTGACGAGGTGCTTGCCCTTGTCCTTGTAGAAATGCGCGACGCCCTTGAGCGCGAGATTGATCGACTCGGTCGCGCCCGACGTGAATACGAGCTCCTTCGGATCGCAGTTGACGAGCGCCGCGATGTGCCCCCGCGCTTCCTCGACCGCTTTCTCGGCGCTCCAGCCCAGCGAATGGGAACGGGACGCGGGGTTGCCGAAATTCTCCGTGAGGCACGGAATCATCTTTTCAGCGACCCGCGGATCGACGGGCGTCGTGGCCGAGTAGTCGAGGTAGATCGGTGTCTTCATTGAATCGCTGTCCTTCGGTCGATGCGATGCGGGACGTCGGTCACGCCACTTCGGCGGGTTCGGGCGTGCGGGAGCCGGGCGCTGGCGGGCGCTGGTCCTGCAGCACCGTCACATCCGGTTTCTGCTGCTGCGCGACGAGCTCCGCCAGGGTCACGGAGCGGAGGTAGCCGAAGATGTGCTGATTCAGATTGGCCCAGAGCTCGTGCGTCATGCAGCGTTTGCCGTCGTCCTTGCAATTTTCGCGGCCGCCGCACTTCGTGGCGTCGATCGGCTCGTCCACGGCGACGATGACGTCCGCCACTGAGATCGAATCCGGAGCACGCGCCAGCCGGTACCCGCCGCCCGGCCCGCGAACGCTTTCAACGAGCGAGTGCCTGCGCAGTTTGCCGAAAAGCTGCTCGAGGTACGAAAGGGAGATCTTCTGCCGCTGGGACACTCCGGCCAGCGTTACCGGTGTTTTCGTGCCGTGCATCGCGACATCGATCATCGCGGTAACGGCGAATCGTCCTTTGGTGGTGAGTCGCATGATCGTTCACCCGTAGTGAGTTGGTACATTGCAATGAGTAGCCGCCGGGACGGGCGGTTCCCCAAATATGGGGGCACCGGCGCGGATTCGTATTTTACTGCAATCCCGACTAAGTTAGTCAACTAATCGTCGGGCAAGTTCAGTCCGCGCGAATAAAATCGAGGGCGACCTCACTCGATCATCTGACTGAGCCGCTTCGGGTCGAAACCCTCGGCCACTGCCTTGGCCTCGCCGCATTCGACGCCCCGGTCCTCGAGGCGCGAGATCAATTCCTGCATGCGGGCGTCCGTCTCGACCGCATGGTCGATCAGGCGGTGGATGGCCTGGGCCATGGGATCGTTCATGTCCGCTGCGATGGCATACGCCGAGAAGCCGAGCTTCGCCGCCTGGCTTTCACGGCGAGCGGCTTCGTCCTTTTCCAGGATCCTGGCGGGGATGCCCACCGCAGTCGCTCCTGCCGGAACATCGCGCACTACGACGGCATTTGAGCCTATCTTGGCGCCATCTCCCACCAAAATGGGCCCGAGGATTTTCGCCCCGGCGCCGATCACCACTCCTCTGCCAAGCGTCGGATGGCGTTTGCCTGCTTTCCACGACGTGCCACCCAGAGTGACGCCGTGGTAAAGCGTGCAATCGTCCGAGATCTCGGCGGTCTCGCCAATGACGATGCCCATCCCGTGGTCGATGAAGACTCTGCGGCCGACGACGGCGCCGGGGTGAATTTCAATGCCGGTAAGCCAGCGCGACCAGTGGGCAAGCCAACGGGCGAGCCAGCGCATTCCGGCCATCCAGAGCGGGTGCGCGACGGTTCTGTGCCACACCAGGGCATGCAGACCCGGGTAGCACGTGAGGACCTCCCAGCGCGTGCGCGCGGCCGGGTCGCGGTCGAAGACGACGGCGATGTCTTCGCGGAGTCGACTGAACATATGCGGCATTTTCCCATTTCCGACTGGGACACTCAACTATTGGCTTCGACGCAACAATCGCATCGGGGCGACGCGTCTAGGCATGGCCCGCTTTTCGGCTCCGCCGGCGCGTGCCCGCCGCCGCGAAAATTAAATAACATCGGCCGAACCGGAAAATACAATGACGGACGGCTCCGCGTTCGGCGATCGGCGGCTTCCCACTGTCAGGAGGAATGATGACGCAACGACCGACACTGCTCGGAGCGTTGCTGGCCTTGACGACGATCGCGCAGCCTGCAGCGGCGCAGGAAGTCACGCTCAAGGTCCATCACTTCTGGCCGGCCACGGCGATGCCGCCCTCGACGATCCTCGCGCCCTGGTGCCAGCGGATCGCGACGGAATCGAACAACCGGATGAAGTGCCAGATCTATCCTGCGATGCAGCTCGGCGGCACGCCGCCGCAGCTCATCCAGCAGGCGATGGACGGCGTCGCCGACATCGTCTGGACGCTCCCAGGCTATACCGCCGGCCGCTTTCCGATAATGGAGGTGTTCGAGCTTCCGTTCATGTCGCAAAGTGCCGAGGCGACGAGCCAGGCTGCGTGGGACTACTACACGCAATACGGCTACAAGGAATTCCCGGGGATCAAGGCGCTCGCAGTCAACGTCCACGACAACGGCTACCTCCACACCGTGACCCGGCCGGTGAAGGTGCTGTCGGATTTCAAGGGTCTCAAGATGCGCGCGCCGACACGGCAGACGAACAGGCTGCTGGCGGCGCTGGGCGCTACACCGGTCGCCATGCCGCTGCCGGCGCTCCCGAACGCGCTGTCGAAAGGCCTCGTCGACGGTTACATGCTGCCATGGGAGGTGATTCCTTCGATCAGGGCGCAGGAGTTCACGAAGTTCGATAGCGAGACCGACCCCAAGTCGCGCGCGCTGTACACCGCCGTGTTCATGCTGGCGATGAACGAGGCGAGATACGACGGCCTGCCGCCCGACTTGAAGAAGGTGATCGACGCGAACTCCGGCTACGCACTGTCGAAAATGGCGGGCCATGCGTGGGACGCGTCCGCGCCGCCGGCGCGCAAGATCGCGGCGGACCGCGGCAACGGGTTCTACACCATTCCGGCGTCCGAGCTCGACAGGTGGCAGAAGGCGACGGCAAACGTGCCCGACGACTGGATGAAAGACGTCGCGGCGAAAGGCGAGGACGGCAAGCTGCTGCTGCAGGCGGCGAAGGACCTCATCAGCAAATACGAGGGCAAGTGAGACCGGCGCGATCGGCGCCACGCCGCTGCTTCTCTTTCGGGCATGTCGGAGTCGCTCGCGAAGTGCGACATCAGCATCGTGCGGTTCGCGCTCGTCAACGCAGCAGAACCGCCGCCCCGACGAGGCCGATCGTCACGAACGCGAACAGGATGCGGTAGGCGAACCCCAGAACCATCGCGCGCGCGCCGATGCCGAGCCACGGTCCCCCGTACACGACGCTCGTCGACCGCGCGAGGCAGACGAACATCCACGCCATAAGTGCGCCCGCGACCCATCCGCCGGAGAGGAGTGTCGCGAGCGACCCCAGGACGAAAAGGAACGCATGGTTGTGCGCCGCGAACACGAGATGCTCGCCGTAACGCCGCGGGCGCGATGGATAGGGGCGGCTTCGTCCGAAATACGCGACCTTGAGCAGCCCAGCGAACACGGGAAGCAGCGCGAACATCGCATACGGCCCGTAGCGCAGGGTCCCCGCCTTGACCTGCTCGACCTTCTGCGCACGCGACAGGCTATTGAACCGTGCGATCGGCTTCGAGCAGTTGAGAGGTCCCCGCGAGGTCGTTCAGGTTCAGGTTGAAGTTGTCGTCCAACACCACGAAGTCGCCTTTGTCTGGCTTCTCCAACGTCTCCAGCTGCGCGCGCTTTTCGACGCGCGGCCGCTGCTCCGTCCCAGGCTGCCGAGCCATCGAGTCAATCGACCGTCAACGGCGGTCGAGCAGCTGATCGATGCGGGCGAGGATGCCGCGCAGGATGTTGACCTCCTCCTTTTCGAGGCCGGCGCGCGCGAACAGCCTGCGCAACCGGGGAAGCAGGCGCTTCGGCATGCGCGGATCTAGGAAGCGCACGGCGGCAAGCGTCGACGTTCCGTGCGCATAGAGCGCTTCGATCTCGTCCACGGTCGCCGGCTCGAATCTGGGCGCGCGCCAGACGTTGCCGCCCGTCGCAGCGACACGCAGCTCGTACGCGACCACCTGCACGGCCGCCGCGAGATTGAGCGATGCGTACTCTGCGTTCGCCGGAATCGTCGCGACCGTGCCGCAGCGAGCGAGCTCGGCGTTGGAGAGGCCCGACATCTCGGTGCCGAAGACGAGCGCCACATCGCCGTGCGCCGACAGGCCGATCGCCTGCGCCGCCGCATCGCGAACCGGCAGCACCCGGCCGGCGAACTCGCGCGGCCGCGCCGATAGCCCGATGGCTGCGACGGAACCGGCGAGCGCTGCATCGAGTGTCCCGACGACCCTCGCCTTTTCCAGCACGGCGGTTGCGCCTGATGCGAGCGCAACGGCTTCCGGATCGGGGAACCGTCGCGGCGAAACCAGCACGAGCCGCACGAGGCCCATCGTCAACATGGCGCGTGCCGCGGCGCCAATGTTGCCCGGATGGCTCGGCGCAACCAGCACGATGCGGATCGCGTCGAGACCGCCGCGACCCGGATTCATTGAAGCGCTGGGGAATGAAGTCGCGGCGGAACGCCGAATCGAAGGCCGGGGCGGCCAGCGGTTACAATGAGGGCCTTCGTCGCGAAAGTCCGCATCGGCGTCACCCGCGGTGCGGACAACAAAGCCACCTGCTCTCCATGCACCCGATGCTCAATATCGCCGTGAAGGCGGCACGCCGCGCCGGCAACATCATCAATCGCGGCGCGCGCGACCTCGACCTGCTCACCGTCACGTCGAAGGGCCCCAAGGATTTCGTGAGCGAAGTGGATCGCGAAGCGGAACGAGCGATCGTCGAGACGCTGCTCTCGTCGTATCCCGACCACGCGATTCTAGCAGAGGAAGGCACCGCCAAAGGCGCGAACGCCGAGGCGGAGAACGTGTGGATCATCGACCCGCTCGACGGAACCACCAACTTCCTGCACGGCTTTCCGCAGTACTGCGTCTCGGTCGCGCTGTCGCATCGCGGCCAGATCACGCAGGGTGTGGTCTACGATCCCGTGCGCAACGACCTCTTCACCGCATCGCGCGGCCGCGGCGCGTTTCTGAACGACCGCCGCATCCGTGTCTCGAAACGCCAGCACCTGCGCGATTGCCTCGTCGGCACGGGATTTCCGTTTCGCGACGGGAGCTATCTCGACACGTACATGAAGATGATGAAGGCGATGATCGAGCAGACGGCGGGCCTGCGCCGGCCCGGCGCCGCGGCGCTCGACCTCGCGTACGTTGCAGCCGGCTTCTACGACGCGTTCTGGGAAGTGGGTCTCAACGCGTGGGACGTCGCCGCGGGCAGTCTTTTGATCCAGGAAGCGGGCGGACTCATCGGCGATCTCGCGGGCGAGGGCGAGTTCCTGCACGGCGGACAGGTGATCGCTGCCACGCCGAAGATATTCGCGCAGATGGTGACCGCGCTGGCGCCATTTCGCGCGGAGCTCGTCCGCGAGCGCGCGGCGAAATCGTCGGTTCCGGCGCCCTAGCACGAGCGGCTCGAAAGCCGCGTGGAGCCTCACATGCCTGCTGTCGTCGCCTTCGCTGCCCGGCCGTCGGTTCTGCTCGTCCTCAACGCTTCGATTGCGCGCGCGCTCGTCGCGGTCGCCGTCGCGCTGTCGTGCGTTCCGGCGCTCGCGCAGGATTATCCGAACAAGCCGATCCGGATCATCGTGCCGTTCGCCGCGGGCGGCCCTGCCGACGTCTATGCGCGCTTCATCGGGGCGCGGCTGCAGGAGTCGCTGGGGCAGCCCGTCGTGATCGACGACCGTCCCGGCGCCGGGTCGATCATCGGCACCGATGCCGTCGCGAAAAGCGCGCCGGACGGCTACACGCTGCTCATGATGTCGAATGCGCACACGGTCAACGAGACGCTGATCCCCAACAAGCCGTACCAGCTGATGCGCGACTTCGTGCCTGTCGCGACGATCAACTATTCGGACCTCGTGCTCGTCGTCCATCCTTCCGTCGGCGCGAACACCGTCGCCGACCTGATCAGGATCGCCAAAGCGAATCCCGGCAAGCTCAACTACGCGTCGTCCGGCCCCGGAACGCCGTACCACATGGCCGGCGAGCTCTTCAAGGCGATGGCGGGGGTCGACATCGTGCACGTCCCGTACAAGGGGAGCTCGGGCGCTCGCACCGACATCCTGGGCGGCCAGGTGCAGATGATGTTCGATGCCGTGCCCACGATGGCCGAGCATGCGAAGACCGGCAAGGTGAAAGCGCTCGGCACCACCGGCAAGACGCGCTCCGCGGTACTGCCCGGCGTGCCCACGATCGACGAGGCCGGCGTGACGGGATACGAGGCGGTCATCTGGCTCGGCCTGATGGCGCCCAAGGGCACGCCGACCACGATCATCGCGAAGCTGAACGGCGAGATCACGAAGATCCAGAATCGTGCCGAAGTCCGGCAGGAGTGGATCGGCCAGGGCGCAGCGCCGATGACGATGACGCCCGACGAGTTCGGGCGGTATCTCAACGACGACATCGTCAAGTGGGAGCGCATCGTCAAGATCTCCGGAGCGAAGCCCGACCAGTGAAGCCGGCGCGTGAAGGGCGCCTTCGGCTTTTCTCCGCCGGTGCCGCGCTGGGACTCATCGCGTTGGTCGCCGAGGATTTTGCCGCGAATCGCCGCCAGGGATGAACTCTCGCGGGCCCCCTCGAGGCTCGGGACTCTGTTTTCCGGATCCGGAGCGCGCCGCCGCCGGCGTTCACTTCATGAAGGTGTTGCGGGAACTCGGCATCGTGGCGCAGGTCGCATCACGGCTCCACTCGTATCCGAACGGCGCGACAGCGATGCGTGCGCTCGCCGCCACGACGATGCCGGAGCTTCGTCGGGTGCACGCAGATCACCGAGATCAAGCACACGCCGGGAGTCGTCCTCGCCGGGGCGCTGCCGCCCGGCCTGGAGCTCTCGACCTGTATTGCGTGGCCGTCGGAGCGCGACTCAACGAGTACGACCTCGCACGGGTATTCAGTTGCCGACTATCCGCACCGGCAACAAGGGCATTGCGCGAAATCGCAGGCTCCGCGTGACGACCGGCGGCTTGCGTCCGCCCAGTGCGCGCATTTGTCGAATCAACATCCCACGAAGTAGCGGTAAAATTTACTGCTCGCGACGACCCGCCTCCCACTCTGAATGACACTCGAAGCTTCCGCCACGATCGCCGACGAATACCCCTTGCCCACGCGCCGCGTGCGCTGGGTGGGACTCGTGTTCTTCATCGTGCTGCACGCCGTTGCCCTCATCGGCACGCCGCTCTACATCCATTACCGCGGTATCGCGGGTCCCGAAGTGGCGCTCTTCGTGGGCATGTGTGCCGCCACCGGGTTGTCCATCACCGTCGGCTATCACCGGCTGTTCGCGCATTCGGCATTCAAGGCATCGCCCGCGGTCCAGTTCTTCGTCCTCTTGTTCGGCGCCGCGACGTTCGAGGAATCCGCGTTGAAATGGGCGTCGCAGCACCGGCAGCATCATCGCTTCACCGACACGGTGCACGATCCGTACGGCGTCAACCAGGGCTTCTGGCACGCGCACATCGGCTGGATCATGTTCTGGCGCCATCGCACGAATTACGGCAACGTCAAGGATCTGCGCCGGACCCGCCTCGTGGCGTGGCAGCACGACCATCACGCATGGTGGTCCGTGGGCGGCGGCCTCGTCCTGCCGATGCTCGTCGCATGGTGGATCGGTCATCCGCTCGGCGGCCTCATCATGGCGGTCGCGCTGCGCATCATCGTCGTGCTGCACTCGTCGTTCTTCATCAATTCGTTCGCGCACACGTTCGGCACGCAGCCCTACGACGGCAGGAATTCGGCACGCGACAACTGGCTCGCCGCACTCTTGACCAACGGCGAAGGCTTTCACAACTTCCATCACCGCTTTCCCAACGACTACCGCAACGGCTGGCGCTGGTATCACTGGGATCCGTCGAAGTGGATCATCTTCGCGCTGTCGAAATGCGGACTGGCCTGGGACCTCCGCCGGACTTCCGGCGAGCGCATCGCGGCGGCGGCCGCGCTGTGACCCGGCGGCGCTCGACCCCGCTCGCGGCACACTGTCCCGGCCGGAGCGCGCATAGTCGTCGGGCTTAGCGCGGCTCCGCTCCGAAGAACTCGCGCATCAAAAAGTCTTCGAGCGCCGCGTTGTCGGCAGGGCGCGCCGAGAGCGGAACCATCCGGCTCATGCGGCGGGACACCCAGATGAATTCACCCGGCTCCTGCGCGCGGATGATCTCGATGATCTTGCGCACGACGGCCACGCGGATGTCCGGATTCGAGCCCTTGCGCACCTCGATCAACTGCCGCGCGACGCGCCCGATGTCCTTGTCCCAGCCGTTGAAATAGAACTCGGCGTCGTCGTACCCCATCCGCTTCATCTGGAACAGGCCGCCGCCGCGGCGCGGGTCGTCGCCGAACGTGGGCGTTTTGTTGAGGCCGAGATTCGCAGCGACGGCGCGATTCAGGCGCTCCTTGTCGGTCTCGCCGGGCTTCGCCGTCGGATCGCCGGGCGAGGGCGGCGGCGCGGGTGGCTCGCCGCGCTCGCTGCGCCTGGACGCTATGTAAGCCGAAAGGTCGGGGGCCGGGGGTGCATCCTCCGCCGGTGGCGTGGGGCGAGGCCCGGGTGCCGGGCCCGGTGCGGTGATCGTCTCCGTGCGGGCGGCGGCCGGCGGAGTGGGGGACGGCGGCGCAGGCACGGGCGGCGGCGTTGGCATGGGCCGCGGGGCCGGCCGCTGCGGCGGTGCCGGACGCGACGGAGGCACCGCCCGTGCAGGCGGTGTCGGCGGAGGCGCCGGGGGCTCCTCCACGCGAGGGGCGGGCGCAAGCTGCGCCATGATCGCTCCGGAGGGTTGCTTCGCGTCGTCGGCGTCGAGACTGACCGATCGCACGAGAGGCGGCGACGTCCAGAGCGCGGCGATGTGGACCAGCAGCGACAGCAGGAACGCGATCCAGATGAAACGGATCGTGATGACCCCGTCGCGATTCGGACCGCCGTAGCGCCAGTCGCTGCCGAGCGGCAGCGCCGCGCTCATGCTCGACCTCGGATGAAGTCGCTCGCCCGCTCGGCGATCATGATCGTCGGCGCGTTGGTATTGCCGCCGACGAGCGTCGGCATGATCGACGCATCGACCACGCGCAAGGCGTCGACACCGCGCACGCGAAGCTGCGGATCGACGACCGCTCCGTCGTCGACACCCATCCGGCACGTGCCGACCGGGTGATAAATGGTGTCGGACCGGCGCCTCAACACGGCGCGTATCTCGTCGTCGGACGCGACGCCTGCGGTGAACATCTCCTTGCCCCGATAGGCATCGAGCAGCGGTGACTGGCAGATGCCGCGCGCGATGCGGAAGCCCTTCACCATCGTCTCGAGATCCGCGGGATGCGCGTAGAAGGCGGGATCGATGAGCGGTGAGGCCAGCGGATCGCCGCTCGCAAGCGTGAGCGTCCCCACGCTTTGGGGCCGCAGTACGCAGACGTGCGTCGAGAACCCGCGCCGCGCGTGCAGCTTGCGTCCGTGACTTTCGAGAATTCCGATGCAAAAGTGCAACTGGATGTCGGGCGCCGCGAGCTCGGGCGACGTCCTGAGAAAGCCGCCCGCCTCCGCGACGTTGGAAGTGAAGATTCCGCGGCGCTCGCGCCGATAGCGAACGGCGCTGCGGAGCGCGTTGACGATGTCGCCCGGCATGAAGCCGATCAGATCCTTGCGCGGCGACTGGTATGCGATGACGAAGTCGACGTGATCGCGCAGGTTGCGACCGACTTGCGGCCGATGCGCGACAACGGAAATGCCGAGCGCGCGAAGCGCTTGCGCATCGCCGACCCCGGACAGCAGAAGCAATTGCGGGGATTGCAGGGCGCCGCCCGAAAGAATCGTCTCGCGCCGCGCACGTACGCTGCGCACACCGCCGTCGCCGCTCCGATATTCGACGCCTACCGCCCGCCTGCCGTCGAAGATCACCCGCGTTGCATGGGCGCGTGTGCGCACGTCGAGGTTCGTCCGTCCGAGACTGGGCGCGAGATACGCCCGCGCGGCGCTCCAGCGCTCGCCGCACTTCTGCGTCACCTGGTAGTAGCCGATCCCCTCCTGATCGGCGCCGTTGAAGTCGAGGTTGCGCTTGATTCCCTGGTTCTCGGCGGCGGCGAGCCACAGCTCGGCGAAGCCGCTGGGCGAGCGCGGATCGGCGACGTTGAGCGGGCCGCCCCGTCCGTGAAACTCGTCGGCGAGCCGCTCGTTGTTTTCCGCGCGGCGGAAGTACGGCAGCACATCGGCGTACGCCCATCCGGTATTGCCGAGCGCGGCCCAGCCGTCGTAATCGCTGCGGTGCCCGCGCGTGTAGACCATCGCATTGATCGAGCTCGAGCCGCCAAGGGTCTTGCCGCGCGGCTGATAGCCTCGTCGCCCATCGAGGCCCGGCTGCGGGACGGTGCTGAACGCCCAGTTGTGGATGGGCCACGGCACGACGAGCGCGATGCCGAGCGGCACGTGGAGCAGCGGACTCTTGTCGCGGTCACCCGCTTCGAGCAGGCAGACCGAAACGGCCGGATCCTCGGACAACCGCGCAGCGAGCACGCAGCCGGCCGAACCGGCGCCGACGATGACATAGTCGAACGTGTCGTCCGTGCCTCGTGTCGATCGCATGCTGCGCGTGCGCCCCGCTCCGTGGCCCCTGTGCCGATCTCAGCTCGGCGTGACGGCCGCAGCGGAGCCCGCCAGCTCGC
>Ga0068864_100002659_pt1 | contig 14761 bp, 12 predicted proteins | sample KBSSwiS72_FD_66586 | JGI IMG/M metagenome (GOLD analysis project Ga0068864, IMG submission 66586) | Switchgrass rhizosphere microbial communities from Kellogg Biological Station, Michigan, USA - KBS Switchgrass S7-2 | ecosystem: Host-associated > Plants > Roots > Rhizosphere > Soil ... | reverse complement strand
CTTAGACCATAGCCGTTGTTTTCAATAATAAAAATGACAGGCAGATCCCAAACAGCTGCTACATTTAGCGCTTCGTGAAAATCCCCTTCACTCGTACCGCCTTCACCGGTAAATGCCAGAGAAACTTTATCTGCGTGGCCGGAGGGCAGGTTTTTTTTTTCTAGTTTATATGCCAATGCTACTCCATCCGCAATGGCGAGTTGCGGTCCCAGGTGGGAGATCATTCCACATATATGATGTTCTTTACTGCCAAAATGAAAACTTCTTTCTCTTCCTTTGCTGTATCCTTCTTTTGCACCCTGCCATTGCATAAATAATTTGTGCAGTGGCATGTTGCGTGTTGTAAAAACGCCAAGGTTGCGATGTAATGGCATGATCCATTCGTCTTGTTGCAAGGCAAGTGTCGCCCCAACTGCAATTGCTTCCTGCCCAATACCACTAAACCATTTGGAGATTTTTCCCTGGCGTAATAGCACCAGCATTTTTTCTTCGATCATGCGGGGCCAGAGCAATGAACGATAAAATTGTACAAGCTGTTCGTTGGATAGATCTTTTTTGTCGAAGGTCATTAACTGCTTAAAGTTTATTAATCAATGGGTAAAGTGATCATCAAAGTTATGGGTTCGCAGCTTAATTGACTTAGATAAACGTAGCATGAGTATTTCTTTAACAGGCTTATTATTTTGTTAAAGGGCTTAGTAACCAAAATTTATAAAATCCTGAAGGCGTTCCATGACTGCACCACTAAATACTCTGCCATGAACACGCTGCTAATACCTCTTGCTATTATTTCTGTATTTCTAAGTTTTGGAATTAATGCCCAATCTCTAAAAGAAAATAAACGACCTAAGATCCAGGTTGCAATTTTGCTTGATGTCAGCAACAGTATGGATGGCCTGATAGAACAGGCAAAATCACAACTTTGGAATATGGTAAAAATTTTGGGTCGAGTGAGGTGTGATAATGAAAATCCAGAAATTGAAGTGGCATTATTTGAGTACGGCAGAAGCACTAATAGTGGCTATGAAGGTTATGTAAAACATATTGCTGGTTTTACCAAAGACCTGGATCAATTGGGCATTGAATTAAATAGCCTTACTACAAATGGCGGAGATGAATATTGTGGATATGTAATGAATACGTCATTGGAAAAACTAAACTGGGATACTTCAACTGCCAGCTATAAAGTAATTTTTATTGCAGGAAATGAGAGCTTTTTACAAGGCAACATCTCTTATACAATTGCCTGCAATAAGGCCAGGGAAAAAGGCATAATTGTAAATACAATTTATTGCGGCGATTGGAAACAGGGTCTAGCAGAACATTGGAATTTGGGTGCTGAATGTGGAAATGGAAGTTTTACAATTATTAACCAGGATGCAAAACAGGAATTTATTCCTTCACCTTATGACAGCGCTTTATATCTTTTAAACAACCAGTTCAATGACACCTATGTATATTATGGTAATGCAGGTAAGCCAAGGAGTAAAAAAATGATGCAAATGGATACCGTAGCTCATGCTGATCCAAATGATATAAACAAGATATTGAATTATGTAATTGTAAAATCTAACCGCCAATTAAGAAATGACGAATCCTGGGACCTTGCCTCTGTTTATGAAAAAGACAGTACGGGTAAATTGGAATTCGACAAAAAAACATTGCCGGACTCATTGCAAAATAAAACAGATGAACAGATACAACAAATTGTAAGCAAAAAAGCGTTGGAACGCATTCGTGTCAGGAAGGAGATTGATAGTTTGAGTAAGCTTCGTGATCTATATATAGCAACAGAAGAAATCAAAAGGAATAAAAACACGGAACAAACTTTGGAAACAGAAATTGAAAAAATAATCAGGCAGCAAATAATAAGATACCGGATGAAAATCGAATAGTGATTGTACTATATTACAACCAGTTCATAAAAATCTTCTTTATTAAAATATTTCTGTGCAAGTTCTTGCAGGTCCTTTGAAGAAATATTTTTTATGATATCAATTGCTTTATAAAAATAATCACCATCCAACCTATTTAAAATATAATTTTTCCAGCGGGCAATGATCTGGAATGGTCCATCAAGATCGCCAAGGATTGAACCCATCATGTAGTTTTGTACCAACTTTAATTCTTCTTCATCTACCAAATCGTTTTTCAGTATCTCCATTTCTTTATATACTTCCGCAATTGTCGCTTCACAAACATCTTTGCCAGCTTCAGTGCTTATCATCCAGGCCGTATCCTGGATATGATTTTGTAAAAAACTGTGGATGCCATAGGTATAGCCTTTGTCCTCACGTATGTTACTCATCAACCGTGATCCAAAAAATCCACCAAAAAGAATATTTAATATCTGTGCTTTTAAAAAATCAGGGTGATGGCGATTGGGAAAAGGCCTGGCTATTCGAATAGCACCCTGCACGCCATTCTCATCATTCGTAACCTTGTATTTTTTTTCCGTTGCTAATACTCTTTTATCCGATGTTACAGCAATATTTTCCAGCGGCAGATCACCAAACTGTTCATTTAACAGCTGCTCAAGATTATCCGGCAGTCTTCCTGCAGCAAATAAAATAAACCTCCCGTTTTTATAGTAACGATCATAAAAATTCAATAGCTCATCACGATTCAATGCGTCATACTCTTCTGCACTTGAAAATTTTCCATACGGATGATTGACACCATATAAATAGGCATCGATCAGTCGGCCCGCAACGAAATCACATTTCTTTAAACTAACCTTTAAGCGCTGTTTTTGATTCTGTTTGTAAATGTTGATCTCTTCTTCGGGCATTACAGAGTCAGTGATCATTTCTCTAACAACAGGCAATAGTTCATGTACATGTTTGGTCAATGTATGCAGGGTGATGGATGCTGTTTCATTATAACAGGCACGGTTTACATATGAGCCGTAATATTCAAAATGCTCATTGATCTGGAAGGCTGTTTTCTTTGAAGTTCCATTTCGCAATAAAAAATTGGCAGAGGCCGCTACCAGGTTTTTCTCCTCATAACAGTTACCCGCATAATACACCCATTCCAGCATCATTACCTCTTCTGCGCCGGCATTAATAGTGTACACTTCTACACCATTTTTTAAAACAATTTTTCCGTATGGTTTCAGGGAAAGTTTGAAATCTACTGCATCAACGATCGGTGGGGCTACTGTTCTATTTACCATATCTGTGCTTCTGTTTCCTGTTTATAGAGAGTGAAAGTTTACATTCCATACTCACTTAAAAATTTAATTCTCATGAGCTTTAATTGTTCCCAGTTAAAGTTGTGTTCGGATAATTCATCAAGCGCCACCTGGAGCGATGATGTTTCGCAGTTCTTAAAATATTCAATGATCTCCTGCTGGTCATATTCATCCAGTATTTGTTCAATAGCATAATTCAGGTTGAGCTTGGTACCGCTGGCGGCTATCGTTTCCAGCTCTTCCAGCAATTCATCCACCTTCATATCTTTATTCTTCGCTATGGTTTCCAGTGGCATCTTCTTATCGATCTGCTGAATGATAAAAACTTTCAGCCCGCTCTTATTCACTACGCTCTTCATCACAAAATCATCCGGCCGTTCGATATTATTATCCTCTACATATTGTGCAATCAGCTCAACAAATGGCTTACCATATCGCATCGCTTTCCCTTTGCTTACACCCTGGCATTTTTCCAGTTCAGTAACATTGGTCGGGTATAATGTTGCCATATCCTGCAATGAAGATTCAAGAAAGATCACGAATGGCGGTAATGATTTTTTCTTTGCCTCTTTTTGTCTTACCTCTTTCAGCATTTCAAACAATCTTTCGTCTGCTGCTGCTCCGGTTGCAGCTTCCGCTCCCTCTTCATCATCTGCATTAGCTTCTTCATACAGATTGTTCATCACGATCTTGAACGATTTTGGCTTCTTCAGATAAGCTTCTCCTTTCTTTGTTATTTTGATCACGCCATATTGTTCAATATCTTTTTTCAGCAGGCCTTCCAATAACATTTGGCGTATTAATGAATTCCAAAAATGAACCGGTTGATCATTGCCACTTGCAAAGGCGTCAATTCCCTCATGACGAAACATCTGGATTTGGGGAGTAAGCTTACCAATTATAATATTCACTACATATTCTGTGGCAAATCTTTCATCTAATGCTTTAATTGCTTTTAATGCAACAACTACATTTTCTTTTGCTTCTATCTTTTCCTTTGGATGTTTGCAGTTATCACAATTGCCGCAATTCTCTTTTGTGTATTCTTCACCAAAATAGCTTAGTAATATCTTCCGGCGACATACGCCACTTTCTGCAAAGGCAACCGTTTCATTTATCAGTTGTGCACCCACTTCCCGTTCACTAAGCGGTTTGTCACGCATCAGGTGCTCCAGCTTATGTACATCTTTATGCGAATAATGCAGGATACATTTCCCTTCCAGCCCATCCCTGCCTGCACGACCGGTTTCCTGGTAAAAGTTTTCAATCGACTTAGGTATATTATAATGTATCACGAACCGGATATCAGGTTTATCAATCCCCATCCCGAAAGCGATAGTAGCACATATTACCTGTACATCTTCATTTAAAAAGAGATCCTGTCTTTCTGTTCTCAATTTTCCTTCAATCCCTGCATGATAAGCAACCGCTTTAATTCCATTTGCCACCAAAATATCAGCAAGGTCTTCGGTGGTCTTTCTGTTCAATGCATAGATGATCCCGCTTTTAGTGCCCATGCTTTTTATAAAACGTACAATATTTTCATCTGTCTGCGACTTTTTGACCTTGGGTTGTATCTCGTAGTAGAGATTGGAACGATTAAATGAAGAAATAAAAACATTTGGATCATGCAGATCAAGGTTTTTGATAATATCACTCTGAACCTTTGGCGTCGCCGTTGCTGTTAAAGCAATAACCGGCAGATCCGGATTTATCTGTATCATCATTTCACGCAGCCTCCTGTATTCCGGACGAAAATCATGACCCCATTCGGATATACAATGCGCTTCATCAACTGCAAAGAATGAGATCTTAAGATCAGAAAAGAATTCAAGGTTATCCTGTTTGGTCAACGTTTCCGGGGCTACATATAATAGTTTGGTACGCCCGGTCAACAGGTCATCATGAACTTCTTTTATTTCCTTTTTATTTAACGTAGAATTGAGAAAATGCGCTACATCGTCTTTGCTGCTATAGCTGCGTACAAGGTCGACTTGGTTTTTCATCAAAGCAATAAGCGGAGAAACGATGATCGCTACTCCTTCACTGATCATTGCCGGCAGTTGGTAACATAAACTTTTACCACCACCGGTAGGCATGATCACAAATGTATCATGACCAGCCAGCAAAGATTCGATTGCCTTTTCCTGTGTGCCTTTGAATTTATCAAAACCAAAATGTTCCTGGAGAGCCTTGTGCAGATCAATCGCTTTATTAGCTGATGCTGATGTTCCGTTTGTTGCCTTAACCGGTTTAGCCCCTTTTGATTTGGCGGCTTTCTTAACTGTAGTTCCCATTACTATAATTTCTTACTCACTTTAAAATGTACAATTCTTTAAGATAATCATTTTTATGGTTCCGAAAACAGCCTGTTTAATTTATTAACTCCTGTTTTACGGAATTTCTATAAAGCAGAAAAGCAATTTGGCAAAAACAAGCAGTAAATGAAGCGATAAAGAATTGACAAACCCTCGTTCATTTACAAAGCAGTTGTTTTTCTTTTGAGGGATGCGAATTTACAATCGAATGATCAAAAAGAATAATAAAATAACAAGCGTTTTCACCAAAAATCTTTTTATGAGTAAATCCTCTAAATTTGTTCGCTTCAATAAGATTTTTAACAGGCCGTTATGCCATCAATAAAAGAAATAGCTATCCGGACAATAGAACAAGAAACGCAGTCAATCAAAGGATTAACTGCTTTTGTAAATACTGATTTTGAAAAAACAGTTGAGCTTATTTCAACAACTATAGGCCGTGTGGTGATCAGCGGCATCGGCAAAAGTGCAATCATCGCTCAAAAAATTGTAGCTACGTTAAATTCAACCGGCACTCCTGCTTCATTTTTGCATGCTGCGGATGCTATTCATGGCGATCTTGGCGCCGTACAACAAAATGATATAGTTATTATCATCAGTAAAAGCGGTAACAGCCCGGAGATAAAAGTACTGGTTCCCTTGATAAAGAATTTTGGCAATACGATTATTGGCATGATCGGAAATGTTGATTCGTATCTCGCCAAACATGCTGATCTCATTTTAAATACAACAGTTGAACAGGAAGCCTGCCCGAATAATTTAGCGCCGACCACCAGCACTACCGCTCAGTTAGTAATGGGAGATGCGCTGGCTGTTTGCTTAATGGAGCTGAACGGGTTTAGCAGTGACGATTTTGCCAAATTTCATCCGGGTGGCTCACTAGGAAAGAAACTATATTTAAGAGTTGATGACCTGTATAAGGATAATGAAAAGCCGGCGGTGAAAGCAATGCAAACGTTGAAAGAAGTGATCGTTGAAATGACCGGAAAACGATTGGGCGTGACGGCTGTTGTTGACAATGAAAATAAGTTATTGGGAATTATAACAGATGGCGATCTCAGGCGTATGCTGGAAAAAGGAAGTTCATTGGAAAAAGTAACTGCAATAGATGTAATGACGGCCAATCCTAAAACAATTGAAGCAGATGCCCTGGCAGTAGATGCATTGGACCTGATGCGGAAAAAAGAGATCACACAATTGGTGGTAACCAGCCAGGATCGATATCTTGGCATCATTCATTTACATGACCTGGTTAAAGAAGGACTTATCTAGAATGAGAACAATTCTATTTATTTTCTGTGCAGTTTGTTTATTGCTATCCGCCTGTGTTAATTACAGTGTTAAGGACAAGGACCCTGCGTCTTTTGTGCTTGAATCGTATAAGGCAAAAGAGGATTTTCAAACATTTCGTACTATTCTGGAGAGAGCCCATCCATCCCTCTATTCTTACCAGTCAAAAAAAAGAATGGATCTTGTTTTCGACAGTGTTGGTAAAACGATCTCCAAAAAAATAACCTACCGCGACTTTTACAATAAACTTTATTTTATCAGCAATGAAATTGGTTGTTCACACACGGCCGTTTCTTTACCTTCTTCCATTTATGATAGCTTATACAACCGTGAATTATTTTTCCCCCTGCCGGTATTATTAGTAGAAGGAAAATTATTGGTGAATTCCGATCTTGATCTGCCGCATGGAACAGAGATCCTTAAAATAAATAATAAACCTGCAGCAGCTGTACTCGATTCACTCATGTTCTATAATGCTGTGGAAGGACATCACCGGGAAACGCAGCGGTATATGGCGAGTACCGAATTCGGGCTTCAATATTTTTTAAAGTTCGGTGGCCAAAAGAATTTTTTTATAACTATCAAGGACACGTCCGGAGCTACGCAAATGATCACACGTTCCGGCATCAATTTGACTGATGTGGAAGCAAACCAGAATAACCGCTATTATTTTGACGCATCAGATGTTGATTATTCATTTGTTATCGATAATGAATTGAAAAGAGCAGTCTTACGCTTGTATACTTTCAGTTTTGGAACAACCAATAAACAAAATGCATTCGAAGCATTTTTAAAAAATTCGTTTGAATTGTTGAAAAAGAAGCCCGACATCAACACGTTGGTGATCGACCTACGTGAGAATGCGGGCGGGCTTTTATATAATTGTTTCCTGTTGAATTCGTATATCGCTCATGCGCCTTTTAAAGAATACAAAAATGTTTATTCAAGGATCAAGAGTATTCCTTTCGGAGAACATTTATCCGCTAATTATTCCAGTGAAGATGTGGAAAAAGTAAATGGACAATTAAAAAACGGATTTGAACGGGTGGCCAATAAAGGTTACCGGCTTTCGGATATCGCCATCAAATCATGGGATCCGAATCAATACAATTTTACAAAAGATGTATATATTATTACCAACTGGCGTGTCAATTCAGCTGCTTCTTATTTTGCTTTTTTAGCAAGAAAAACCGCGGGAGCTAAAACCATCGGGTTTGAAACGGCGGGAGGAACACATTCCGGCAATGGATTTGCTTCCATTAAGTATGAATTGCCCGGCACAGGGTTTGAATTTCAATTTCCCTATGCAAAAATATTTTATACAAATGGTGATTCATTTTCAGGAGCTGGATTGGTTCCTGATTATACAGCAAAAGATACCTATGAATCATTTATGAAAAACCAGGACCGGCAGTTAATTTATTTGGAGGATAGCATCAGAATAAACAGATAAGCCACTTCAATATTGGTTTATGTTTATACATTTGAGCCGGCTTAATTTTATCTTTTAGAGGAACATTGAATGAAAAAACATCAGTACGTAGCGATCATGGCGGGAGGTATTGGCAGTCGTTTCTGGCCTTACAGCCGCACAGCACATCCCAAGCAGTTTTTAGATATTTTGAATACTGGCAAAACGATGATCCAGCAAACTTATGAGCGGTTCAAAAATTTTATTTACCCGGAGAATATTTATGTAGTTACATTAAAGGAATATGTAGAAGAGGTAAAAAAACAACTCCCTCATTTACCACATGAGAATATTGTGGCGGAGCCCAGCCGGAAGAACACGGCTCCCTGTGTTGCCTATATCTCATTTAAACTATTAAATAAAGATCCAAAAGCCACACTGATCATAGCTCCGTCAGATCATTTGATATTAGATGACACAAAATTTTCTGAGTTGTGTAAAAAAGCATTGGATTTCGTAAATCACATGAATGCTTTTATAACAATTGGTGTACAACCCAGTTCCCCTAATACCGGTTATGGTTATATTCAGCATGATGCAGTACAGGCCGTCCCTGGTTTTTATAAAGTAAAAACCTTTACAGAGAAACCAAACCTTGAATTAGCGAAAACTTTTGTAGCCAGCGGGGATTTTTTGTGGAATGCAGGCATCTTTATCTGGAAAGTAGATAAGATCATTGATGCCTTTGAAGAACATGCCCCGGAATTATACGAGTTATTTGCTGCGGAGAAAGATAAATTCAACACGGAACAGGAAGACGAGGCGGTAAATGAGATCTACCCCCAGTGCACTAATATTTCTATTGATGTGGCCGTGATGGAAAAAGCTTCCAATGTATATGTAATGCCTGCTTCTTTTAGTTGGAGCGACCTCGGCACCTGGAACAGTGCATGGGAAAACATGAATAAAGATTACCTGGAAAATGCGGTAGCAGGAAAGAATGTTATGATCATGGAGGCAAATCGCTGTGTTGTTCATGCACCGGATAATAAACTGGTATTACTGCAGGGACTTGAAGATTTTATTATTGTTGACACAAAAGATGTTCTTCTTATTTGCAAAAAAGAAAATGAACAGGATATAAAGGATTATGTGGCTGAAGTAAAACGGAACAAGGGAGATAAGTATCTTTAATGTGAGGATGTGCGAATTTAAAATGATTAAGGCTCTTCATTCGTAAAAAACTTGCCAATATGAATAAAGAAGCCTTTGACAAAAACCCAGTAGTTAAACTTGCATTCGAATTTTCCCTGGAGATTATTTCTTTCTTTGAGTTGCTCGAAAATCAAAAGAAGTATGTAATTGCCCGCCAATTATTAAAATCCGGTACTTCAATTGGAGCTAATGTAATTGAAGCGCAGAATTCAGAAGATAAAGCTGATTTTATACATAAATTTAAGATAGCTGCTAAAGAAGCCGAAGAAACTGAGTACTGGTTATTGCTCTGCGATTATTCAAAACAATACTCCGATTGTAAACATTTGCTGGTTAAAGCCGAATCTCTAAATCGGATGATAGGAAAAATTCTATCAACATCTAAACGTAAACCCAGTTAGTGATTTTTTAGATACTTTTTCATAATTTCAATTCATTCGCACATCTATAAATCCGCAAATCAACAACCATGAATTTTGCCAACATCCTTTTCCTCGACATCGAAACTGTTCCTCAATATGCCGATTATCATTCGCTTCCTAAAGAATGGAAGGAGCTTTGGGATATAAAAGCATCTTATATTACACGTAATAAAGAAAACGAAACCGTAGATTCCGTTTATCACCGTGCCGGCATTTATGCTGAATTCGGAAAGATCGTTTGTATTGGTTGCGGGTTTATTACCGGCGAAGGCGATCAAAAGAAGATCACTATCAAATCATTTTGCGGTGATAATGAAAAGCTTTTATTGGGTGAGTTTTGTGATATGTTGGCCAAGTGGGCCGGCAAGGAGCAAAAATGTTTATGTGCACATAATGGAAAAGAGTTTGACTTTCCTTATCTGTGCCGGAGGATGATCATCAATGGTGTTTGTATCCCCTCCATTTTAACGATTGCCGGTAAAAAACCATGGGAGGTAAATCACCTGGACACCTTAGAGCTTTGGAAGTTTGGCGACTATAAGTCTTATACCTCGTTGAACCTGCTGGCACATGCCTTAGGCATACCCACACCTAAAGACGATATTGATGGAAGCATGGTATGGAGTGTTTACTGGAATGACAAGGATCTGCAGCGCATTGTAACTTACTGCCAGAAGGATGTAATAACATTGGTCCAGGTGTTTTTAAAAATGAACAGTGAGTCTTTGATCAAAACGGAAAATATCTTTTATAAATAACATTATGGAAAGAACAAATTATTCTTCGGGCGCCAAATGGGAGGACATCGTTGGCTATAGCCGTGCTGTTAAAATAGGTAATACCATTGAAGTAACGGGAACCGTCGCTGTTGATGATAATAACAACCTTGTCGGTGGTAACGATGCATACGAGCAAACCAGGTTTATCATTCAGAAGATAGAAAAGGTATTGTATAAAGCAGGTGCATCATTAAAAGATGTAGTAAGAACAAGAATGTTCGTTACAGATATAGACCGTTGGGAAGAATATGGTAAAGCACATGGTGAATTTTTTAAAACTATAAAGCCATGTACAACAATGGTAGAAGTAAGTAAACTCATTTCATCCGAATACTTAATAGAGATAGAAGCAACAGCTATCATTGTATCCTAATTAGTAAAGTTTGGAATAACAATTGTATAGTTGAGTGCATTAGTTAGTATCAACAGTTGTTATGATTGATTCAAGTAATTGACAGCTTATTCACATTGCTGGAAAAAATATTATAAATAAGTTGTTTATAATTTCATAACAATAAATTTTATTATTAACATTGTTATACTAATTACTACTTACTAACCCAATTTAATTCTTTATGACTACAGCTGCATCCGTTGTACACGCCTCGCAACTTATCAGCACACATCATTTCGGCGAAGTTTGGCTCAATCCTTTGGATGGCCAGAAATCATTCTTTGCTGCTAAAGCTTTTAAACCCGGTGATACCATCTGTGAACTTTCTACCGGAAGAATTTTATCACAACCAACTTACTTAACCGTACAGTTGAGTGATACAAAACATTTCATGCTGCAACCCGAACATTTGCAGTATATCAATCACAGTTGTAATCCGAATGTGTGCTTTGATCTGGACACCATGAAAGTTATCTGTGTTCGTCCTATTGAAATCGGTGATGAACTCGGTTACTTCTATCCTTCTACCGAATGGGATATGGCCCAACCTTTTAATTGTCTTTGCCAGCAAAACAATTGCCTGAGAAAGATACAGGGTGCCCTATACCTGCCTAAGAAGGTTTTGAAGAATTACCGTTTCACCAGCTTTATTCAACAAAAACTTAAAGAACATCATTCGCAGAAGCTGTCGAAGTAATATGGTAAGTGATCCTGACAATAAGCCGTTCCAGCCATACAAGATCTGGGTTTTGTTTCCATACCTGGAAACGGACGATGCTAACCTGAAACATTATTATGATTTCACCCATAGCCTTGGTGAATTCAAAAAAGTGTTTACTGAACTGCAGGCCGACTGGACCTGGCAGCCTGTAACCATGGTCGATTACAAACAAGTGATCGATTCTATCCCGGAAAAATCCGGTGGCAAGACCCCATTAATAATGAATCTCTGTGACGGAGATGAAATAAATGATACACCTGGGGTTTCGGTTATAAATTATTTAGAGGAGAAAGGTTTTATTTATACCGGCTCCAATGCTTATTTCTATGAGGTAACTACTTCAAAGATCCCAATGAAAGAAGCATTTGATAAAGCCAGCGTCCCCAATGCTGCCTGGAAAGTAATTGAAGGCACTAATGGTTCATTAAATGGCTTATGCAATGCAATTGGTACGCCTCTTCTCATTAAACCAGCTATATCCGGCGGCAGTATGGGTGTCTCTATTAAGAATGTCGTGAATAATGATGATGAACTAAGAGCCAGGGTGGATGAACTAAACCAAGGATACCGCGGTTGGCAATTAACAACGGGTGGTTTATTTGCTGAACAATTTATAACAGGTCCGGAATACACCTCTTTTATTATCGGTTCATATACTCATCCTGAACATTGCATCGTCTATGAACCTGTTGAAAGGATCTTTCATGAATCCCTGCCGGCACATGAGCGATTTTTATCCTTTGACAGGCTTTGGGAAATCTATGAAGATGAAACACCGATGCCGGGTAACGGAAACTTTTATAACTACAGCGCTGTAAGTATTCCATTAGCAGAGCGATTAAAGCAAATAAGTTTAGATGCTTATTGTGCTGTAAGAGGTACCGGTTATGCACGTATTGATATTCGCATGGATGAAAAGACCGGCCAACTCTATCTTCTCGAAGTAAATGCACAATGTGGTTTAAGTGAAGATGAAGATTATACTTCCATTGGAGCTATTCTCCGTTTTTCAAATAAATCATACACTCAGCTTGTATCCGAAGTTTTGCAGGATGCATTGAGAAGAAGAGGTATCAACTAAAACAATTTGCATGAAAATTTGTGTCTTACAACCCGACTATTCGCACAGTAATGTTGATTACAAAGACTGGGACCCTGTCCGTAACCTTCAGCACTTATGGCCCGAAGCTGAAATGGATCATGTGCTGGTAAGCAAACTAACTACTTACAGGCAATTGAAAGAGCTTAGTAAAAATGGATACGATGTTTTTGTAAATCTATGTGAAGGTTATCCCGATTGGGAAACTCCGGGCTATGATGTGTATTTCAATGCCGAAATGCTGAACCTGCCTATCACAGGTCCCGGTACTAAGTTGTTTGATGTTCCAAAGCGATTGATGAAATATGTTGCATACTGCGAAGGAGTAAAAATTCCTGCTTATGCATTGATCCATTCAATGGATGAACTGGATAGATCAATTAAAGGTTTAAAATATCCTTTGTTTGTTAAACCGGCGCATATTGGCGATAGTATTGGTGTTGATGAAAAATCATTAGTAAAAAATAAAGAAGAGTTAGTTGCTAAATGTGCCTCTATAATTGAGGCCTATGGTCCGTTATTGATCGAAGAATATATTGCAGGCAGGGAATTCACGGTATTAGTTGCCGCCGATCCCGAGAATGAAAAAGATTGTGTGGCTTTTAAACCCGTTGAATATAAGTTCCCTAAGGGAAAGGAGTTTAAAACGTATTCTTTAAAAACTTCTGAACTACATCCGGATTGTAATTTCCCGTGCAATGATCCTGAACTGGAAGAAAGATTGAAAGAAGATGCACGAAAAATATTTTTAGGATTTGGTGCTTCGGGTTATGGGCGTATGGACTTCAGGGTGAATGATAAAAATGAGATCTACTTCCTTGAAGTAAACTTTACCTGCTCTGTATTTTATAGTGACGGTCTTGAAGGTTCAGCCGATTTTATTTTAAAATTTGATGGTATTGGCCAGGTTGGTTTCTTAAAGCATATTGTTAAGGAAGCGATCAATCGCCACCAACGCAAACAAAAACCTTATGAAGTAAGAGGCAATTCCATTTCTGGCTTTGGCATCTATGCCAAGAAAGCTATTCCTTCTGGTGAGATTATTTTCAATGGAGAGGAAAGACCTCAACGCCTCGTCACGCATCGTCATATAAAAGCAAACTGGGGTGAAAAAGATAAAGAACATTTCCGCCGCTATGCTTACCCGATCAGTAAAGAAGTATTTATCATTTGGGATAATGACCCTACTGAATGGGCGCCGCAAAACCATAGCTGTGATGCCAATTGCATGTATGATGGATTAAATGTCGTGACACTTCGAAACATCAGGAAAGGAGAGGAGCTTACATTAGATTATGCTCAGTTCCTTGATAAAAGCATGGAACCATTCCATTGCAATTGTGGCTCCGAAAATTGCCGCGGCCTGATCATGGGATTGCCAAACAATTCTGTAACAGAAAGAGAGAAGAGATTAAAGAAAAGAACTACAGTCTCAAAAGTAAAATAAGATTAAGCTTTGCTTCTAAAACAAAATGTCCCGATAATACCGGGACATTTATTATTTTCAAAAGGGCTTATTAGTTTACTCTCAAATCCCGCATTCCTCTTTCCATAAATCTTGGCATGCCCGGCATAGTATTGTTCCTGTTACCACCCATCCTGTTCAGGTTATACATAAAGCTTAGCATGAAATAGCGTTTCAATACTACATTTCTTGTATCCTGGATATAGTTATCTCCTGTGCTGCGGGTGATACTTTGGTTCTGGTCAAGAATATCGTTTACTGAAAATTTTATTTCCCCTGCCTTATTTTTAAATATTTGTTTTGCAAAGCTGGCATTCCATAAGGGAATACTTTGATTATATCCCTCGGCCCGACCGCTATTGATATAATAATCCACATCAGAAGAAAGAATAAAGTTTCCTTTGAATTGGTATGTTACATCAACAGAATAGGTTTGGGTTAAATAATCCTC
>Ga0068864_100002654_pt1 | contig 14770 bp, 5 predicted proteins | sample KBSSwiS72_FD_66586 | JGI IMG/M metagenome (GOLD analysis project Ga0068864, IMG submission 66586) | Switchgrass rhizosphere microbial communities from Kellogg Biological Station, Michigan, USA - KBS Switchgrass S7-2 | ecosystem: Host-associated > Plants > Roots > Rhizosphere > Soil ... | reverse complement strand
AAGGAGATTCCGGCAGGCGGCGAAACCGCTTTAATGTTTGCCGCACGTGTGGGAGATCTCCTATCCGCAAAGCTTCTTGTAGCCGCCGGAGCCAACGTCAACGACACGGATGCATGGGGCGTCAGCGCTACCACGCTTGCCGCGCATTCCGATTTTCGCGACGTCGCCGAATTTCTCCTGGAAAAGGGGGCCGATCCTAATGCGGCGGCAGCGGGATTCAATGCGCTCCATAACGCAATTATGCATCGGGATGAAAAGCTGGTCGCGTCGCTGCTCGAACACGGTGCCGATCCCAACGCGACCCTTCGCACCTGGACGCCGAATCGCAGGTCCGCAAGCGACTACAGCTTCGGTCCGGAACTGGTGGGAGCCACACCGTTCTGGCTTGCCGCGCGCTTTACCGAACCGGGAATCATGAAACTCCTGCTTCAGTACAAAGCCGATCCACTGGTGGTGCACAAGGTCGAACACACGGTTCAGGACCGCGCGAAAGGCTACATCCCACGAACCGAGGAAACAACGGCTCTGATGGCGGCAGTCGGATTGGGTGGCGGAGATGCCTGGGTCACACCGCCAGCCAGTGAACGGGAATTTCTTACATTGGAAGCCGTGAAGATGACGGTACAGCTGGGCGTCAACGTCAATGCAAAGAACACCGATGGCCGCACCGCGCTGGATGGAGCAAAAACCCTAAAGTTCGACAGCGTGACGAAGTTCCTGACAGAAAATGGCGCCAAGGCGGGAACCGGCGGCGGTCGAGGGCAGATCCCCACTCCTTAGTTTTAGAAATCGGGAAATCGCAAATTTCGAAAGTTCACGATTTCTGATATTCAAGATTTTTGATTTCGGATTCGAATCGATGGAATCGTTCAAGTTTCGAAATGTCCGATATCCCGATTTCCTTCCAACTCTGGCATCACTTCAATTCCGGCGTGACTCCAGCGGGTAGCGGATATCGATCGACATTCAAAAGCATCGACACGATCTGGTAGTAACCCATCACTCCGATAATATCGACGACGCCCTTCTCTCCAAACCTGTCGACGGCAGCCTTGAACGTCGCATCGCTGACCTGGGTCGTCTCCATTAGCTCGTTTGCGAAGTTATACGCGGCTTCTTCATCGGGCTGCATCCCTGTCGGTCTTTTGCGATTCGCAATCGCCTGGATGATCGATTCGCCGAGGCCCGCCTGTGCCGCAGCCCGACGATGCGCGTTCCACTCAAACTGAGCCGTCCAATGCCGGGCCGCGACGATGATGGCCAGTTCACGGATTTTCGGCGGAACCGAGGGACGAAACCGCGCATACTCACCGAGCTTTTGCGTGAGATCTCCCATTTCCGGACTGCGAAGCAGAACGTTGAACGGGCCGCCCAGACTATTTCGCGGGCCGTTCAGAACGTTCGTGGTCATCGTCTTCTGCTCGGGTGTCATTTGATCCCAGGTTAGTGGCTTGAATCGATCGCCGACCAGCCCGAGATTCGATGTGTTGGGGGTCTGAGCGGCAAGAAGAATCGAAGCCAGCAACACGGTCGAACCGATGCAACCCAACAAGATTTTGCGAATCATGGAATCCTCCCGAAGCGGCCGGATTTGTTGCAGTAGGATACCCGAGACTTCAGAAGGAAACCAGAGATGCACAGACGACGTTCTGGCAGTCGCTCTTCCGAGTGCAGCTGTTGCAACGATATTGGGACAGGTGCTTCCGGAATAGCCTGCGCTCGTGCCACCGCATCCTCGCTGCAAAGAACTAAGCAGATTTTGGCGCCAGGCGCGGTTTAGGGGCTGGTTCCAACATCCGCAGCAATGCGGCCCACTCGGGCTTTCTCCTCGAAGTCTCCGAACCATCGCTGACGGCAGGTTCGAGCACGGTCTTCAATATGTTCCGTCACACCTAATGACGAATGAAACAAGACGAATGTAACAAGCCGAACGGGAACGCGTGGCAGATGTTCGATCTGGAAAGTGATACATGCCGGAATGCATTGTGGAGCGACCAGTCCTATGAAAGGGCTATAAACACGGCGTATCTTATTGAGACGAGAATCTCCGCATCGCTTAATATCTGTAATTGGTGTCAGGCACCTCGTTCCCCCATTTCTTGAAACTGGGAAACGAGGTGCCTGACACCAAAAGGAGAAAGTGATTTGAGCTTAGAACCGGTCTCGGGTGGTCGCCTGATCGTCGTATCGAACCGTCTTCCGCTGACTCTGCGGAAGACCGAGAAGGGTTGGATAACCGAGCGCAGTTCGGGAGGTCTGGCAAGCGCCATGAATCCCTTATTGAGGAAAGTCGGAGGAGACTGGATCGGTTGGGCCGGGATCAGCGTCGAAGACGATCGGGAGTCTCGGCGAAGCATCCTTGAGGAATGGGCGGAAAAAGACCGGTGTTTCGCCGTCGATCTGCCCGAGGACGTGGCGACAGGCTTCTACGAGGGATATGCGAATCAGGCACTGTGGCCGGTGTTCCACAACTTTCCATCACAATTGAAGTTTGATACCCGCGCATGGGAAGCCTATGTCGAGGCGAATCGAATCTTCTCGGAAGCTGTTGTTTCACGGTATCAGCCCAATGACGTGATCTGGGTGCATGACTACCATCTGATCCTCCTTCCCCAGATGCTGCGCCAGAAACTACCCGACGCAGCCATTGGTTTCTTTCTCCACATTCCCTTTCCTTCCTCTGAAATTTTTCCGATTTTGCCCAGGCGCGAGGAACTTCTGGAAGGGTTGATCGGAGCGGATTTGCTTGCGTTTCAGACCCACGGGCACCTCCAGCAATTCCGCGCCGCCCTTCTCCGTGTCCTTGGCATGGAAAGCAAGATCGAGCAGGTGGACGTCGGGAGCCGGCCCGTTCGCCTGGAAGCCTTGCCGATCGGTATCGCGCCCGAAGAATATACGAGTCTGCTCACGAGTGACCGGGCCAAGGCGGAGCAATACTCCGATTGGGTTGCACGTTACAGCGGACGAAAAGTACTGCTTGCCGTCGACAGGCTCGACTATACCAAGGGCGTTCTCGAGAGGTTGCGCGCGTATGCCCACCTTCTCCGGTCCTCGCCGGCGCTCAGCGAGAAAGTTGTGTTGATTCAGATCGCGGTGCCAACACGGGAGGGAATCGACACGTATCAGGATTTGCGAACCGAGGTGAACCGGCTTGTCGGAGAAATCAACGGCAAGATCGGTACCCCGGACTGGACGCCTCTGGTTTACATCAACCGCTCAATCGAGAGGGCAGAACTGGTCGCGCTCTATAAGCTGGCAGATGTCTGCTGGGTCGGGTCGCTGCGCGACGGCATGAATCTGGTGGCAAAGGAATATGTTGCCTGCAAGGCCGAAGGAGACGGGGTGCTGGTGCTCAGCGAATTTGCGGGCGCTGCTGCCGAAATGGGCGAGGCGCTCCTGATCAATCCCTTTGATGAGGAGCGCACGGCTGCCACTGTCGAACGCGCACTCGCCCTTGACGAACAGGAACGCCGCCTGCGCATGACCGCACTTCACAACAGAGTTGTGCGGAACGATGTGTTTCACTGGGGTAGCCGGTTTCTCACCGTATTGCAAGAGGCAGCGTCGAAGCGAAGACTTTATCCGGAGGCTCAACCCCAGCGATTGCGGACTTTCGACATCCGCGATTCCTACACGCGCGCCCGCCGGCGGTTACTGATCCTGGACTACGACGGAACACTGGTGCCGTTTGCGAAACGGCCCGAGCAAGCCGTTCCTCCGCCTGAAGTCATCGATCTTCTGAATGCGCTGGTGTCGGATCCGCAGAATTGCGTAGCTTTGCTCTCTGGCAGAACGGCGGAAAATCTGGATCGGTGGTTCGGGACGGTTCAGGGGATGTGGCTGGTGGCGGAACACGGCGCCGAGTTCAAACCTCCATACTCGCCAACATGGGAGCCGTTGCGTCTGCAAATGCCGGCAGAGTGGAAGAATAAAGTCATGCCGATTTTGGAGCACTTCGTCGACCGCACGCCCGGCAGTTTTGTTGAAGAGAAGAAGTGGGGACTGGTCTGGCACTATCGGTTGGCCGAACCGGAGTTCGGAGAATGGCTGGCAAATGAACTGGTATCCATGCTGGAGGCGATGCTTGCTGAAACGGAAGTGAGGGCATTCCGCGGGGAGAAGATCATCGAAGTGAAACCGGTCTGGGCCAACAAGGGTGAAGTCCTCGCGCGCCTTGAGTCGGTGTGTGCAAATCCGGACTTCATTTTCGCCGCTGGCGATGACCGCACGGATGAAGACCTGTTCGAACGGCTGCAGACCGATGCATGGACAATCCACGTCGGCTCGGGACCAACCCGTGCTTCCTATGTCGTCATGGATTTCGAGAGTTTACGCCGGATATTGAAGTTGTTCGCCGAGTCTGGAAATGCCCGTAGAGCATCCTGACGGGTTGTTAATCCCGATCGGAAAGTTGATTTTCAAGCACCGTTCCACGCTCAGTGTATGTCCGGTTAATGTATCGATTTTGCTTATCCAATATATATGGCGCAGAGAAACGAATTTAAGGATGCCCAGGCGCAGAGTCAATCTGGCGTGGAAACTCATCTCGCGTCAGAAGTAGTCCCGAACAAGGCCATCGCTGCTGCTGCCCTGGGGCAGGCGATTCGCGATTCCGGACACCTGGCGGCATGTACGAATCCGCTCGGGGATTCAGGATCGGAAGTCTCCTTATTCCAGCTGGAATCGCATGGGCTCCTCCGTGATGATTTAGCTGCATTAGGAGCCCAAATTATCGGCGGTCCTGCGGCCGATGGTGCCGCCTCTGCGCTGGAAGTCATCGATACCCTCCACAGTGTGTATTGCGGTCCAATCGGTTACGACTATGCACACGTGCATTTTCCGGAAGAACGCCTATGGCTGCGCAATGCTGCGGAGTCACGCCAGTTTCATCTCTCGCGGGAACGAATCGATCCCGTTCTGCTGCTTGAGCGATTGACTCAGGTGGAAGCCTTCGAACAATTTCTCGGTCGCGTATTCCCCGGAAAATTCCGGTTTTCACTGGAAGGTCTGGACGCATTGGTACCGATGTTGGATGAGTTGATCTCGACCGCGGCGCAGTCTGGAGTGCGAAACCTCTTTATCGGGATGGGCCACCGGGGACGACTCAACGTGATGGCACATGTCTTGAATACACCCTTCGATGAGATTCTTGCCGAGTTCAAAGACCCGCTGGGGAACCAGCATGCGCGCGACGGAATCGGCTGGACCGGAGATGTGAAATACCATCGAGGCGCTCGACTCGCCGTCGCCGATGGAGCGCCTTCGAGCCTGGTGGTGACGCTTGCTCCGAATCCCAGTCATGTGGAAGCGATCAATCCGGTAGTCACAGGAATGGCGAGAGCCGGCGGATGCGATGCAAACCAGCCGGGTCCGCCGCGCCTGGACCTTGCGCGTGTGCTTCCGATTCTCATACACGGCGACGCCGCTTTTCCCGGGCAAGGTGTGAACGCAGAGACGATGAATCTTTCACGTGTCCCGGGCTATGAGAGTGGCGGCACCATTCATATCATTGCCAACAACCAGATTGGATTTACCACCAGGCCTCATTCATCGCGCAGCACACTCTATGCCAGTGATCTGGCAAAAGGTTTCGAGATCCCGATAGTTCACGTCAATGCAGACGAACCCGATGCCTGCATCGAAGCGGCGCTACTCGCGCTGGCGTACCGGACTCGCTTCCAGCGAGATTTCATGATCGATCTCGTGGGTTACCGGCGACACGGTCATAACGAATCCGATGAGCCGTCGTTCACAGAACCGGTGCTCTATCGGGCCATTGAAAGTCATCCGACCGTCCGAGAACTTTGGGCAAAGGTCCTTGTTAATGAAGCTCTGATTCCGGACAAATCGCCGTCGGAAATGCTCGAACGACAAATGAAGAAATTGCAGCAGACACTCGATTCGATGAAACCGGAAAGGATTCCGATCGACGACCGTCCCGAGGAGCCGCCTCCTGGCGCAGCGCGGCACACCGTCTCTGCAGTTCCGCTTGCTCGTTTGCGAGGACTCGTCGACTCGTTGTGGAAGGTACCTGATGGATTCTCATTGCATCCGAAGGTTGCGCGCGTACGCGAACGCAGCCGGCAGGCTCTGGATCAGGAATCCCTGGTCGGGTGGGCGACGGCCGAAGAGCTGGCGTTTGGTTCGATACTCGAAGACGGAATCCCAATCCGCATCAGCGGTGAAGACTCCGAGCGCGGCACCTTCAGCCAGCGTCATGCCGCATTCTACGACACCGAAACCGGTCAACACATCGTTCGGCTTCAGACTCTTTCGACGGCACGTGCCGCGTTTGAAGTGTGCAACAGTCCATTGTCGGAGAACGCCGTCGTTGGCTTCGAATTTGGATTCAACATTCAAAAACCCGAACAACTGGTAATTTGGGAAGCGCAGTATGGAGACTTCGCCAATGGTGCGCAAATCATCCTCGACGAGTTCATTGTTTCGGCGCGTGCCAAATGGGGTCAGCGGCCTTCGCTGGTATTGCTGCTGCCTCATGGGTACGAAGGACAGGGGCCGAATCATTCGAGCTGCCGCGTGGAACGTTTTCTCAATCTTGCTGTGGATATCAACCTGCGGATTGCCAACTGTACAACTGCCGCTCAATACTTTCATTTGCTGCGCCGGCAGGCGGCGCTTCTAAGACAGGATCCATTGCCGCTGATTGTCCTTACGCCAAAGGGCGTCTTGCGGGATCCGCGGCTGGCCTCGCCGCTGGAAGAGTTTGTTACCGGTGGATGGAATCCGGTTATCGTCGAACCGTCCGCATCCGCTGCCGAACGGGAGAAAATTCACAGGCTGGTCCTTTGCAGCGGGAAAATATATCTCGAACTGGACCGCATGGAGCGGCCACAGAACTCCGCAGTGGTCGTCGCGCGCGTTGAGCAACTCTATCCGTACCCATCCGACGGTATCGAATCCATCCTCGCCTCGTATCCCCAGCTGGACGAAGTGTACTGGGTACAGGAAGAGCCGGAAAATATGGGCGCCTGGAATTACCTCAGGCCGCACCTCACCCGACAATTGGATGGCCGCTGGCCTCTGTATTACACCGGCCGTCCTCCCAGCTCAAGTCCGGCAGAGGGTTCCTCGAGCTGGCACCGGAAAATACAAAGCGCCCTTATTGAACGGGTGATGAAGTGAGAACGAATGTCGGCGAATCCTTAGTTTAGCTTCCGTCTCATCCAACATCCTCAGAACGTCAGTCGAAGCTGGCCCTGGAAGGAACGCTGCGTATTGTTGGCAACTTTATCCGCTGTAACGCGACCAAAGTCCGGGCTCTGTACGTTGAAGTTCGGTTCGCCCGGATTCGGGTGATTCAGGATGTTGTTGGCATCAAATCGAATCTGAATACTCTTGGATTCCGAGACCCTGAAGGTCTTCGAAATGTTCGCATCGAAGAACCATCGTCCGGGCAATCGCAGCATGCGGGCACCCTGGTTGCCCTGAGTACCAGGCTGAGAATTCTGAAGAACTGCTATCCCGTAAGGGACGGTCCCATCCGGCAACGGTGAAAGTGCAAACGAGCCCGGCGTGCCCGCAGGCACTACCTTGGCGAGACCCATCAAGTTGCAACTATCTTGTAAATTGAACCCCATGGAGTCTGTCGCGCCGACTTGATTGAGACACTGTGGGTCTTTGAAAACTGCATAGGGACTGGGATACCCGTATATCGTTCCTGTCGCGTTGTTCGGTCCGTTTTGATGGAAATCCGTATGGGGATTTTCCCAGGGTCCGACGATATCCGGACGCGCCTGCGGCTGATTGCCTCCCCCTCCGGCATACAAATGCTGGGCCGAGAAAGTGTCTCTGGGCTGGCCGGAGCCCCAGTTGTAAACGATGCTGGTCTGCCACCGCTCGATAGCTCGCGCAAGAGCTCCTGTGCTGTTTGCGAACAACAACTTGTTTGGCCCCATGGGTAATTCGAACGTGCCGTTCATTCGGAGTTCCGTCGGGACGCTGGCGTAGTCCAGGGAGTAATCCGCCTGACGGTGTCGCGGATCGACGTAGGTGTTGTAGTGATCCGTTAAAAGCTTTGCCCATGTGTACGTGGTCTGAAGAGTTGTCCCCTGAGTCGGCCTGACGGTGCCTTGAATCTGTAGCGAATGATAGTTATTGTGGCTGAGATTGCCTCGGTAGGTTGGCGAACCGACACCGAACCCGTTGCCGTTGTTAAACTGCGGATTCGTATAAAAGTAATCTTCCGGGAAACATCGTGTTGGAATAGTGGTCATGCCGTTTGCCAACCGATCGCAGCCGTTGCGGAGAATTCTTGCGTTAACGCCATTCAGTCCTGCGGGTGCGGCCTGCATGCCGGACTGCACCGTGTTGAGATTCGCCAGAGAATTGATCACGGCAACGTAATTGCCATTGGCAAGGTTGGACGTGAATGTGGCATTCCTCCGCAAATGAGCAGACCCTCTTTGAAGAACGCCACCAACCGATGTTCCAACCTGACCATATCCAGTGCCTGCGGTGCCATGGAGATCCAGTCCGGCAAACATCTGATCGAATAACGGCGAGTCGCCTCCCGCACGGGTAATTTCGAGTGCCTGTAAAAGCTCCGGATTGTCGAACACGGTGGCAAAGTTCAGATTGATGGTGTCTTCCAGCTTGCGCGCAAAGGTACCGACATATTTCAAGTCCATCTGGAAAATCTTGGAGACGTTTCGCGTTATCTGCATTGTGACGTTCTGAATGTAAGGCGTTCGAAACTCCGGGTCGAATGCCTGAAATGTTCCGGTGCGCCCATAGATCGGAACGGTGGCTCCGGGATTGTTCGTCGGTCTTACCGGGACCAGGGTCGTGAGGTCGGTGAGATTGAGTGCGCGTGTTGTCAGTATCGAGGCGATATTTGTGTCTCCAACCTGCGTCGACGCACCAAGCGTGTTGCCCGGGGCGGAACCCAGCAGAGTATCCAGTGTGTTCGAATCATGCGTGCCGCTGTAGGTAATCTGATATCCGCCTCGCACTGCGGTCTTGCCCTCTCCAAACCAGGGAACCTGCCATGCAAAGCCAATTGCGGGACCGAAGTTGTTCTTGTCGACGGGGATCACAGCTTTGTTCGGATTCGGAGTGTTTGGTCCAACAAATTCGATTTGAGTAAGGGCATTCGGATCGCACGACGAAACTGGAAGCAGCGCACCTTGCGGTACCCCGTTGGCACAGACAAGAGCATTGGCGGCTGAAACAGTGGAACCGTACCCGGTCAGATAGGTGCTTCCCGGCGTTAACCACTTATCGAACAGACCCCCGCTCGTCGTACGGGCGTTGCCAAATAATCCCGCGCCAAGGCCGACCGAAGCAGAAGTAAAACCTGATCCGATATACGGAGACCCGAAATAGTCATAGCGCAATCCCAGGTTGAGGGTCAGATTCTTAGTCAGTTTCCAGTCGTCCTTCCAGAAGAATGAAAACTCGTTCGAGTGTTGATCGCGGTACTTCTTTTGCTTCGTTGCCATGTCTTCCCATGTGGCATTCATCACGTCCGTGGCGTCGTCGATCCAATAAAGCTGCGAAGCACTGGCGATGGACGCGTTCATGAAATACAAAAGATTTGCGGATGCGGCGCGTGCGGAAGTTGCTCCCTGGGGTGCTGCGGACAGAAAATCGGGCAGTTGAGTGGCGAAGATGCCGGTATTGCCCGTGCTGGCAAGAATGCTGGTAAGACCCGTGGAGGCACCGCCAGTAATGTTGGGGATAACACTTCCACCAGTGCTGTTAAACCCATTGGAACCAGTTCGGCGGTATTCCGCGCCAAACTTCAACGCGTGCCGGCCATGGCTCCAGCTAAAGGTATCCGCATAGTCGTACAAAGGAGTCGTGTCGCCCGAACTCTGGCTCGCGATGCTGAGATAGCCGTTTCCAACTCCGGCGGGTGTGAATGCAACCGGATAAACCGTTCCATTGGGATTTGCGCCCCCGTTGAGAAACCATTCATTCGCTTCCGCTTTAACAGAGGGGTCGCTGCTTTCCGCGGCAATAAATCGTCCTGTGGACTGGTATCGAAGACCGAAACGCGCCTCATTCAACATTGTCTGAGAGAACGTCGTCGTTCCAGTCAGTGTCAGGACCTGCGGTCTTCTGCGGGTTTCTCCGTTCAAACCGCCGGGCCATGAGGCGACAAAGTCCGCACTATCGTCGGCTTGATAGCTCCAGCTGCCACTGATCCGATTTTTTTTGAAGTTCTGGTCGATCTTAATATTGATCTGCTGGCGGTTCACGAAATCGCTCACACCGGCGGCTGCATTCGCACCGCCCTGGCCGGATGTTCCTCGCACCCATTGGAATCCTGCCGTGTTCAGGCCATCTCCGGCACCGAAGTAGTTCGCAATTGGCATCTTGGAGAGAATCTTTGCAATGTTACCTGTGGAATCCATCGTTGGACGGAAAGTATCCCACGCCGTGGCGTTGGTCGCGGCGATGCCGCTGGGGCAATCGGCCGACGTGAAAGCGCTGCCATCGGCTTTCACATTGCCAAATACGCTGAAGCATCGTAATCCGCCGGTGTAGGCTGTGCCGTCCGGATTGAATGTGGGTCGCAGCGGAACTCCCGCATAATCCACAGAGGGAGCAGTTGCGGTTGCGGCCGCCGCAGGAAACACCGGTACCGCTGAAGCGGCGTTAGCTGGATTCCATTTCTCCCAGTACCGAAAAATACCCTGTCTAGCGGAGTCCGTGTAGACCGTGTTCGTTTGGAGGGCTCTCGTATTGCTTCGCTGATATTCCCACGCCGCGAAAAAGAATGTTTTGTTCTTCAGAATCGGGCCGCCGTAAGTCAGCGTGACGTCGTGCGTGTTTCGCCAATCCGGCTTGGTGGGCTGCCATACCGTCACGCCATTTACAACAGCAGTGTCGTTATTGTTGCCCCAGGAATTGGCATTGAGAGCCGAGTTTTGCACGTTCCACACGGCGGACCCCGAGTATTTGTTGGTTCCACTTCGTGTTTGAACCTGAATCTGAGTATTGCCTCGTCCAAGTTCCGCATCCACAGGCGCGAGCACGAGCCTGATTTCCCCGACCATTTCCGGATTGATATTTGTAGTGGTACTGATTCCAAACGTGTTTGCGTTGTTGCGCCCATCCGTGACGCTGAGCCCATCGCGGGTGACGTTGACGGTGTTCGAGGTTTGCCCCGCGAAGACCGCATATACCGCAATACCAGGCGAATCGAATTGAGGAAACGCCCGGTAGCCCGGCAGGACTTTCACCAGATCCAATACATCGTTTCCGACAAGCGGGAGGTTCAGCGCGCGATCCGCAGTGAGCACGTCCCCGACGGATGCTGCAGAACTTGTCATGACCTGCAGCGCGGTTTCGCTGACCTCAACCTTCGTATCCGCTGTACCGATATCCAGTATCAGATTCAATCGCACCTGGGCGGAGGTTCCTATCTGTACATCATTGGCGACGGTGGTTTTGAACCCAGATAACGCCGCAGTCACACGGTAGGCATTTCCTGGAGCAACGCTTGCAAAGCTGTACACGCCGCTTTCATTGGTCAATTGGGAGGCCGTAATTCCAGTTTCGGTGTTTATCAACGTCACCGTCACGCCCGGAATCAGGGCCTTGGTTGCATCCTGGACGACCCCTCCAATCTGCCCATTGGTCTGCGCGAATACATTGCCGGCTGACGATGACAGGAATATGAACAGGATCCCCGTGATTAACAAAACTCTTCGCATGACCTACCTCCCCCAAACGTTGCTGCATGGATGTGGAACATCCTGTCCAATTGCAATGGCTGCCGGTGTAAGAAAAGGATGCAGGTCAATCTGAATCAAGGCGGCGAGACCGTGCAATGGATCACGCGATGATGATTCCATTCCCGGAATCACGCCGCTTTGCCGCCGGCTCCGTACCTCTCCGACATGAGAGAAGCATCTCGAGCCGCGGATTCAAATTGATCCACCGCCAGCAAATCTGTTGTTCTTACGAAACTTGGGCGGAGTATATGATGATTTTTTATTTTTGCTTTTCTTTTATTTCTTGCCAATCCGAATATGCTGCGGAGAATCACGATGCGGTATGTAAGAACGGTAGCGGTCCTCCTCATCATGATGAGCATGGTGGGGGTCGCTGCGGCGAAGGAAGTCACATTCAACAAAGATGTGCTCCCCATCCTTCAGCAGAATTGCCAGGCCTGTCATCGGCCGGGAGAGATTGGCCCCATGCCGTTCCTCACCTTTGAAGAAACCCGCCCATGGGCCGCGGCAATCAAAAAAGCGGTCCTCTCCAGAACGATGCCGCCGTGGTTCGCCGATATCCGTGTGGGCCACTTTACCAACGATCGAACGCTCGATGACGACGACATCAAGACTCTTGTGAAATGGGTCGACGGCGGCGCCCCCGAAGGAAACCCGAAAGACAAACCGTTTCCCAGGCAATGGACAGACGGATGGAACATCAAGCCGGATGTGATTTACGAAATGCCGAGGTCCCTCGCAATTCCCGAACAGGGCGCACTGGAATACATCTACGTTCTTCTTCCGGCTAAATTCCCACAAGACACGTGGATTCTGGATGGTGAGATTCAGCCGGGAAATCGCAGTGCGGTACATCACGCAAGCGTCATCGTTCGACCTCCGGGCTCACTGTGGTTAAAGGACGCCAAGGTCGGCGAGCCCTATATTCCCCCAAAACAGGGCCCGGTAGCGGTGCAGAACTTTAATGCTGCCCAGGAATGGTTGCTCGGTTATGTTCCGGGTATGGCTCCGCAACGTTATTTCAGTGCGGACAAGGGTGCGGGCCGGATGATCCCCGCAGGCTCCGACATTTTCTTCGAAATCCATTACACCGGTACCGGCGTGAAAATTGAGGATAGAACGCGGGTCGGGTTTGTCCTGGCCAAAGAACCCCCTGCAAAACAGCTGCTGAACCTTGCCGCTTATGACACCTCGTTCGAAATTCCTCCATACGCCGAAAACTACCACGGCAGCACATGGGCAATACTCAACGAACCCGTCGCGCTTGTTTACCTGCAACCGCATATGCATCTGCGTGGAACGAGCATGGAGATTAAGGCGACGTATCCGGATGGCAGATCTGAAATTCTTGTCCGTGTTCCCCGCTACAACTTCCAGTGGCAGGTCATTTACATGCTGGAAAAACCGATCAAGCTGCCCAGGGGAACTCGAATTGACGTCTTCGCGACGTGGGACAATTCCGCAAACAATAAATTCAATCCGGATCCGTCTTCCACGGTTCGGACGGGACAACAGAGCTGGGACGAAATGCTCGTGGCCCTCCTGGGCGTGACCGTCGATCCAGGCGTCGATCCCGGGAGAGTCCTCACGCTGTGGTGGAACATCCGTTGAATTGAACGGTGCGACTCTCCAGATTACGGAAGGAGCGCCGTGATATTTCGTTTCGGCACCTGCCCAACTGGAATGCGCGACACCTCTTTCATCGATTTGATGTCGACGACCGATACCGAGTTCGACTGAGCGTTCGCGACATAAGCCGTCTTGCCGTCCGGTGTCAGTGTCACCCAGTCCGGTGATCGGCCGACGTCCGCAGAACCGAGAAGCTTCAAATCGGGAAGTGAGTAGGAGTAAAGCGCACTGTTAAGACGGCTGTTGACAACAAGGATCTTTCCGTCGGATGTGACCGCCATCCCATGGGATGCATTGCCGCCCGCCAGGACCGGAGTTTTTCCAGGACTGATCATCGGCAGCGTGATCCGAGCCGTTTCCTTATGGGTTGCAAAGTCGACAACGGCGAATCCATTGAGGTCCGAGAGCTGCGCAAATATACGTTTTGTCGAACCATCCGGGTTCCGTTCGAACGCCAGTGGACGTACCCCCAGATCGAAGTCCATCGTCCAGACCAGCTGATCGGTTTTAGCATCGAAGACCGTGATGTTCTTTCCGGCGATCGAACCTGCAACCACGTACTTGCCATCGGGCGTGACGTACGTGTTGTGAACCGCGCCTTTCACGGGCAAACTCTTGACTCGTTCCAGCATCACCGTGTCGATCACATCAACAGCGCCGGGCGCCTGGGAAATCGACACATAAACGCGCCTTCCATCGAGACCAGCGGCGATATTGTTGGGATGACCGCTCAGAGGAATCTTGTTCATCACTCGCAAAGTTCGTCCGTCCACCACATCGAGCGTGCTATCGGCTTCATTGCTGATGTATATCCGGCTTCCATCCGGTGAGGTCGCAGCGCCATGACCGACTTCAATCCCTGTGATCTCCCCAACCACCTTATTTGCGACGGGGTCGATAATGTCGACATTGTCTCCTGCGCTGTTGGTTTGAATAATCCGGACTTTGGCTCCAGCAGCCGGTTTGAAGTTGGCGAGAGTTTGTCCTCGCACCCATGCCGCCAGAGTCTGCCATTCCGGATCGTCCTGGGTCTTCCAGTGTTTGCCTCCATCATGAATGGGGTCACCGCCGGCAGCTTCCACGAGGGGATGAAGGAGCAGCTTGCTCTTTGCGGGATCACCGGGAACCACTCTTGCCCGCACAATGTCGAAATTCTTTCGTGAGTCGTCCTCATTCCACGTCGTACTGCCCTGCTGGATCGGTTGCAATCGCATGGGAGTTCCCGTCGTATGGCAGGAAACACATCGCGCATTGCCGGGACGTTTGGTGGTGAAGATAGGCTGGATGCGGGCCTTGAAGAACTCGTAATCGAGCGAAGGCTGCGACGCCGCACCCGGTGCCGGCTGTTGAATCATCATCGCTGCAATAAGCGGAAACCAGGCAAGAATTGTCATGTGCATTTCCTCTGCGGCGGACTTTAGCCGCCATAGGTAACG
>Ga0068864_100002653_pt1 | contig 14770 bp, 17 predicted proteins | sample KBSSwiS72_FD_66586 | JGI IMG/M metagenome (GOLD analysis project Ga0068864, IMG submission 66586) | Switchgrass rhizosphere microbial communities from Kellogg Biological Station, Michigan, USA - KBS Switchgrass S7-2 | ecosystem: Host-associated > Plants > Roots > Rhizosphere > Soil ... | reverse complement strand
ATAGCGATCCCAGTCCCGGTGCAGCATCCGGCCCTGAGCCTGCATGCGGTCGTGCAGCTTGGTGCCCGGGTACGGCGTCATGATGTGGAACGTGGCGGTCTCGATGCCCTGGGCCACCGCCCAGTCGACCGTACGGTCGAACACGTCCGGACCGTCGTCGTCCATGCCGAAGACGAAGCTCGCGTTGACCATCACGCCGACGTCGTGCAGCCTTTTCACCACGGCGGCGTAGTCGCGGCCCACGTTCTGGCGCTTGCGCTGGGCCTGCAGGTTCGCCCCGTTGACCGTCTCGAAGCCCACGAACAGGCTGCGCAGCCCGGCCGTCACCGCCCGCTCGAGCAGGTCGGGGGCGAGCACGGCGTCGACCGTACCGGCGGCCTGCCACAGCCGACCCATGCCGGCCATGCCGTCGAAGAGGGCCTCGGCGAAGCGGCGGTTCCCGAACAGGTGGTCGTCGAGGAAGTACACGTGCCGGCCGGGCAGCCGGTCGATCTCGGCCAGCGCGGCGTCGACGGTCTGGGTGTAGAAGGATCGGCCTCCCTCGAAGAAGGCGTCCTTGTAGCAGAAGTCGCAGTGATGCGGGCACCCGCGACTGACCACAATGGAGTTCGGTACCAGGTACCGGTGGCGTTGGATCAGGTCCCGTCGCACCGGCGGGATCCCGACCAGGGTCCGTTGCGAGGAGACGTACCTCCGTTGTGGACACTTCGCGGCCAGGTCCCGCAGGAACACCGGCCAGGTATCCTCGCCCGGTCCGAGGAAGATGCTGTCGGCGTGCTCCGCCGCCTCCTCCGGCAGCGACGTGACGTGCAGCCCGCCCAGGACCACGTACGAGCCGCGGGCCCGGAACAGATCGGCGATCTCGTACGAGCGGCGGGCCGAGGTGATGTAGACCTGGATCACCACCAGGTCGGGTGCCCCGAACGCGTCCGGGTCGAACCGCTGCACGTGCTCGTCAACAATGGTGACGTCCGCGTCGGGCGGCAGGTAGGCGGCGAGCGTGGCCAACCCGAGCGGCGGGAAGAGCGAGTACTTGATCGGGCGGAAGTGTGGGCTCGTCGCCTCGGTCAGCGCCGGCAGGACCATCAGTACGCGCATGCCGTTCACGCTAGGGATCGGGTGTGGAGGCCGCTCGGTCCACAGTGTGCAGATCCGGTGAAGGCGGCGGCCCCGGGGACCGCCGCCTTCGCATCCGGAAGGGACTTACGGCAGGAAGTAGTTCGGGTTGGGCATCTTGAACGTGCGGTCGGCGTGCCCGCCCTCGAGGTCGCTGAACTGGTCGCCGAAGTTCGCCACGATCTCGTAGCCGAGCGACTCGATGTGCGCCCGGGTGGCCGACTTGTAGTGGATCGTCGTGCACGACCCGTTCGGGTCGCCCGCGCACGCCGCCCCTAGATGGGGCTTATGGCCTGCCCCGCAAGGTATCCGCGCCCGCACCTGTGCGCCACCGGAAGGCCTGAGTGGCGGCTCAGGCCCAGTGGGCGGGCCGCTCGACAGCGGGCGGCAGGAGAGTGTCGGCGTCCCCGTTGGCCGCGGCGATCTGCGGTCGGGTCACGAAGATGGCCGTGCTGAGGTCGGCGCCGCTCAGGTCGGCGCCGCGCAGATCCGCCCCGATGAGGTCGGCCCGGTGCAGGACCGCGTCGCGCAGATCGGCCTGGATCAGGTACGCGCCGCGCAGACTGGCCCGGCTCAGGTCGGCCCCGCGCAGTCGGCGCCCGATGAGGTCGGCTCCGGTGTGGTCGGGGCCGGCCGGGTTTCTGACCGTTTCACTGGTACGGCGCAACAGCGTACGCACGCTGTCCCGGTGGGCCGCGGCCTCCGCCGCCGACGCCCCGTTGTCCAGCAGCCGCCCGGTCTCGGCCAGCGCCCGGTCAACCTCGTCCGAGGGGTTGAGCTCGGCGGCCTCGGTAAGGTACCAGAGCAGCTCGTGCAGGTCCCGGGCCACGCCGTATGCGGCGAACATGCGGGGCGCGACGTTCGGATCCCGCCAGTCTTTGCCTGCGAATGTTGCCGTGACGCGCTGCCCGGCCCCGAAGCAGTCGTAGGCGGTGCAGCCCGGAAAACCCCGCTCCCGCAAACGGTCGTGGATGCCGCACCGGAAGTCCGGTCGCAGGTTGGGACACGGTTGGCCAGCTGGTTTGTCGATCGCGAAGTCGGCGGAGGCCGCGAACGCCGGACCGGCGCAGCACAGCCCCACGCATCGCGAGCAGTCCGCCCGCAGCAGCTCCAACCCCACCGGGCCACCCTAGCGCCGGGTTAGCAGGCGTCGCCGGTGTGGCCCAGCTCAGAAGCCGACCTGGCCGCGGGCCCGGTCGGAGAGCGCGTCCGCGGGAACGATGACCATCTCGTACGGCATGGACATGTCGTCGTACGGGCGGGCCAGCTGGACCAGGCCATGGCGGGCTCCGGTCGCCAGGTCGACCTCGTCGACGGTGGATGGCAGGGTCGATCCGTTCAGCACCAGCATGGCCCGGTTGCCGCGCCATCCGACGAAGACGTTGTGGGTGCTGCTACACGTGTCCACAAAGGACGGCAGAGACGATGAGCCCGGAGACGGGGTGTACGGCGGGACGCCGGACGAAGCGGGCAACGCGGTTCCCGACGCTCCCGGTGACACTCCCAGCGGTGGCCGGTTCGACGATGCCCCCGGGGAAGAGTCAACGGACGGAAACGACGTGGGCCGGATAGGTCGGACGGGCGTCGCGTTCGGGTCACACGGTCCCAGGGTGACCCGATAGGCCACCGCACCTGATGCATCCGTGACCTCGAGCGGCGGGTCGTTCATCGCATCCTGCAGGCTGACCGGCCAGCCGGCTTTCTTGATCAGCGCGCCGGCCCCGTCCGGGCGGACGCTGAGCATGTAGTTGCCCGGCGGCAGCGGAAGAATGCCGGTGTGGCGGCCGGCGAGGTCCACGATGGCGTTGCCCACCATGAGGTGGCGGCTGTCCGGCCGCCAGGTCAGGCCGTCGCCGGGGTGGAAGCCGGCCGCGGAACCGTCGATCGTGTACACCGCAGCGGCCGCGTCGGCCGGGCCGAGGTCGACCACCGTGGCCCGCCCGGTGGTGAGGTCGAGGACGACCACCTTCGCGAAGGCTTCCTCGGGCCGATCGGACGGGTTGTCGGCGGCCGCCGCGGCGTACCGCCCGTCCGGCGAGATGCGCGGCGCGGTGCCGAGCAGCACCGGGATGTCGTACCAGCGGATGTCGCCGGTGGTGGTGTCGTAGCGTCCGATCCGGCGCTCCGGCGACACCGCCGCATTCACCGACGTGACGAAGGGCGCGGAGACGGCGGCGTAGCGCAGGTCGGTGGTCGGGGCGGTCACCGTGGCCACGTTGATCACGCGGAACTGGCCGCTGTCCGGGTCGAGCACGTGCCACGCCGGCTTGCCCAGTCCGACCGCCTCGTACCACGCGAACAGGGCGTTCGCCTTGGCCGGGGCGGCGGGCGCGAGGCCGCCGGAGAGGCTGACGCCCACCAGCACCAGCGTGAGCCCGACCGCGGACACGGCGCCCGCGAGCGTGGCCCCGATCCGGCGACGGCGCCGGCGGCCGCCGGCGATCGCCCGCTCGGCGAGATCCGCCGGCACCGGGCTGGAGTTGGCGATCGCGGTGAGCTCGTCGCTGATGAGTTCGTCCAGCCGGGTCATGCGACACCCTCCGTGGCGAGATCCGTGCCTGACAATTCCGGGGCGAGCTGTCTGAGCCGGGCCAGGGCCCGGTGCGTCTGGCTGCGGACCGTGCCGGTCGAGCAGCCCAGCAACCGCGCCGTCTGTTCGTCGGTCAGGTCCTCGTAGAACCGGGCCACCAGCACGGCGCGCTGCCGCGGGCCGAGGCGGCGCAAGGCCTGGCGCAGCGCCACCCGCAGGTCGGCGGTCCGCATGTCATCGGCACCGTCGGCGTGGTCCGGGAGCCGCTCGACCGGCAGCTCCCGGACCACACTTCGCCGTCGCCATACCCCGACCTGGGTGCGGTAGAGCGCGGTCCGGGCGTACGCCTCCGGACTGTTCCGGATATGGCGCCATCGGGCGAACGTCCGCTCCAGCACGCTCTGCAGCAGGTCCTCGGCCGCGTGGTGGGAACCGGTCAGGGCGAGCGCCACCCGGAACAGCGCCGGTCCGCGCGCGGCGGCGAACTCGCTGAACTCGTGCTCTGGTGAGGTTCCCACCCGTTCGGCCTCCCTGATCGCGTCGACCGTTAAGACGCGCGAACGTACCGGGAGACTGCACGGCGGTGTCAACCCCGTCCCGGTCAGGCCTTCGCGTAGTGCAGGTGCACCACGCCGGTCGCGAACGCGGCGGTCTCGACCAGCGTGAGCGGCAGCGCGTCCGCGTCCTCCTCGAACAGCCGCTGCCCCTTGCCGACCGCGACCGGGTGCACGAGCAGGCTGAGCTCGTCGACCAGCCCCGCGCGCAGCATGGTCCGCACCAGGCGGGTGCTGCCGGTGGTGATGATGTCCCGGCCGGGCTGTTCCTTGAGCTTGGCGATGCCCTCGACCGGGTCGCCGGCGAGGATGACCGAGTTGGCCCAGCCCGGGTCGGTCAACGTTGACGACACCACGACCTTGGTCGGGCGGTTCATCTTGGCCGCGATCGGGTCGTCGGCCGGCGCGCTGCCGAACGCCCCGGCGAAGCTGGCGAACGTGTTGCGGCCGAGCAACATCGTGTCGCACCGCTCGTTGAGCGACCACATGACCGCGAACATCTCCTCGCTGAGGTACCCCATGTGCCACGTCTCCGGCGCCTCCACGACGCCGTCCAGCGAGATGAACTCCGCCACGATGATCTTGCGCATGACCTTCTCCTGTCGGTCGGTGGACGGCCCGTTGGCCGTCCTCACCCCACGCAGCGAACGGGCCCGCCCCGGATCGACATCCCGTGCAAGATTTTTTTCTGGCTACGTCCGGTACGGTCGGACCATGCGCTTCCTCATGACCACCAAGGGCGGCGGGCCCGCGCCGACTCAGCAGCTGTACGAGGACATGGCCGCCCTCATCGAGGAGATGACCAAGGCCGGGGTGCTCCTCGCCGCCGGTGGCCTGGACATGAACGGCACCCGCGTGGTCGCCGACGGCGGCAAGATCACGGTCACCGACGGCCCGTTCGCCGAGACGAAGGAGACGATCGTCAGCTTCGCCCTGGTCGAGGTGCGCTCCAAGGAAGAGGTGATCGAGCTCTCCCGCCGCTTCTGGGCGCTGGTCGGCGACGGCGAGGGCGATATCCGTCAGGTGTACGGCCCGGAGGAGTAGCCCGTGCCTCCGGCGCGAGAGCGTGCCGAGCGCCCATCGACTTCGGCGCGAGTGCAGGCCGAGGTGGCCCGGGTGGTCGAGGCGGTGTGGCGGCTCGAGTCGGCCCGTCTCGTGGGCGCCGTCACCCGGCTCGTCCGCGACGTCGGGCTGGCCGAGGACTGCGCCAACGACGCGCTGGTCGCCGCGCTGCAGGAGTGGCCGGCCACCGGCGTACCGGAGAACCCGGCCGGCTGGCTGATGACGACGGCCAAGCACCGCGCGATCGACCGGCTGCGCCGCGACGACCGGCTGGCCGACAACGTCCGCCAGCTCGGACGGGCGGTCGCCGACGAGCAGAGTGCCGCCATCCACAGTGGAGCCCCGGACGTGGAGGCGGTCGAGGACGATGTGCTGCGCCTCATCTTCGTCGCCTGCCACCCCGTGCTGCCGACGCCGTCGCGGGTCGCGCTCACACTGCGGCTGCTCGGCGGCCTGACCACCGACGAGATCGCCCGCGCGTTCCTGGTGCCCGAATCGACCGTGGCCCAGCGGATCGTGCGGGCCAAGAAGACCCTCGCGGACAAGCGGATCCCGTTCGAGGTGCCGGGCCCGGACGCCCTGCAAGAACGGCTCGGCTCGGTATTGGAGGTGGTGTACCTCGTCTTCAACGAGGGGTACGCAGCGACCGCCGGCGAGCACTGGCTGCGTCCCGAGCTGTGCCGGGAGGCGCTGCGGCTGGGCCGGATGCTGGCCGAGCTGGCGCCGACCGAGCCGGAGGCGCACGGGCTGGTCGCGCTGATGGAACTGCAGGCGTCCCGGTTGCGGGCGCGGGTCGACACCGACGGACGCCCCATCCGGCTGGCCGACCAGAACCGGGGCCGCTGGGACCAACTGCTCATCCAACGCGGCTTCGCCGCGCTGCTGCGGGCCGGCCGGTTGGGCGGACCACCCGGGCCGTACATGCTGCAGGCGGCGATCGCGGCCTGCCACGCCCGGGCCCACGACCCGGACGAGACCGACTGGGCGGCGATCGCGTCCCTCTACGAGTCGCTGGTACGGGTGAGCCCGTCGCCGGTGGTCGAGCTCAACCGGGCGGTCGCGGTCGGGATGGCGTACGGACCGGAGGCCGGGCTGTCCCTTGTGGACGCTCTCGTCTCGCAACCGCAGCTGCGGACGTATCCTCTGCTCCCCGCCGCCCGGGGCGAGCTGCTGTCCCGGCTCGGCCGGCTGTCCGAGGCGCGGGCCGAGTTCCGGCGGGCCGCCTCGCTGACGGCGAATGAGCGCGAGCGCGACGTGCTGCTCGCCCGGGCCGAGTAACGGAGTCCGATGTGGACGATCTGCCGCCGACCGTGCGGGCGAAGGCCCGCGCCGCCGGGGCGACCGGGTGGCTCTCCGACCTGCCCGCCCTGGTGGCCGCGCTGGAGCGGGAGTGGTCGATGACGGTCGGGCCCGCCTACACCGACTCCACCGAGGCGTACGTGGCCCGGGCCGAGCTGGCCGACGGTACGCCGGCCGTACTGAAACTGCTGGTTCCGCGCGGCAACCGCGACGCCGAGAACGAGATCACCGTGCTTCGGCTCGCTGATGGCGACGGCTGCCCGCGCCTGCTCCGCCACGACACGTCGCGGGGTGGCCTGCTCATGGAACGGCTCGGACCGTCGCTCTACGACCTCGGCCGGCCGATCGCGGAACGCCACGAGATCCTCTGCGCGGCCGCCCAACGCCTGTGGCGACCGGCTCCCGGCTGCGGGCTGCCGACCGGGGCCGAGAAGGGCGAGTGGCTCATCGTGTACATCGAACGGATCTGGCCATTGGTAGGGCGGCCGTGCTCACAGGATGCGGTCGACCACGCGGTGGAGTGCGCCCGGCGGCGGATCGCGGCCCACCGTGACGACCGGGCCGTGCTGGTCCACGGCGACCTGCACCAGTGGAACGCTCTCGCTTGCGAGGGGGGCTTCAAGCTCGTCGACCCGGATGGCCTGCTCGCCGAGCGCGAGTACGACCTCGGCATCATCATGCGCGAGGACCCGGTCGAGCTGATGGAGGGAGACCCGCGCGAGCGGGCCCGCTTGCTCGCCGACCGTACCGGCACCGACGCGACCGCGGTCTGGGAGTGGGGCGTGGTGGAGCGGGTCTCCACCGGCCTGCTGGCGATGTCGATCGAGATGTACGAGCTCGGCCGTGAGATGCTGGCCACGGCCGACCGGATCGCTCATCACTTCAGGACGTGAGGTCGCCCCAGACCGCGTCCAGCGCCTGGTCGAGGTGGAGCTGGCGCAGCTCCCCGATCCGCGGCGTGAGCTTCTGGGCCAGCTCGACCATGCCGGGACTGGTCCTGGCGTAGGCGTCGAGCACCGTCCTGAGTGCACGCTCCACCATGGACGTCAGCGGCAGGACCTCGGCCCAGACGCGTAGCGGCCCGGCCAGGGGACCCTCCCGCCGGGTCCACCGCCGGGCCAGGTTGTGGTTGATCTCGGGAATCCGGTCCATCCCGTACCAGAGCGGGTCGGGGGCGGCGAACCGCACCGTCCCGATGTGGCTCAACCGGAGCGCGGCGGTGCAGAGCAGGCACGGCTCGAGGGTCGAGTAGAGCACGTGGTCGGTGTAGTCGGAGATCGGCAGCATCGCCAACGCGTTGATCTCGGCGTGGGCGATGCTGCTGCCGCCGAGCTGGCCCCGGATCTCTGGGGGCTCGTTGCGGCGGTTGCGGCCGGCGCTGACGATCGACCCGGCCCCGTCGACCAGCACGGCGCCGACGGCGAGGCTGCCGACCTGGAACGACTCCCAGGCGAGCTCGAAGCACGGCCGCCACACGGGATCCACCGCCGCCCACGGATCGATCATCATGCCGCTCAGCATGCCAGCCGGACGGTTGGCCCCGAACCCGCCCGAACGGACCGAACCATTCGCCCTAAAGACCGCTTCCAGGGCAAGTCTGGTGGTCCGGCGCTAGTAGCGCTGGGCGTACCAGGTCGGGGTCTCCCCCACCATCGCCCGGAAGTCGCGCACGAGGTGCGCCTGGTCGGCGTACCCGAGCTCGGCCGCCAGCCCGGCCCAGTCCACCGGTCCGCCCGCCGCGAGCCGCTCGGTGATCTCGCGCAGCCGGTACCGGCGGATCACCCACTTCGGACCGATCCCGACGTACTCGGCGAAGAGCCGCTGCAGGCCGCGCACGCTCGTCCCGTGCAGCGCGGCGACACTGTCCACTCTGGTCAGTTCCGGGTCCCCGGCGATCCGCTCGACCAGGTCGGCCACGGCCTCGGCCGTCGGGTCGCGCGGCGGCCGATGGGCGCGCAGCAGCTCCTCGACCTCCTCGCGATCCGGCACCACCCCGCGACCCGGCAGCCACGCGAACGGCTCGGCGAGCACGCGGTCGGTGATGGTGGCGACCGATCGGCCCAGCCACGGCCGGAAACAGCCAGGCCGGAACGCCACGCCCAGCACCCGCCCCTGCCCGGCCAGCACCTTGACCACCCGCCGCCGCGGAACCCCGGTCACCGTCGAAGGCTGGCCGGTCGTGAAGGTCAGGTGCACGTTCGGGTACGGGACGATCAGCTGGCGGTACGGCGGCTGATCGCGCAGATCCCAGCACACGGACCAGTACCGCGCCACGAACGGGGCCAGGTCGGCCGACGGCTCGCCGTAGGAGATGGTCTGGAACCTCGCCCAGGCCCCGCCGAGCTCCCGGCTGTCGCGCGCCATGCCGCCCATTGTCGCGTTTGTTCAAGACCGCCGTGCCGGCCCGGTCCTACGGTCGGGCCATGAACGCGCTGATGGAACGGGCGGCCACGCCGACGCTGGCGGTCCTGCGGGGAATCGCTACGGAGCAGCTCGACGCGCCGACGCCGTGCCGGGACTTCACCGTGCGCGCCCTGATCTCCCACCTGCTGCAGTGGGGCCCGATGCTCGTCGCGGCCGGCCACAAGCAGATCGGCGGCCCTGCATCGGAGGAGGTTGGCGACGGGTGGCTGCTGTCTCTCGAGGCGCAGACTGCCGACCTCGTCGCCGCCTGGAGCCGACCGGAGGCATGGCAGGGCAGCTCGCCGATGGGCGGGCCGTCCATGCCGGCACCGACCGTGGGCGGGCTGGTGCTGGGCGAGCTCGTCGTACACGGCTGGGACCTGGCCCGGGCCACCGGTCAGAGCGTCTCCTGGCCCGATGACGTCGTCACCCGCGCGTATGCGGCGGCGGAGAAGACGGCCGAACAGGGGCGGGCCATGGGCATGTACGGCCCGGCGATCGCGGTGCCGACGCGGGCGTCCACGATGGACCGTCTGCTCGGCGTGACCGGCCGCGATCCACAGTGGACGATCAGCTGAGCAACAGGCGGGTCAGCGCGGCGGTCGCACAGGCCGCGATCACCACGACCAGGAACGGGGCTCGTAGCAGCACCGCCACCACAGCCGCGCCCAATCCGGCCGCCCGCGCGTCAATGACGAGATGGCGCCCGTCGGAGAAGGTCTGGATCGCGATCAGCGCGGCCAGCAGGGCGATCGGCAGCAGCGCGGCCACCCGCCGTACCCGCGGATTGTCCAGCACCACCTGCGGTACGGACAGCCCGGCGAGCTTCAACAGGTAGCAGGCGGCCGCCGCGCCCAGCACCACGGCCCAGATCACGTGCGTCTCCTCGAGAAGAGACCGACCAGCGCGACGAGGGCGGCCAGCAGCACCGGTACGCCCACCGGCACGTACGGCACCGACGCCAGCGCGACCAGCGCGGCCACCAGGCCGACCGCCCACGGCTGCGCCGAGCGCATGCGCGGCGCCAGCAGGGCCAGGAACGCGGCCGGGGCGGCGGCGTCGAGCCCGAGGTCGCGCGGATCCCGCAGCGCTCCCGCGCCGACCGCGCCGAGGGCGGTGGCCAGGTTCCAGCACGCGAACACCGCGATCCCGGTGGCCCAGAAGCCGAGCCGGGCGGCGCGCGGCGAGGCCTGACCGACCGCGACCGCCGTGCTCTCGTCGATCACGAGCTGGGCCGCGACCGCTCGCCGAATGCCGCGCACCCTGAGCAGCTCGGCCAGGCGCAGGCCGTAGAACGCGTTGCGGGTGCCGAGCATCGCGGCCGTAGCCCCGGCCGCGAGCGGGGCACCGCCGACCCCCAGCACCCCGACCAGCGCGAACTGCGAACCGCCGGTGAACATCAGCAGGGACAGGGCGCAGGTCTGCGCGACCGACAGGCCGGCCGCGACGGAGATCGCCCCGAACGAGATCCCGTAGGCCCCGGTGGCGAGGCCGACCCCGAACGCGGCCCGCAGCACCGCCGCCCGCTCCTCGCGCCAACTCACAGCGGGCGCGTCGGCGGTCATGTCGACACGCTACCCGCCGGCCGCGCCCCAATTTCCGGCCAAGATCCACTTTTATGATCCACACAACTGCCCATAAGTTGTCGCGGTGGGAGCGCTTCCACCCCACAAGTGTTGGACAGTTGTGTGGATCTTGCGGGGCAAGTCGGGCCGTGACGAATTCCATAAGGCGCTTCTATAAGTCCGTGATATATCTGGAAGGTGCCCGTACGCGCTGCCCTGACGCATGACGTCGTGGTCACCTTTGAGCGGGTGTTCGGGATGCTCCGCCGGGTCCTGCCGGTCGACGAGCTGAGCCTGACCGCCGCCTCCACGCTGCACCGACTGGAGCTGACCGGCGCCCGCCGGCTGACCGAGCTCGCCGGGCTGGAGGGCGTGACCCAACCCGCCATGACCCAACTCGTCTCGCGCCTCGAGCGGGCCGGGCTTGCCCAGCGCCAAGCCGATCCGCAGGACGGCCGGGTCGTCCTGGTCGAGATCACCGACCGGGGCCGCGACGTCATGCAACGCCGGCGCGAGGCGCGGACCCAGCGCCTCAACGACCTGATCGCCACGCTCGATGCCGACGACCGCACCGCCATCGCGGCCGCGCTGCCGGCCCTGCACCGCCTGACCGAACTCGTACCACCGACTCCGAGGGACGAACAGTGACCCAGACCGCGACCCCGCGCACCACCACCGAAGCGCAGGTCAGCCGGACCCATCCGGACCACCCGAGCTACCGGTGGATCGCGTTGTCCAACACGACCCTGGGCATGCTGCTGGCGACCATCAACTCGTCCATCGTGCTGATCTCCCTTCCGGCGATCTTCAACGGCATCCAGCTCAACCCGCTCACGCCGGGCAACGTCAGCTACCTGCTGTGGATGCTGATGGGCTACATGCTGGTGAGCGCGGTGCTGGTGGTGACGCTCGGCCGCCTGGGCGACATGTACGGGCGGGTGCGCATCTACAACGCCGGCTTCGCGGTGTTCACCGTCATGTCCATCGCACTCTCGCTCGACCCGTTCACCGGGAGCAAGGGCGCGCTGTGGCTGATCGGGCTGCGGGTCATCCAGGCGATCGGCGGCTCGATGATCATGGCCAATGCGGTCGCGATCCTCACCGACGTGTTCCCGCCCAACCAGCGCGGCATGGCGCTGGGCATCAACATCGTGGCCGGCATGGCCGGGTCGTTCATCGGGCTCGTGCTGGGCGGGGTGCTGGCCGAGTGGAACTGGCGGTCCATCTTCTGGGTCAACGTGCCGGTCGGCGTCATCGGCACCATCTGGGCGTACAAGTCGTTGCACGACACCGGGATCCGGCGAAAGGCGCGCATCGACTGGTGGGGCAACGCCACCTTCGCGATCGGTCTCACCGCCGTGCTCGCGGCCATCACGTACGGCATCCAGCCGTACGGGGGGCACAGCATGGGCTGGACCAACCCGTGGGTGCTGGCCGGACTGATCGGCGGCGTCGCCATCCTCGCCGGATTCGTCGCGGTCGAGGTGCGGGTCGCCGAGCCGATGTTCCCGCTGCGGCTGTTCCGCAACCCGGTCTTCACCGGAGGCAACGCGGCCAGCCTGCTCGCCTCGATCGCCCGCGGCGGCCTGCAGTTCATGCTCATCATCTGGCTGCAGGGGATCTGGCTACCGCTGCACGGGTACGACTATGCCGACACTCCACTGTGGGCAGGCATCTACCTGATCCCGCTCACCATCGGGTTCCTGGTCGCCGGGCCGATCTGCGGACGGCTGTCCGACCGGTACGGGCAGCGCCAGTTCGCCGCGGCCGGCCTGGTCGTGATGTCGCTGTCCTTCGCCGGGCTGCTGTTGATTCCGACCGACTTCGGCTACCCGATCTTCGCGGTGCTGGTGTTCCTGCAGGGCGCCGCCGGCGGTCTGTTCGCGGCGCCGAACACCGCGCTGGTGATGTCCAGCGTGCCGGCGCATCTGCGGGGGGCCGCCTCCGGCATGCGTTCGACCTTCCAGAACGCCGGGATGGTGCTCTCGATCGGCGTGTTCTTCTCGCTCATGGTGGCCGGCCTGTCGCACTCGCTGCCCTCGACCCTCCACGATGGACTGACCGCGCAGGGCGTGCCGGACGCCGCCGCGCAGCAGATCGCCGGGCTGCCCCCGGTCGGCACGCTGTTCGCCGCCTTCCTCGGGTACAACCCGATCCAGCAGCTGCTCGGCCCGCACCTGATGGGGTCGCTGCCGCCGGCTAACGCGGCCCACCTGACCGGGCGGGAGTTCTTCCCGAACCTGATCTCCGGTCCGTTCCACGACGGGCTTTCGGTCGCCTTCGGGCTGGCCATCGTGATGGGCCTGCTCGCCGCGGCGGCCTGCTTCATCGGCAAGCCCGGCCGCCCGGCCGCCACCGACACGCCAGCCGACACCCCGTCGGACCCGGCCGCCGTCGGCGCCCAGCGCTGACCCGCGGTGCTCAGTCTTCGCCGCAGCTGGCGGACGGGGCTTCGGAGCAGCCGCCGATCTGGCCGAGGCGGTCCGCGATCGCCTCGCACGCCTCGGTGAGCGCGTCGAGCTGCTCCGGGGTCAGCGCCTCGACGAACCACTCGCGCACGTGGCCGGCGTGGCGCGGCGCCGCCTCCTCGATGGCGACCCGGCCCTGCTCGGTCAGGACGATGTCGAAGTAGCGGCTGCCGGCGCACTGCTCGCGGGCGACCAGGCCGCGCTGCTCCATCCGGCTCAGGTGGTGTGAGAGGCGGCTCTTCTCCCAGCCGGTCGCCGCGCCCAGCTCGTACGCCCGCAGCCGCTGGCCCGGGGCCTCGGAGAGCTGGACCAGCACGCTGTAGTCCGGACCGGACAGCCCCGAGTCGCGCAGCAGCTCACGCGCGATCGCCGCCTTCAGCCGCTCCATCGAGCCGATGAAGCTGCGCCAGGCGCGCTGCTCCCGGTCGTCGAGCCAGATGGCGTTGCTCACACGACCCATCGTACGGTACCGGTTGACGTGTCACCCCGAACCGAGCTAGCGTCCGGTTGACACATCAACCTGGAACGAACCAAGGGGTACAGATGACCAAGGTCGCGATCATCCTGGGGAGCACCCGGCCCGGCCGGCGCGGCGAGCCGGTGGCGCAGTGGGTCTACGAACGGGCGAGCAAGCGGGGCGACGCCGAGTTCGAGCTGATCGACCTCGCCGACTATCCGTTGCCACATCTCGATGAGCCGATGCCACCGTCGGTAGGCAACTACGCCAACCAGCACACCCGCGACTGGTCGGAGAAGATCGCGTCGTTCGACGCGTACGTCTTCATCACGCCGGAGTACAACCACTCCACCTCCGCGGTGCTGAAGAACGCCATCGACTTCCTGTACCAGGAGTGGAACAACAAGGCGTGCGCCTTCGTCAGCTACGGAGCCAGCGCCGGCGGGGCCCGGGCGGTCGAGCACCTGCGCCTGGTCGCCGGTGAGCTGCAGATGGCCGATGTGCGGGGCCAGGTGGCGTTGTCGCTGTTCACGGACTTCGAGAACTTCACCGCCTTCAACCCGCACGAGCGGCACGAGGGCCTGCTCACCACGATGCTGGACCAGGTCATCGCCTGGGGCGCGGCGTTGCGGACGGTGCGAGAGGCCAAGACCGCCGGCTGACCGCTACGGTGTCGGGTAGGCGGAACCCCCGCCTACCCGGTTCCGGGAGGTGCGCGCGATGTCGGCAACCCCCACCACGTTCCGCTCAGCGGATTCCGAGGAAGCCTTCCAGGCGGCCTACGACGCGGTGCTGGCGAAGTGGCCGTCCTCCGTTGACAGCGTCGACGTCGACACGCCGTACGGGGTGACCAGGGTCAATATCTGCGGACCGTCCGACGGTCCCCCGGTGGTGCTGCTGCCCGGCGCCGGCGCCACCTCGACCGTGTGGTTCAACAACGTCGCCACGCTGAGCAAGACGTACCAGGTCTTCGCGGTCGACCTGATGGGCGACTACGGACACAGCGTCCGAAGTGGACAGCCGATCACCACCCACGCCGACATCGTGGAGTGGCTCGACGCGGTCCTGCAGGAGTGCGACATCTCCTCGCCGTGCCTGGTCGGCCACTCGTACGGCAGCTGGATCTCAGTCTGGTACGGGCTCTACGGAGTGCACACGCCACGCGGCATGGTGCTGCTCGACCCGACCACCGTCTTCGGCGGCTTCACCCCGTCTTACCTGATGCACTCGGTGCCGCTGTTCCTTCCGGTCGGCGGCGCGGAGAAGTTCATCCGTCACCTTCGCTGGGAGACCGGTGGGGCCGAGCTGGACGAGGA
>Ga0068864_100002645_pt1 | contig 14784 bp, 16 predicted proteins | sample KBSSwiS72_FD_66586 | JGI IMG/M metagenome (GOLD analysis project Ga0068864, IMG submission 66586) | Switchgrass rhizosphere microbial communities from Kellogg Biological Station, Michigan, USA - KBS Switchgrass S7-2 | ecosystem: Host-associated > Plants > Roots > Rhizosphere > Soil ... | reverse complement strand
GGCCGCATCCGGCTGCCCGAGGTCTGCGGCAACGTCTGCTTCGGCGGCCCCAAGCGCAACCGCCTGTTCATGGTCGCGAGCCAGTCGCTCTACGCGGTCTACACCGCCACCCAGGGCGCCGCCCCCGGCTAGAAGGTCTGGGGTCAGGTCTTACATTCCGACATTGTCGGAATGTAAGACCTGACCCCCCTCTCGTCATGAAGCTCGGGATCTACCTGAACGCGCAGCATCCGCAGGCCGACGACCCGGCGCGGCGCTTCGCGGAGACGGTCGAGCAGGCGCGGCTCATCCGCTCGCTCGGCTTCGACTCGATCTGGGGCGGCGAGCACCATGCGACGCCCGGGTTCCACTATTTTCCGCTGCTGCCGATGCTGCAGCGTCTGGCCGCGGAGGTGCCCGGCCTCGAGATCGGCACCAACCTGGTGCTGCTGCCGCTGCACAACCCGGTGGAGATCGCGGAGGTCGGCGCCTTCCTCGACGTGATCACCGGCGGGCGCTTCCTGCTCGGGGTCGGGCTCGGCTACCGTCCGGAGGAGTTCGCGATCTTCGGGGTGCCGATGGCGGAGCGGGTGAGCCGCCTCACGGAGGCGATCGAGATCATCCGGCGTCTGTGGACGGAGGACAAGGTCACCCACCGCGGCCGGCGCTGGACGCTCGAGGGCGTGACGATCCGCCCGCGCCCGATCCGGTCGCCCCGGCCGCCGATCCTGGTCGGCTCGCAGGTGCCGGCCGGCATCGCGCGCGCCGCGCGCATCGCCGACGGCTGGCTGGTGGTGCCGCTCCCTCGCGTCGACGACTTCGCGGCCCAGGCGCGCGCCTTCGCCGCCGCCCGCGCCGCGGAGGGCCTGCCGCCGAGCCCGCACATCTGCCGGCTGCTGGAGGTGGTGTGCGCGCCCGACGAGGAGACCGCGATCCGGCGCGCGGCGCCCTACCTGCTCGACAAGTACGCGGCGTACTTCTCGTGGGGGCTCGAGGGCGTGTCGATCGATCCCCAGGCGCCGCCCGAGGCCCAGCTGCGCGGCCTCGCGGCCAACCGCTTCGCGATCGGCTCGCCGGCCCAGGTCGCCGAGGCGCTGGTGGCCCAGCACGCGGCGGGCGCCACGCACCTGACGATGCGCGTGAGCTGGCCGGGCATGCCGCAGGCCGACGTGCTGGCCGGCATCGAGCTGCTGGGCCGGCAGGTGCTGCCCGAGGTGCGGCGGCGCGTGATGGCGGCGTAGACGGGCCGCGCCCGCGAAATGTCGGAATGTAAGACCTGACCCCAGAGGGGACTATGCGAGTGGCGGCGGAGAAGATCCGGGAGCAGCTGGAGGCGGTGCTCATGGCGTGGGGCATGTCGGGGGAGCACGCGGCGGTGACCGCGGAGATGATGGTCGAGACGGACCTGCGGGGCGTCGACTCGCACGGGATCTCGATGCTGCCGACCTACGACAAGGAGTTCCGCGCCGGGCGGCTCAACATGCGCCCGCAGTGGAAGACGGTGCGCGACCGGCCGTCGATGGCGCGCATCGACGCGGACCGGTCGCTGGGCCATCCGGTCTCCGCGCACGCGATGAACCTCGCGGTCGACAAGTGCCTGGCCACCGGGGTGGGGGTGGTCGCGGTGTTCAACTCGCACCACTTCGGGGCCGCCGGCTGCTACGCCAAGATCGCGGCCGACCGCGGGGTGATCGGCATGGTCACCTCCGCCACCCGCGGAGTCACGCTGGTGCCGACGTTCGCCGCGGAGCCGATCATGGGCACCAACCCGCTCGCGTTCGCGGCCCCCGCGCGGCGCAACGCGCCCTTCCAGCTCGACATGGCCACCACCACGGTGGCCGCGGGCAAGGTCAAGGTCTACAAGCTCAACCACAAGCCGGTGCCGGCGGGCTGGGTGGTGGACGGCGACGGCCGCGCGGTGACCGACGAGAGCCAGGCCTTCGGCCACGTGTTCGAGCGCCCGGAGGGCGGCATCACCCCGCTCGGCGGCACCCGCGAGCTGGGCGGTCACAAGGGCTACGGCCTGGCGGTGATGGTGCACATCCTGGGGGGCACGCTCGCGGGCGCGTCCTTCTCGCCGCTGCGCAACCGCACCCAGCGCGACTCCGATCCGCACAACATCGGCCACTTCTTCATGGCCATCGACCCGGGCGCGTTCCGCGACGACGGAGAGTTCGAGGCGGACCTCGACGACGTGATCGACGTGCTGCACGGGGCGAAGCGGGCGGATCCGGAGCAGCCGGTGCTGGTGGCGGGCGATCCGGAGCGGCTGATCCGGGCGGAGCGGCTCGAGCAGGGCGTCCCGGTTCCGGACGACCTGATGGAGCAGCTCCGCGGGGTGGTGGAGCGCGCGGGGGTGGTGCTGGTGCTGTAGCGCCCTCGGCCCGGTCGGCCACCCCTCACCCTCTCCCCCGGGAGGGAGAGGGTGAGGGGTGGGAAGGGCTAGGCGAGGGCCTTCTTCAGGGCGCCCGCGATCTCGTCGAGCAGCACGCGAGACTGGTCGAGGATCCGCGTCATGCGCAGGAAGCCGTGGAACATCCCCGGGTACGGGGTGAGGGTGACCGCCACCCCCGCGTCGCGCAGGCGCGCCGCGTAGGCGTCGCCCTCGTCGCGCAGCGGGTCGCACCCGGCGGTGATCACCAGCGCGGGTGGCAGGTCGGCCAGGCTCTTGGCCTGGATCGGAGAGGCCGTCATCTCCCGCCCCTGCTCCTCGCGCGAGAGGTAGTGCCGCCAGAACCAGCGCATGTCATCCGTGGTCAGCACGAAGCCGGTGCCGTTCTCGCGGTACGACGCGGTGCCAAAATCGTAGTTGGTGACCGGGTAGACCAGGATCTGCAGCAGCAGGCGCGGACCGCGCCGATCGCGCGCCAGCAGGGCCATGACCGCGGCGAGGTTGCCGCCCGCGCTGTCGCCGCCCACCGCGATGCGCGCCGAGTCGAGGCCGAGCCGCGTGGCGTTGGCCACCACCCACAGGAGGCCCGCGTAGGAGTCCTCGACCGGCACCGGATACTTGAACTCGGGCGCGAGCCGGTAGTCCACCGACGCCACCGCGCAGCCCGCCGCGTTGACGATCGAGCGGCAGATGCCGTCGTGCGTGTACAGGTCCCCGATCACCCAGCCGCCGCCGTGATAGAAGACCAGCACCGGGTGCGGGCCCATGCCCGCCGGCTTGTAGACGCGCACCGTGATCTCGCCGCCGGTCACCGGCACCCGGTGGTCGGCCACCGCCGGCACCTCCTCGAACGGTCCGAGCGCGGCGGTGCGCGAGCGCATGGACTCGCGGGCCTCCGCGGGCGAGGAGTCCCGGAACGGCTTCAGGTTGAGCGCGGCGAGGGCGTCGACGACCTTCTGGGCTTGAGGATCGAGCGGCATGGGGCGCCTCCTGGGTACGAAGCTGGTGCCCGCGACACTAGAGGCTCGCGCGGCCGCCGTCAAGGGGCCGGCTCAGGCCACCGCGCCACGGCGGAAGTGCCGCGCGCCCAGGAGCAGCAGCAGGCCCGCGGCCACCCACGCCAGCACGCCGTCCAGCACGAACGCGCCCGGGAGGCTGATCGCGGCCAGGCCGCCGCTCACCAGCGGGCTCGCCGCGGTTCCGATCTGCACCGACAGCGCGAGCCAGCCGAAGGCGGCGCCGCGCCGCTCACCGGTGACGAGGGAGCCGCCGATGGAATAGGCGAGCGTCAGGGCCCCGCCCAGGAAGAGGCCGGTCAGGCAGCGGGAGAGCATCAGGCTCTGCCAGCCGCCCGCCGCCGCCATCAGCGCGCACGGCACGCCGCCGGCGAGCAGCCCGATCAGGAGCAGGCGCTCGGCGGGCCAGCGCTGGGCCAGGCGCCCGGCCAGGAGGGCCGAGCCGGTGGCGCAGACGGCGGCCAGCGAGATGATCTCGCCGGAGGTGGCCGCGATGCGGCTCACGTCGGGGAGCACCGCCACCTTGAGCGGGATCAGCAGCGAGAGGCCGCGATCGATGAACTGTCCGGCAAAGAGCAGCAGGAGCACGAGGGGGAAGCCCCGCGTGGTCCACACCTGGCGGAGGGTGAAGCCGGCCTCGGGCGCGGCGGCGGGACCGGCGGGGCTCGGCTCGGCGGCCGGGCGCGTCTCGGTGAACAGCACCAGCAGGCCGACGAGCGACAGCGCGCACATGCCGGCGGTGACGAAGAACGCGTAGCGGAGGCCGAAGTGGGAGGCCACGTAGCCGCCGGCGGCGGGCCCGATCGCCACGCTCAGGAGCTGCGCGCCCTGCACGCGGCCGATCGCCACCGGCACGCGCTCCTTGGGGCAGGAGACGCTGGCCAGCGCCATCGCGAAGACGGAGAAGCCCGCGATGACCCCCTGGAGGAGGCGCAGGATCAGGAGCTGGGTGACCGACGTGACGAGCCCCATGGCGGCCACGATGATCACGAAGCCCACCAGGGAGCGGACCATCATCATCTTGCGGCCCACCCGGTCCGCGAAGCTGCCCCAGAGCGGGCCGAGCAGGCCGGAGACGGCGGGGGTCACCGCGGTCAGCACCCCGGACCAGAGCGCCACCTGGGTGCGATCGGTGACTCCCAGCTCGATCACGTAGAGCGGGAGGAACGGGGAGAAGAACGCGAAGCCGACGAAGGCGATGAAGACGACGAGGGCCAGCGCCCAGACGTTGCGCTCCCAGCTCTCCACTCGGCGCGCCCGGCGCTCCTCTACGGCCGGTAGCGGTAGGCCGCCGCCTCCGCCGCGATCTTGCCCGCGTCCATCCGGTTGATGTCGTCGATCAGGTCGTTGGTGATCACGTCGGCGGTCGGCACCTTCTGGGTGATCACACCCCACTTCACGAGGAAGTCGATGTAGTCGCGGTAGTTGACCTCCGAGTTCTCGCCCCAGCGCTTCACCCCCGCGGGCTCCAGCTTGTAGTGGGGCATGCGGGCCTCGAGCACCTTGATGTCCTCGCGCACCGCGGTGGCCTCGTCCTTGCCGGTAGGCTTGGTCTGGGGGAAGAGCTCGTAGACGATGCGCACCGCCGCCTCCGGGTTGGCGATGGTGAAGACGGTGCCCTTGGCGTAGGCGCGCGCCATGCCCACCAGCTCCTTTCGCCGTGTCCGTAGAGTCTCCTCGGAGGCGAGGAAGCCGTTGCCGGGGAACTTCTCGATGTCGCGCCGGTCGAGGTAGCGCATCTTCACGCCCGAGTTCTCCACCATCGCGTACTGGGTGTCGAACTGGCTGAGGGCCTCCACCTGCTTGTTGCGCACCATCGCCGCGGTCTGGGCGCCCTCGCCCGCCACCACGATCTGGACGTCCTTGGCGGGATCGAGGCCGGCCGCCGCCACCTGGGCCCGCGCCACCACCACCCCGGCGGAGGCGAGGCTGGTGACCCCGATGGACTTGCCGCGCAGCTCGGCCGGGCTCTGGATCGCGCTGTCCGCCGGCACCGCGATGCCGTAGCCGTTGGTCTGGTACGCGGTGTAGTAGATCTTGGCCTTCACCCCCTGCGGCCGCCCGTTGGCGAGCGGCTCCACGCTCGGCAGGGAGATGGGCACCTCCCCGGTGGCCACCGCCTTCACGCAGTCGGTGGAGCCGGGCAGGGGCACGATCTCGACGTCGAGCCCCTCCTGCTTGAACCAGCCCATCTTCATGGCCACCGCGAACGGGGAGCCGACGCCCATGCTGATCGTCCGGGCGCAGATCGCGACGCGCAGCTTGGTGGTCTGGGCGAGCGCCACGGCGGGCGCGCACAGGACGAGCAATGCGAAACCGAAGGCGATCTTGCGCATGAGGGCTCGGTCTCCTCTGGGATCAGGTCGGCAATCCGAACAGCGACGACGTCCGGGTGGCGTCGAGCATCGTGGCCATCTCCTCGTCGGAGGGCCGCCGGGTGAACCGGCTCGCCGCGTCGAGCACTCCGGGCAGCAGGCCGAGGTCGCCCGCGGTGTTGAGGAAGATCCCCGGGCGGCCCAGCACCCAGTGCACCGCGCGGTCGATGTCCTCCGGGCGCTCGAGCGGCTGATACCAGGTGGCGTGGCTCCGGTCGGCGGCGGCCCACGGGCCGCGCGCGATCCCCTTGATGGTCTGCACCGCCACGCTGCGCTCGCGGCAGATCGCGGTGACCTCCTCGAAGGCCTCGCGGTAGCGCTCGTTCTGCATCATGAAGAAGTTGTAGGGCAGCAGGATCGAGTCGAACTCGAACCGGGCGAGGCTCCGCCGGTGCATCGCCGCGATGGTCCAGCCGTGGCCGGTGACTCCGATGGCCCGCACCAGGCCCTGGGCCTTCGCCTCCACCAGGGCCTCCAGCGCGCCGCCCGGGCCCATCGCCCGGTCCCAGTCGTCGGGATGCCCGAGCGAGTGCATCTGGATCAGGTCCACCGAGTCCACCCGGAGCCGCTCCAGCGAGCGGTGCAGGTCCTCGCGCGCCTCGCGGGCCCCCCGCGAGCCGGTCTTGGTGGCGAGGAAGAAGTCCTTCCGGTGCCGCGCCATCCACGGTCCGATGCGCAGCTCGGAGTCGCCGTAGCGCGCGGCGGTGTCGATGTGGTTCACCCCGTGGCGGAGCAGCACCTCCAGCGCGCGGTCCGCCTCGTCCTGGCTCGCGCGCGCCAGGGCCGCGGCCCCGAACAGGGTGACGGTGGACTGATGCCCGGTGCGTCCGAACGGTCGACGCTCGATCATTGGCTCCTCCGGTGCGTGCGCCGCGCTACGTCCGGGCGGGCCAGCGCCCGCTCGCGCGCAGCAGCTCGAACACGCGGGCCGCCGTCACCGGCGGCCGGTCGATCTCCACTCCGTAGTCGGCGAGCGCGTCCTCCACTGCGTTGGCCACCGCGGCGGCGGGCGAGATCACCCCGCTCTCCCCCACGCCCTTGATGCCGAGGGGGTTGATCGCGGACGGAAAGTCGAGGTGGACTACGCGAAGAGGTGGCATTTCATCCGCGCGCGGCATCGGATAGTCCATGAGGGTGCCGGTGAGGAGCTGGCCCGCCTCGTCGTAGACCAGGTGCTCGCCGAGGGCGCTGCCCAGCCCCTGCGCGATGCCGCCGTGGAGCTGGCCCTCCACGATGACCGGGTTGATGGGCCGCCCGCAGTCGTGCATGGCGGCCAGCTGCAGGACGGTCAGCGCGCAGCTCTCCAGGTCCACCTCCACCACGACGCCCTGCATCCCGAAGGCCCAGGTCACGGTGTCGGGATAGAAGAACGCGCACGCGCTCAACCCGGGCCCGCCGGCTTCCGCCACCGCGCGGCTTCGCACCGCGGCCTTCGCGACCTGGCCGAGGCTCACGCTCTTGCCCGGCACCCCGCGCACCGCCACGCGGCCTTCGGTGAGCACCACGTCCTCCGGCGCGCACTCGAAGAGCTCGGCGCCCACGAGCCGCGCCTTGTGCGCCACCTGGGCCGCCGAGCGCTGCACCGCGGGCCCGCTCACCGCGGCCACGCGGCTGGCGATCGTGCCCATGCCGTAGCCGACCAGGCCGGTGTCGCCGCCCACCACCGCCACCGTCTCGAGCGGCACCCCCAGCTCGTCGGCCGCGATCTGGGCCAGCGTGGTCTCGTGGCCCTGCCCCTGCGCGCACACGCCCAGATGCACGAACACGGTGCCGTCGGGATCGATGCGGATGTCGGCGCCCTCGAAGGGGCCGATGCCGGTGCCCTCCACGTATGCGCACAGCCCGATGCCGATGGGGCGCGGGCCGCCGCGCCGCTCCGCCTGGCGCTTGCGCCAGCCCGCGTAGTCGAGGGTCTCGATCAATCGGTCGAAGGCGGCCGGATAGTCGGCCGGGTCGTAGGTGATGGGGGCGCCGTCGCGGTAGGTGAGCCCGGTGGGCACCGGCATCTCGTCGGCGCGGATCAGGTTGATCCGTCGCAGCTCCGCGGGGTCCATGCCGATCTTCCGCGCCGCGCGGTCGAGCAGGCGGTCCAGCACGAACGCGGCCTCGGGCCGGCCCGCGCCGCGATAGGCGGCCGCGAACGTCTTGTGGGTGAGGACGTTGCGGCCGGTGCCGCGGTAGTGCGGGACCCGGTAGGGCCCGGGCAGGTGGTTGATGGTGTTGAGCGTGATGGCCTCGCCGAGGGTGGGTGAGGCCCCGTGGTCGCGGGTGAACGCGGTCTCGATGGCCGCGATGCGCCCGTCTCGCTCGAGCCCGATGCGCGCCTCGTGGACCTGGTCGCGGTCGCCCGCCGCGGTGAGGCAGTGCTCGCTGCGCGTCTCCACCCACTTCACGGCCCGGCCGAGCCGGCGGGCCACCGCCGGAACCAGGATCTCCTCCGGGTAGACGTGGCCCTTCACCCCGAAGCCGCCGCCCACGTCCGGCACCAGCACCCGGATGCGCTCCTCGGCCAGCCGCACCACCGGGGCGATCGCGCTCCGCACCGCGAAGGGCACCTGGGTGGAGGTCCACACCGTGAGCCCGTTGCCGATGGGATCGGGCGCGGCCAGGACCCCGCGCGTCTCGAGCGGCATGCCGGCCACGCGCGGGTAGGCGAGCCGCGCGGCCACCGTCACCGGGGCCGCGGCCAGCGCCTCGACGGGCCGGCCCTTGGCGCTCGTGGTGATCGAGACCAGGTTGTCGGGCCAGCCGTCGTTGACCCGCGGGGCCCCGGGCGCGTCCGCGGCGCCGGGCGTGGTCGCGGCGGGTAGCGGCTCGTAGTCGACGGCGACCCGCTCCGCGCCGTCGGCGGCCGCGTAGGGATCGGCGGCCACCACCACCGCGATCGCCTCGCCCACGTGCCGCACCCGCGTCCCCGCCATCACCGGGTGCACGTGGGGCCGGCTCTTCGGCTCGGGCACGAGCGGGGGCACGGTGGCGGCGGCCAGCTCGGGCAGGTCCGCGAGGGTCAGGACCGCGACCACGCCCGCGGTGGCGCGGGCGGCCGCGGCGTCCACGGAGCGGATGCGCGCGTGCGCGTGCAGGCTGCGCACCACCACGAGGTGCAGCAGGCCCGGCACCCGCACGTCGTCGAGAAAGCGGCCGTGGCCGGCGACGAAGCGGCCGTCCTCCTTCCGCTTCGGCGAGGCGCCGACCAGCACGGGGCGGGAACCGGGGCGAGCGACCTAGCCGCGGGCGCCCGCTGCGCGCAGGTGCTCGTCGCGCCGGGCCTGGAGATCACCGTCGGTGTAGGTCATGAGCTCGGGACGCGCCTTGCCGAGCATCACCTGGAGGTAGGCGGGCTCGAGCCCCACGTTGGTGAAGCCGTGGATCACGTTGGCGGGGCAGGAGACGCAGTCCCACGGTCCCAGCACCGTCTCGGCGCGGTGGCCGGCCTCGTCCTCGATGAACACGAGCACCTTGCCCTGGAGGATGAAGAAGACCTCCTCCACCTCGTGGGTGTGGGAGGCGTTGCCCTGTCCGGGGGAACGAACATGACCGAGAGCGTGAAGTGCTGGGCCGGGATCACGCTGGCGTCGGTCTTGCCGGAGGCGCCGGAGCCGATGAAGCGGTGCTGGGCGCGCCGGAAGCCTTCCACGCGGGCGTCGGCGAAGGCGTCCCAGTCGCCGCGCCGCTCGGTGAAGCGGGCCACGTGAGTGCGGAGCATCTCGTCGAGGGACGGAGTGGTCTGGGCCATGTGGGTATGCCTCCCGGAGGTGTCAGTCTAGTCGGTCCCCTCCGGGGCTGCAAGGCGCGCGGCCCGCCTTGCGCCGGTGGCGCCCATCCGCTACGATCCGCGCTGCGCCCGGATCCTCGGCAACCGCGAGGCGGGCAGGGAGGTTTCCCCATGGGCAAGATCGTCTTCGCGGGTGCGATGTCGCACGTCCTCGACCCCGACTACTACCAGCGTGCCTGCGGTGACGAGGGCCGGCGGATGGTCACCGACTGCATGACCGAGATCGCCCGCATGGGCGAGCGCTTCTCGGCCACCCGGGCCGACGCGCTGATCGTGGTGGCCGACGACCACCTCAACGCGTTCTCCTTCAACGCGGTGCCGGCCCTCTGCGTGCGCATCGGCCGGAGCGTGCCGCGCATGAAGCAGGACCACGCGGAGGCCTTCGACGCGGTGCTCGACCACATGGCCGACGACTACCCGCTCCACGAGGACCTCGCCAACGCGATTCTCGAGCAGGGGCTCGACTCGGGCTTCGACCTCGCGATGTCCTGGGAAGCGCCGGTCGATCACGCGTTCCTGAGCCCGGTGAACACCATGCACGGCACCCGGCCGGTCCCGCCGCTGGTGCCGATCTGGGTGAACGCGTTCGTGGCGCCCCAGCCGACTCCGAAGCGCTGCTTCGACTTCGGCCGCCACATCGCCCGGGTGGTGGCCGCGTCGCCCTGGAACGTGGGGATCATCGCCACCGGCGGTCTCTCGCACTTCCCGGAGCTGTCGCTGCCGCGGGTGGGCGAGACCGACACCGTCTTCGACCGCAAGCTGATCCACTGGATGGAGCGGGGCGAGCACGAGCCCCTGCGTGAGCTGACGGTGGGCGAGCTGCACAAGACCGGCGAGCACGAGTTCCTCAACTGGATGGTGCTGATCGGCGCGGTGTCCCCCGCGCGGGCCCAGGTGCGGTACTTCGGCGAGCTGCGGCGGATCAACCTGGCCGCGGTCGAGTGGAGCCTGCCGTGAGCCGCTACGCGGTCAACAGCACCCTCTATCGGCTGAAGAAGGACCCCGAGTTCCGGGCCCGCTTCCAGGCCGACGCGGCGGCCGCGCTCGCGAGCGTCGATCTCACCGAGGCGGAGCGCGCCGCGTTCGTCAATCACGACATGCGGCGGATCAACGAGCTGGGCGGCTATCTCCACCTCGTGATGTCGGTGCCCGGCCTGGCCGCCCACTGAGCGGTCTCCCATGAAGCTGGTGCGATACGGGCGGGCCGGCGCGGAGCGCCCGGGGCTCGTCGACGCGGCGGGCCAGCTCCGCGATCTCTCGAAGGTGGTCGAGGACATCACGCCGGAGGTGGTGACGCCGGCCGGCCTCAAGCGGCTGCGGGGCGTGAAGCCGGAGCGGCTGCCGCCGGTGAAGGGCCGGCCCCGCCTCGGCTGCCCGCTGGCCGGCATCGGCAAGATCGTCTGCATCGGCCTCAACTACACCGATCACGCCGAGGAGGTCTCGCTCCCGCTGCCGAAGGAGCCGACCCTCTTCATCAAGGCCAACAGCGCGATCAGCGGCCCCGACGACCCGATCGCGCGGCCCCCCGGGCGGTCAAGCTCGACTACGAGGTGGAGCTGGCCGCGGTGATCGGCCGCGCCGCGCGCTCGGTGGACGAGGCGCGCGCCCTCGGCCACGTGACCGCCTACTGCCTGCTCAACGACGTCTCGGAGCGCGAGTTCCAGATGGAGCACGGCGGCGGCACCACCAAGGGCAAGAGCGCGGACACCTTCGCGCCGATCGGCCCGTGGCTGGTCACCGCGGACGAGATCGCGGACCCGCAGGGCCTCGGGCTCTGGACCACTGTCAACCGGGAGCGGCGGCAGCAGGGCCACACCAGGGACATGGTGTTCTCGGTGGCTCATCTCATCGCGTACGTGAGCCGCTTCATGGCGCTCCTGCCCGGCGACCTCCTCTCGACCGGCACCCCCGCCGGCGTGGGCCACGGGGCGCGCCCGCCGCGCTACCTCGAGCCCGGCGATACGGTGGAGCAGGGGATCGACGGGCTCGGTCAGCAGCGGCACCGGGTGATCCAGCGCCGCGCGTGATCCTCGTCGAGCACGCCACCGTCGTCACGGTGGACGCCGAGCGTCGGATCTACGCCGACGGCTCCGTCCTGACCGACGGCGATCGCATCCTCCAGGTCGGGCCCGCCGCCGAGGTACGTCCTCCGCGCACGCCGGACCGGGTCATCGACGGCCGGCGGCTCGTGGTGACCCCGGGCTTCGTCGACACCCACGTCCACCTCTCCGAGCATCTCAACCGCGGGCTCCTGCTCGACGACATCCCGGTCGACCGGTACCTGCCCGACTGGCTGATTCCCCTCTACGCGGTGATGACCGCGGAGGACGAGCAGCACGCCGCGCTGCTGGCCGGCATCGAGATGATCCGCACCGGCACCACCACCTTCTGCGAGGCCGGCACCCTCTTCGACACCACCGCGGTGGCGGAGGCGGTGGAGCGGCTCGGCATGCGGGCCGTCCTCGGGCGCTGGACGTGGGACCTCGAGTCGGGGCCGGACCGCATGAGGCAGACCACCGCGGAGGCCCTCGCCGCCAACGAGGCGATGCTGGCCGAGCTGAACGGCCGCCGCGGGCTCGTGCGCGGCTGGCCGCTCCTGCTGGGCTTCGGCACCTGCTCCGAGGCGCTGATCCGCGGGGCCAAGGCGCTGGCCGACCGGCACGGGGTGGGGTGGGGGATGATGCACCTGGCCTCGCACCCCTCGCGGCGCACCCGCGACCGGATGCCGCTGGCCACGCTGGACGGCTGGGGGGTGCTGGCGCCCAACGCCAAGCTCTCCCACATGGTCTATCTCGACGACGCGGACATCGGGCGGCTGGTGCGGCGCGGGGTGAAGATCAGCCACTGCCCGACCGCGGGGCTCAAGCACACCAAGGGGCTGGCCGCGCACGCGCGCGTGCCGGAGATGATCCGCGAAGGAGTGTGCGTGTCGCTGGGCGGCGACAGCGGCAACGGGTCGAATCACTTCGACATGCTGCGGATGATGTACCTCGTGGCCAACATCTACAAGGACGCGCGGCTCGACGTGCGGGTGATGCCGCCCGAGACCGTGCTGGAGATGGCGACGATTCGCGGGGCGGAGGCCCTCCTGATGGAGCGGGAGATCGGCTCGCTCGAGCCGGGCAAGCGCGCGGACCTGGTGTGCTTCGACCGCGATCAGCCCGAGTGGCGGCCGCTGCTCAACCCGTTGAACAACCTGGTCTACGCCGCGAGCGGCTCGAGCGTGCGGAGCGTGATGATCGACGGCCGCCTGGTGCTCGACGACGGGCGCCTCACCACCGTGGACGAGCGCGCGATCTACGAGCGGGTGGAGGAGCTGGCGCGCGAGCAGGTGCGCCGGGCCGGCCTCACCGTCGAGAGCCGGTGGCCGCTCCTGCCCTGAGCGGCCCGCCCGGCGCGCCCGCCGGGGCTACAGGATGAAGCCGCCGCGGAAGCCCTTCTTGGCGAGCGCGTCGCGGGCCGACTCGGCCTGCTCGCGCGTCGAGTAGCCGCCGATCCGGACCACCCAGGGCACCGACGAGGAGTCGACCCGCAGCACGTCCGCCGAATAGCCCGCGCGCTTGGCGTTCTCCGCGGCCTTGCCGGCCTGGCGCGCGTTCTTGAACGCGGCGATCTGCACCGCGAACGTCTTCCCCTTGGCCGGCTTCCGCTCGTGGCTGGCCGCGGCCTTCACCTCGCGGGGTGCCGGGGCGGGCTTGACCTCGCGGGGGGCGGGCCGGGCCTCGCGCGGCGGTGCCGGGGCCTTGTGCTCGACGGCGGCGGGCGGCCGCGTGGGGGCCGGGGGCGCGGCGGCGGGCGGCGTGGCGGCGGCGGGCGGCGCCGGCGGCGTCACGGCGGGCGCGGCGGCCGGGGGGGTCGGCGCGGCGGGCGCCGTGGGCTCGGCCGCCGGCGACTCGGCCGACTTTCCGGTCACGCTGGCGATCACCGAATCGGGATTCAGCTCCCGCTTCGCCTTCGGGGCCGACGGCCCGATGTCGTACCAGCCGAGCCAGTGCGGGACCGCGAAGACCAGCACGAACGTGACCGCGGCGGCCGCGATGCCGATCCAGATGCCGCGGAACGCGGAATCGCGCGGCTCCTCCAGCTCCTCGTCGTCCTCCGCGTCGAGCCACGTGGGCTCCTCGAGGACGGCAAACGGCTTCGACGTCTCGGTCGCGACGGGCGCGTGGTCGTGCTCGATGTGGTCGGGCGCGTCGTGCGCGTGCGCGGGGTAGCGGAGATCGTTGTCCATCCGGCTTGGGCGGTCGTTTTCGTTCAACATACGTCCGTCTTAGCACGGGGTCTTTCGTGCTCCGGCAGGAATAAAGACGGTGACGCCGCGCGGCAGTGCACGGGCGGGCCGCGCTTGACGGAGGCCGACGCTCGACGTAGCGTGCCCCCCATGCGACTCGCCAACCGCATCGCGCTCGTCACCGGGGCCGGCTCCGGCATCGGCCGGGCCATCGCCCTCCGCTTCGCCCAGGAAGGCGCCCGCGTCGTCGTCAACGACGTGAAGGCGGAGGCCGCGCAGGCCACCGTGGACGCGATCGCGGCGGGCAGCGAGGCGCCGCGCGGCCGCGCGGTGGTCGCCGACGTCTCGGATTCGGGGCAGGTCCGCCGCATGTTCGAGGAGGTCGACCGGGAGCTCGGCGCGCTCGACATCCTGGTCAACAACGCGGGCATCGCGGAGGGAGCGGCGGGAGACCGGGAGCGGATCCGGGTCACCGGGGAGGCGCGGCTCGCCGAGCTGATGGGGGGCGGGCCGGTCACCACCCACTGGGACCTCACCCAAGAGATGTCCGACGAGGCGTGGCACCGGATGATCGGGGTGCACCTGAACGGGACGTTCTTCTGCACCCGCGAGGCCCTGCGGCTGATGGCCCGGCGCAACCGCGGGGTCATCATCAACATGTCGAGCGTGGCCGCCCTGATGGGGCTCGAGGCCGCGCCGCACTACAGCGCGGCCAAGGGCGGCATCCTGGCCTTCACCCGGGCGCTGTCGCGCGAGGTGGCCTCGCGCGGGATCCGGGTCAACGCGATCTGCCCGGGCTACATCGACACCCCGATGACCCGGCCGATCTCACCCGTGATGCAGAAGGTCCTGCTGGCCCGCACGCCGCTCGGCCGCTGGGGCGAGCCGGAGGAGGTCGCCTCCACCGCGCTCTTCCTCGCCTCCGACGACGGCGCCTACTTCACCGGCCAGTGGCTCTCCCCCAACGGCGGCCTCCACATCGGATAAGGGGTCAGGTCTTACATTCCGACATTTTC
>Ga0068864_100002640_pt1 | contig 14798 bp, 8 predicted proteins | sample KBSSwiS72_FD_66586 | JGI IMG/M metagenome (GOLD analysis project Ga0068864, IMG submission 66586) | Switchgrass rhizosphere microbial communities from Kellogg Biological Station, Michigan, USA - KBS Switchgrass S7-2 | ecosystem: Host-associated > Plants > Roots > Rhizosphere > Soil ... | reverse complement strand
CGCCTTCGTCGACATCAACTGTTCCGCCATCCCGGAAACACTCATCGAAGCCGAACTCTTCGGTCACCAGCGCGGCACCTTCACAGGCGCGCACGAAAACCGAAGCGGTCTCTTTGAAAAGGCTTCCGGCGGCACGCTCTTTCTCGACGAAGTTGACGCGCTGAATCTTTCCGCCCAGGCAAAGTTATTGCGCGTGTTGCAGGAACGCACTGTTCGCCGCATCGGCGCTCGCGCCAACATCGCGATCGACGTGCGCATCATCTCCGCCACCAACTGTGATCTCGCGCAGGCAGTCGCCGAAGGTCGTTTCCGCCCTGACCTTTACTACCGCTTGCGAGTGTTGCCGTTGCACGTGCCGGAGCTCTGCACGCGTGGTGACGACGTAAGGTTGTTGGTCGAGCATTTTCTGCGCGTGAAGTCAGAGAGAAACGGCCAGCCGCTCAGAAACTTCACCGCGGAAGCGATGCTTGCTCTTTGCGAGTATCCGTGGCCGGGCAACGTTCGTGAGCTCGAAAACACGATCGAGTATGCGTTGGCCATTGGTCTCGAAGATGAGTTAGACGTAGCGGATTTGCCGCCCGAGATTATGAGTGCGCACCAGCAGGCGAGTGCCGACAACTTCCGGCAGGTGCTTCAGGCCTACATGAACGACACGGTCCCGCTGGCTGAGATCGAGAAGCGCTACATTCTTTCCGTGTTGCAGCAGTTTGGCGGCAACCAGGTACGCGCCGCGGCAGCCCTCGGAATCGACCGCAGCAAGCTTTATCGCCGGTTGAAGCAGTACGGCGTGATGGCGGTCAGGTTCATTCAGGAAGAAGACCTGGACGGCATGCAGCTGCTCTCGTCAAAAGCCCACGCTGCGGGAAAATAGGTAGCCTCAGAAGTCAGTTGTAGGGGCGGCCCTCCGTGGCCGCCCCAGTTCCCAGGTTCGTAGGCTGGGGCGGCCACGGAGAGCCGCCCCTACAAACAGCCCCGACTTGCGACAACTGCTCGCTGGCGAGCAGTTGTCGCCAAACCGCGCAGGCGCATTTTGTAAAAACTCAGCAATCCCGTCTCTTTTTCCCCGGCATATCTGTTGCTGAGCCGTTGGCTGGTAACGTTTTCCCTCCCGTCGCTTTGGAGTAGCCATGAAATCAAGGCGTTGGTTGAAGATCGCATTTCTGTTTCTCTTTTTGACCAATTGCTCGGCAGCACTGGGCCAAGTCGAAAAACGTGCCTCAACGCAACTGTTAACCAATCGCGATGTCTTGCGCATGTTGGAGGACAAAGTTGCGCCCGAAAAAATCATCGGCACGATTCTGACGTCATCCTGTAATTTCGACGTGTTTCCTCCCGTGCTGCGCGACTTGAAGCGACGAGGCGTTCCCGACACGATTTTAGTGGCTATGAAGATGGCCCCGGTTGGTCCTCCAGCTCTTGCGGAGGTCGATTCGAAGATTTCCCAGTTGACTGCGCCGGCGCAGATTCCCGTCGGCACAGCGATCGAGTTGGAGACGGCGCGCGCTGTTTCGTCAAAAGACGCGACGGTAGGAAGTCAAATAACTTTTCTTACCACGCGAAGGGTCTTTGTCAATGACATTTTAGTTATAGAACGAGGCGCGGTTGCCCATGCTCGCGTGGTTAAGGTTCAACGAGCGCGCGGATGGGGACGAGCGGGCATGCTCGCCTGGGAGTTGCAGGACGTAGTTGCGGTCGACGGCAAACGGATTCCGATTCAACTCGCTGGCAAACAGAGTGGGAAGAATATGAGTTTCGCCATTGCCGGAGGCGCCCTTGCAACCGGTGCACTAATTTTTCCCTACAGTTCTCCAGTTGCTTTGATATGGGGACTCAAGAAGGGTGACGAAGCAGTCCTTCGTGGCAGCAAAGTCGTTTCGGCATTAGTAGGAGCCAAGACACAAATCGCAGGTTTTCAGCCCCGACCGGGCGGTAATATCCTTCACGACATGGATACCGTTAAGGCTAGTACCGCCCCCCCGACTTCAACAAATTTCGAAAGAGGATTCAGATCCAGAGGCGGTTTCCGTCCCACCAAGCAATAACTTCTCGTGGTAATCTGTTCCATGCGTCTCCCTTCGACATCCAGACCAGTCGATTCAGTAGAACTTGCGCGCGACGTCCAAAGCTCATCTCTCACAACTTTTCGCCTCAGCGTTTTGGTACCTGTCTATAACGAGCGACATGTTGTAGAGGCAAGTTTAAGAAGACTCCTCTCCCTCCACGACAAATCAATAAGCAGTCTCGAAGTTATCGTGGTTGATGACCAGAGCACAGATGGTACGTGGGCCATTCTGGAACGACTGGCAGCAGAAGATTCTCGTGTCGTGCTGCTTCGCAATGAGCAAAACCTCGGCAAGGGCGCGGCATTACGCAAAGCCATCGAGCATTCGACCGGCGACATCAGTATCGTCCATGATGCTGATCTTGAATACGACCCATCCGACATCCCATCGTTGCTTTTGCCTTTCGCAAAGGAAGGCGCCGATGCGGTTTTTGGATCACGCTATCTTTCTGCTCCCTATCGCCGGGCGCTAATGCACCGGCACACTACGATTAACAAGCTTCTCACCTCGGCGAGCAACTGGTTTACGGATCTGAATCTGACTGATATTGAAACGTGCTACAAAGCGGTGAAGACGGATCTGCTCAAATCGATCCCGATTCGCAGCAATGACTTTCGTTTCGAAGTAGAGATCACTTTCAAGCTGGCAAAGCGCCGGGCCAGAATCTTTGAAGCGCCCATTCGATATCTGCCCCGCACCCGCGAGGAAGGCAAGAAGATACGAGCATATGACGGGCTACTTGCTTTTATCTCCATGATTCGCTTTTGGCTCGTGGATGATATTTACATGGAAGACGAGTATGGCTCGCGTATTCTTTCGTCCCTGGAACATGCACGCCGCTTTAATTACTGGATGGGCAAAACACTGCGACCATTCGTCGGTGATCGCGTACTCGAGATCGGCGCCGGCATAGGAACGCTAACAAACCAATTCATCCCAAGAGAACTGTACCTCGCTTCAGACATCAATCCGCATTACATCCGTTACCTGCAATCGTACTCGTACGGTAAACCTTACCTGCACGTGCTCGCTGTCGACGCCGGGAAACCCGAGGACTTCACCGGTCTGAACGAGCAATTCGACACTGCGCTGATGATCAATGTTCTCGAACACGTTCCTGATGAGGGATTGGCTTTGCGAAATCTCTGGTCTGCTCTCGAGCCGGGAGGTCGAGCGATAATTCTCGTGCCCCAACACCCGGCGTTGTACGGCACGCTCGACGAAGTATTGCTGCATCGTGAGCGCTACACGCCGGCGAAATTGGAAAAGGCATTGAGAGACGCCGACTTTCGGGTCGAAAAGACTTTCGACTTCAATCGCGTGTCAGTACCTGGTTGGTGGCTTAACGGCAAACTGCTGCGGCGAACAAAGTTCTCGCGGATTCAATTGAAGATTCTCGACATGGTCATGCCGATCCTGAGCCGGATTGACCGCTTCTGGCCGTGGCGTGGATTGAGCGTCATCGGCGTCGGCGTCAAAGACTGATCGGACCAGCCTAAGTTCTCTCAACTATCATCACCTCGCCATTTCAAGACCAACTAGCGCACTCCAAAAACAAACTGCGTCGACTCTGATGTTAACGCAATTGTAAGCATAAGCGCGTAAGCGAAGAGATGTTCAAACGCGAATACAATAATGAAAGGCCGTGTGCGTAGGTGCAAAAACCGAAAGTCGATAGTGTGATGCCCCGCCTGCGCCAGACAATGGAGACCAGCAGGTTTTCAGACCCGATGGGGTGGTAATATCCTTCACGACATGGATACAGTTAAAGCTAGGGTCTCCTCCCTACTTGAACGAACTTTGAAAGAGGCTTCAGATCCAGAGGCGGCTTCCGTCCCACTAAGCAATAGAGATATCCATCTTAATTTGAAACTGGTATTACTGCCGGCTTTCATGCTCGCTGTAATCACCTTAATCCCTCAGTTCCATCTTTGGTATGTTCGTGGCTCAGAATGGAACGGCTCGTGTGCGCTACTGGATCCTGACGAATTAGCTTACCAGGCGTATACGAACGCTCTCATTGATGGTCGACCACGTCGAAACGATCCTTATACAGGAATAGATGGCGGATCATTTGAAACGCTGTTCTCTATTCAATTCCTACCACCATATGTCGTTGCACTTCCCGCGCGACTACTGAACGTTTCGGTTGACACAGCCTTCATCGTACTGCTTCCGCTTGTCGTCTTTGCGACAGTTTTCGCACTCTGGAAACTACTCTTCGAATTGACGGGAAACACGTTGCTTGCTGCTGTTGGAGCAATGTGTGTCGTTTCCCTGGGTATCGTTGCTGCCCATAGTCCGATACAAATCATCCGGGGTTTTGAGACAGGTTACGATCCGTTTCCCTTTCTTCGTCGCTATATTCCGTCGGTACCTTTCCCGATCTTTCTTGCGATGACATTGTTCGTTTGGCGCGCGCTGACGAAAAAGGTCGCTTGGGCCATCCTGGCCGGGTTGAGCCTGGTTCTGCTCATTTACTCTTACTTCTTTCTTTGGACAGCAGCAGTGGCCTGGATATTCACCATCCTCGCTCTATGGTTCATTGCGAGACCGGTGGATCGAATCAAGGTGGGTGTTGTGTCCGGAATAATCGCTGCTCTGGGAGTTCCTGCGTTAGTGCCGTATCTATGGATGTTAAGTAACAGGGCAAGCGGAATGGATACTGGACAACTCCTTGAAGCCACGCATGCACCTGATCTCGTGCGAGCACCAGAGATATATGGCGCCTTGATAGTTTGCCTGTTTGTTTATCAAATCATTCGAAAGGTGAAATCTTTCGAGCAGCCAAACATTTTATTTGCACTCTCTTTTGCGATAGCGCCATTCCTTGTGTTCAATCAACAAATCGTAACTGGAAGATCCTTACAACCGTTTCATTACGAAGAGTTCATAACGAACTATTGGGTAGTGATTGCTCTCTTTCTCGCGCTCGGGATCTTGCGACCGAAGATTCCCAGGCGAATCATGGCCTACTTCGCCGTGGCCGGCATTGGTATAGCCATCATACTGGGAGCATTCAACATTCGTCTGATGGGCAGTTCAAACATCCGTCTCGACGAGGTTCGCGCCGTAGCGGAAGAGTTAAAGCATCGTGATCAGAGTGGCGGGGTAGTGTTTACAACGGATCGATTTTTAACTAACAGCCTTCCCGCGGTCTCGAAAAAACCCGTTTTGTGGGCCCGATACATGTACACGTTCTCCAACATCAATTCCAAGGAACAAAGGACGAGATATTTTCAATATCTCTACTATTGCGGATTGAAGGAGGAACAGGTTGCGCAAGCCCTGCACGAGGACTTCACAGCACGTTGGGAAGTCTTCGGAGCACATCGTGTCAACTCGGTGCTGGCAAAAAGCTTCTCTCCAATCACTGAGGAGGAAATAGTCAACGCAGTGAAGGAGTACGGATTGTTCGCTACATCGTTCGACGCTAATCTCGCGGTTAATCCTGTCCTGTCGTACGCTGTCGTCTCACCAGGTGAGGACCTGTCAAATTTAGATCGATGGTATGAGCGCAGTGCCGGCGAGCAATACGGAGAGTTTATTATCTATTCGCTGAAGTTGAGGAACTCTGCTATAGCACGCGCGCGTGAAGTTTCACCCGGTAGAGGATGAATGCACCTATTCGTTGCCCGCTGTCTCGCTCGTACCATTTGTCCAGGTTGGAAAGGTCTATCTTCTTTTCCGCCGGCGTAATGACATATGAGAGCGGAAAGCGATCCGCATCAGCCGCGCTGAATTTCGCAATGTAGGCTGAGTATTGATCAACCTGGAGCTGAACATCTTCCGCTCGAATCGGCGCGCCACTGCCACCTAAATGTGGAAACTGCCGTGCGTGACCAAAAAGCGTGGTACGAAAAACAATATAATTCCCGTCCGATTGTTCCGGGTGTAGCATCGCGTCTCTCAGCTTCCCACCGTCATAGCCTGTGAAATAAAGATACTGGTAAAACCTTTCAAGATATTCCTTACGAGGTGTGTAGTAGACCGGGTGATGCTGCGCCCATAGGATCGGTTGCGGAGCGAAAGTCGGCAATACGTTCGCTGTGTTGCTTTCGGTCGCGAGTACTAACCCTTGCCTGTTTTCCGTCTCGAGATAGCGCCCGACACGCGCCGCTTCATCAATGAGTGGGTCCCGCCGAACAGCTCTCTCGAGCGCGACCATCTCGACTGCACCCCAGGCGAGCGACACAGCGCCTACTATTGCAAGAATGGTCGCATAACGCTTTTGCGCGCGGGTGAGCACGTGAAACAGAACCACTATGCCAACAAGCAAAAGATAGTTAACCGCGAACACTTCATAATGAAACGGCTGCAACGATCTACCTGTGAGTAGTTGCTGATTGAAAACTACAAAGGGTGTCAGAGCGCATGACGCCACGAACAGGACCGCCGAGTCCTTCAACTCGATTAGCCGCTTCCGCCATGCGACGGCTAAAAGCAGTAATACCAGAACGCCTATAACCTCAGTAGGGCGAAATAAGTCCGGCTGTCTTGTGAAGACCATGACCTGCGTGGCGTCCAAATCGCCTCCCAAGCCCCGAATCATGGCTATGTAAATCAATAATGGAATCAGAAGCACCGTTCCGAGCGTCGCAGAGATTTTTAAGGCCCGCGATTGATTTCTCTGGACTACGAAGCACAGCAACGCGAAGCAAGCGAACCACGCGAGCGCGGCGGTCCACAGGTAGAAATATGAAAAGATGAGCACAACTAAACCGATGCCGGCGGTTATTGCGTATGCCTTCCAACGCTCCTCCATGAAGGCTCGCCAGGTCAGAGTGTAAAACACGAACATCAGTGGGAAGGGACCAGCGGGTTCATAGCGGCGAAGAAATGGCAAGTAACCGGAATGCAGATCCAGGCCTAGAAGCGGCCCGACCACGCCTTGTCCAATGATGAACGCTCCGAAGCACAGAACGAACAGAGCGCCGGCTGCGGCTGTCCTGCTATCCCCTGTTATCGATCCTATGAGCCAGAAGACCGCCAGACATGAAAGGAAGGCGGTTATAGCTATCGAGACGATGAAAGCTGTAGATGTGGACAACCGGAGCAGCCGAGCTGGAAGTGCGATTGCATACGCGGGAATAAATTGAACGGAAAAGATTGACTCAGGTAACTGCGAACTGTCATTACCGCCAAAAGGGTCGTTCCGCCTGGCGCGTCCGTCTCTTAACGCGTTCACATAAGCTGAGTAGGCCCATTCATCGCCCTGAATCGCAGCATACGAACCTTGCCAATTGCGACCGCGTTCAATCCACACGCGTGATTGCGGAATGATAGATAACAAAGTAATGCCCAGGGCTACGGGCAAGGCAAGACGCCAGCGAGGCGAATTATGGTGAGCCACGGCCCCACACTATAACACCGCTCTGCAAGCTTCTTTCAGATCAGAGTCGTAGCTTCAAACGATACAGATCATAGTCGCCAACACGTTCTCCAGCATCACGTTCGTACCACTGATCGATGCGTGAGAAGTCAAAGTCACTTTGAGCACACACGATCACGTATGTGATCCTGGTTCTCAATGCCTCTTCGCGTGAGAACGCTGCAATGTAGCTCTCATACAAGCGTACTTGTTCTTCAATCTCAGTGTCCTGAATTGGTTTGTGATGAGAGCTCAGGACGGGCAATACTCTTTCATGTCCAAAAATCGCGCTCCGAGTATAGTAGTTCAGAAAAAGGTCGTCTGTTCTGTTGTGAAGCAGTTCGGCGAACCCGCGCGTGTCTACGCCTGAATAATACAAATAAGGATGAACCTTTCGCTCATTCTGTGTGGCGCTGCCAAAATCCAAGCCGCCCAGGCCAACGGCCGTTCCCTGTGACGTCCACGTGGGAAGGTAACGCAGCACTTCGATGTCAGGTGAAAAGACGAGTGAAGGCGCCTTGCCACCCTCACGTAAACCTGAAAGTGTTCCGTCGCCGGTCGACATTGCCTTGAGACGCAGAAGTACCGGCACCATCTGATCGTTAACAATATCCGACTGTGCTCGTGCTCGAGAGGAGATCTCAACCTCTAACACACCCCAGCACAAACTCAGAGCGGCGATCAATAGCACCACACGTGATGAAACAGGTCGCCAGACGAGGCCAAAGACTGTAACTACTCCAACCAGCACAGCGTAGTTCGCGATGAAGTTCTGAAAGTGAAACGGTTGCATCGACCTACCGGTCAACACTTGTTGGTTGAAGAGCACGAATGGTAACAAGGCAAATGCGATCGCGAAAATAGCGGCTTCGTTTTGGCCCTCAACTCTCTTGTGTCGCACACCAATTACCAGAATAGCAACGACGACCAGACCTATGATTTCTGGAAGCCGGAACAGATCAGGCCGGTGAGTTGAAATCATAGTCTGCGTTTCGTCCAGGGTGTGTGCGCGATTCGAAAGTAAGTACAGGTATGCAGGCAGTACTAAGAGAGTAATCCCACCCACGATGGCGAGAGCTTCGAATATACGGCGACGGTCTTGAGGTCTAAAGTAGAACCACAAAAGAGCGGTACACACTAACCACGCTGCCGCCGTGGTCCATAAATAAAGATAGGAGAATACGAGTATCGCTAATATCGCGCCGGCAAACGCAGAATAAAGTCTTCGTTTCGTTTGTTGAGTAAGTGATAACCAAACCAGGGTGCAGAACACGAAGAACAGGAAGAACGAAGCAGCGGGTTGATATCTTCTGAGAAAAATGAGGCCCAGACTTGTTACGTCTGCATTCAGAAATACTCCCAAGAGTCCTTCTCCCGCGGCAACACCGCCGAGACACAGCACGAATATCGTTCCGGCTGCAGCTATTCGATTGTCACGAGTAAGGCAGAGCAGCAGCCAAAACAGCGCAATGCTCGCAAGTAAACCTGCAACTCCGATCAAAATCATGAAGGCCGTTGAAGCTGAGATTCCAATTACTTTTGCTAAGGAGGCGATTACAAAGGATGGGATAAATTGAATGGAAAATGTCGATTCTGGTAGTGGTGCTTTCGGATTGTCGTCTCGCCCAGTGAAAGGATCGTTGCGGCGGGGGCGTCCATCAATGAGCGCGTTAATGTAAGCTGAATATAGAAACTCGTCTCCATCAACAGTCGCGTAAGCGCCATGCCATTGCGAGCCCCGCGTCAGCCACAAGCGAACCTGTGGCAGGAGTGATAATGCGGTCATCACGATAGCCACTAACGCACACCACTTCAGCGACGACCTATTCCACATTGCTTACATTGTAGAGCGAATGAAGATTACTGCTTGCTGATCTTCGAAAATTTTTTGCCAGGCGGGATCTTCTCGAAGCAAAGTAGCGATGGCAGTATTCGGTTCGACCAGTACCGATCGGATCCCGTATTTGTCTAATGGTGTACGCCACGCCTGTTCGCCGTCATGGACCACAAAAAATTCTTCCATAATGGCATCCCCATAAACGTCGGCGCGGCCATCGATATAGACTCGATACTGCGGATAGAGCTTCCAGATCAGATAACCACCCCAGTGATACTCGTTGTAGATCGGCTGAGATATGTTCTGTGACTTAATAAACTCCACTGCTGCAACCGGGAAGTTCTCAGCTTCGACCTGCGGCTGTCTCGCGACTGCGCGTCGCACACTTATGACAGCCACAATCGCTGGAAGAATCACAAAAATCAAAACGCTGAGAACCGGCGCAAAGCCAGATGACTTACTCTTTCGATGAACGGAAAACCAGGACCACAACTGACTTGCGAGTGTTGGTGCAGCCACGAGCGCAAAGAACGGGACATTCCTCGCCGATCGCAGCGTTGCCGCAAGAGTAGCTATCACAATCAACATCTCGCTTGGACGTGGGCGCTTGTTTGACAAAGCCAACACACAAAACATCAAAAGAATCAGGATTAGCAAAGCCAGAAACGTCGGGTCCTGAAAGTTGGGTGTTCTCCACTCCTGGATGTACCGCATCTGGGCCTGGGATTTCAGAGTTTCAATAGGATAAGAGTAAATGCGTAATCCGTTGGGGTTAAGCAGAACCGCAGTACCGGCGAGTACCCCAACTAAGCAAAGCCTGCGAATCCGTAGAAAAATTGAGCTAACAGAATCTTTGTGCCGGATGCGCGCGTCCAGCGCCAGGCCCACAACTGTAATGCCGATGAGAGCTATACCCGCGGCGAAGCCGGCGTGCATGTTGACCCATAGGACCATCAACGGAATTAGCCACCAAACCACACGAGTTTTTTCGTTGCCGCAATACTTATCAAGAATGACCAGAAAGATGCCCGCAAAAAGTATTGAAAACATCTGCGGGCGAACTCCCCACGTCGGCATCGTTGCGGCCGCACACAAAATCGTAACCAGTCCCGCGATGTAAGGTTGACCGGTTCGCTTCAGGCAAAGTCGATACGTGGTCCAAAACGCGGTGGTGATAATGAGCGCGAAAAAGATAATCAATCCAGCAAAACCAGCGACCCGAAAAATTGAATACATCAACACTTCGGATAGCCATTCATGAGTGACCCACTCACTGCCAAAGCGCAGCGTCGAGAACATGTCGGTATAAGGAATGGTCTTCGTTTCGGCGATGTATTGTCCTGTTCTCAGGTGCCACCAGAAGTCCGGATCGCTGATCGGTCTTGCGGCCGCAGCAAAGATCAGGAGCATAAAGAACAGGACCACAAGTCGGGAGCCAGTGAAGTTTGAATGAGACTGATCGATTTCACCCGCCGTCATATCTTCAGAACGGACGGGTGAAACAGTCTTAACCGAATGTGACATTTATTCGACTTAGTGGGCCGACAAATAGAGGAACTGGAGTTTTTAGAATTGCGCCAGGCTGCGGCAACGGCACCTTATCGGCCGCGGCGACGCATAACCAGAAAAACAATTCCGGCGAGTATTACCAGGATTAGGACGATGGTCATCGGGTTCAGTTCCATGTGCTGTGTATTCTCCTTATCGACGAGAATTGTTGGAACGCAATTTTTGTTTGTATAGCATCAACATCAGTCCGTCAATGCTTTTCCACAGCTAAACTTTCAGCTAGTGCCCAATTTGAAAAGCTACAGGTGATCTTGGTAATAAGGGGCCGACCCGACGCTACCGCGTTACGGTACTGACCCGGTCCAGGTAGATTCCTCAAATTAGGGCACTACGAATTTTCAACCTGGTCCAATTTGCGGGTGGTTTTTGCCACAACTGCTCGCCTATGAGCACCCTTCAAGCTCTGCTAATCATTGATCAACACCCCGAGCGTTTAGGGGTTTCGCGCTAAATGCGAAAACAATAAACATTTAGCTCATCGAGGAGTCTTTACCCCACTCCTGGTCCAAGTGGCACATCCGTTGCACCGCCGGATACAAACTAACTGGGCATCAACTACCAAATCTAAGGAGCAAAAAATGAAAGCCATTAAAAACTTCATTAAAGATGAGTCGGGCCTCGAGACTATAGAATACGCGATTGTCGCTGCCATCGTCGCCGCAGTCGCCCTTCTGATTTACGGAGCCGGCTGGGGTGGCAGTGTACAAAACACTCTTAAGAATGCTTCCGCGCAAACCACCAATGCAACCCTGTAAAACTTAATCAGATCCTCGACTTTGATCGTGTTGCACGCAAAGGCGCAAAGGTAGCAAAGACCCCCAACTTCTTTGCGACTTCCTGGCGTCTTTGTGCCTTTGCGTGAACCGTCACATGGCGTCTCTTCTCTTTTCCGCCGCCCTCTTTGTCAGTGCGCTCTTACTCTTTTCCGTACAACCGCTAATCGCGAAGATGCTGCTGCCCTACCTGGGTGGCAGTCCGGCGGTGTGGAACACCTGCATGGTCTTCTTTCAGGTAACGCTTCTCGCGGGATACCTCTATTCGCACCTCCTGCCGCGTAAGATTGGTAAACGCAACCATGCGATCTTTCACTTAGTGTTGCTACTCGCAGCAGCACTGCTTTTGCCAATCGGCGTTTCCGAGAGAGCAGTTGCGTCGCTTTCATCCGCCTCGAGCGCGCCAATCTGGTTGCTAACAACGCTGCTAACAACAGTAGGGCTGCCTTTTTTTATCGTTTCGACCAACGCTCCTTTGCTCCAGAGTTGGTTCTCTCATACTTCGCATCGCCGCGCTCGCGATCCTTATTTCCTCTACGCAGCAAGCAATTTTGGCAGCCTGTTGGCGTTATTGAGTTATCCGCTGCTGCTGGAGCCGAGTCTCAAGCTGCGAGACCAAAGTCTACTCTGGACGGCGTGTTATGTTCTGGGGTTCGTCCTGATCGTCATCTGCGCGATGGTGTTTTTGATAGGCAGAACGAGTCCGATGCCAGTCCAGGAGATAGAGCAAGCGGCAGACGTCCCTCTGTCCTGGAGACGGCGTTTGAGGTGGCTCTCTCTTGCCTTTGTGCCGTCGAGTTTGATGCTCGGAGTGACAACGTACCTTTCTACGGATCTAACCCCGGTGCCTTTGTTGTGGGTTGTTCCGTTATCAATTTACCTGCTCACATTCATTCTCCAATTCTCACGCCGGCAGGCAAACATTCACGTGTGGGGACGCTTTCTCTTACCCCTCTTAACGGTACCTGTAGCGTTCTCACTCGCGTGTGGCATAAGCCAGCCGCTTTGGTTCTTTATACCAGCGCATTTGGCCTTCTTCTTAGCTGCGTGCATGGTATGTCACGGTCAACTCGCTAACGATCGCCCGAGTTCTCAGCACCTGACGGAATTCTATTTATGGCTATCAATCGGCGGCGCATTGGGCGGACTCTTTAATGCCATCCTGGCGCCACTCCTTTTCAGCGGTGTTGTCGAATACCCGCTAATGATTGTGCTCGCCTGTTTAATGCGACCGTGGAAGACTGAGGATTTAAGCCGCCGGGATTTTGTTAGTCCCTTTGCGATCCTTTTGTTGTTGTGCGCGATCGTGCTGACGTTGGAACGATTCAACGCTCACTGGCGCCTCTACCTGATTCTCTTCACGGTTTCCCTAGTCACTGCTTACTTTCTGGTAGAGCGTCCGGTGAGATTTGGGCTGGTCATCCTTGCGGTGCTTGTAGGCGGCGCACTCTATACTCCAGAGCTTGGCACGACCTTGCACGCAGAGCGGAATTTCTTCGGAGTATTGCGAGTGATGAGAGACGGGCCCGGAACTGTCCGCTTTCTCTTGCACGGCACTACGCAACACGGAAGGCAATTCATCGATGAGTCACGTCGTTGCGAGCCACTAAGCTACTACCATCGAGCAGGTCCGTTTGGCTCTATCACCAACGCTTTGGCAGGACAGACGTCGGCGCGGGCCGCCGTGGTGGGTCTCGGGGCGGGGGCCACTGCAAGTTACGCCGTTCCGGGGCAGGAGTGGACCTTTTACGAAATAGATCCTGCTGTTGTGAGAATAGCGCGTGACCCGAGATTCTTTTCTTATGTTGACGAGTGTTCGAATGCCCCGATCAATTTCGTACTTGGTGACGGGCGGTTGCGACTGAAAGAAGCGCCGGAGAACTATTATTCACTAATCGCCCTCGACGCGTTTAGCTCGGATGCCATTCCGCTGCACTTACTCACGCGCGAAGCTGTTGGAGTGTATCTTTCAAAGCTGGCCAATGGCGGTTTGCTTGCGTTTCATATCTCGAATCGACACCTGGACCTCTCGCCGGTGCTGGGGAGCATCGCCGGCAGTTACGGCCTCACCGCGCTAATCATGCGGGATGGAGAAGCGAGTGCGGAAAGTGGGAAAGATGCATCAATCTGGGTGGTATTGGCCCGCAGACCAGAGGATCTAAAGCCGCTGAGTATGGACCCACGTTGGGAAAACCTGGGAACGCCTGAAGGCTTCCGTGTCTGGACCGACGATTTCTCCAACATCTTCAGCGTGATGTGGCGCTAGTTCCGCTCAATAAAATCAAACTGTTGCAAGCTCCGCACGAAAGTATTTTAGGGCGCGCACTTGTTGCGGCTTCGCCGCCCGATGTGAGGCGGGGCTCCGCACAAAAGTATTTTTAGGGCGCGCACTTGTTGCGGCTTCGCCGCCCGATGTGAGGCGGGGCTCCGCACAAAAGTATTTTAAGGCGCGCACTTATTGCGGCTTCGCCGCCGGATGTGAGGCGGGGCTCCGCCCCGCCGTCGAAGTTAGGATTGCGGATGGGCTGTGCCCTTGGTTTGGGCTCTGCCCCAAGCTCTATGGGCCAAGGCCGAACCGAGGGCCCAGCCCAAAACCTTCAGTGAAATTCTCTACGGCGGGGCAGAGCCCCGCCTCACATCCGGCGGCGAAGCCGGAGTGAATGAGTCAAGTTTCAGGATGGGCGCTTGAATTTCAAGACGGTATCTCACATCCGGCGGCGAAGCCGGAGTGAATGAGTCAAGTTTCAGGATGGGCGCTTGAATTTCAAAACGGTATCTCACATCCGGCGGCGAAGCCGGAGTGAATGAGTCAAGTTTCAGGATGGGCGCTTGAATTTCAAAACGGTATCTCACATCCGGCGGCGAAGCCGCAACGGTACGCGCCTAAGACAATTGTCTACAGCGACAGCCGTTAACAGAATGACTACCTAATTCGCCGCAACTGCTCGCTCACGAGCAGTGTTGAACGTGAACAACACTAGTGGTCCAACAACGCACACACTCCCGACAATCAAGGAAACAACCGAATTGCGCGTGATTTGCGAGGTTCTTGTTCACGTACCAACTACGAGCGAGCTTCGTTTGTCGATGGTATGAACGTTGCACTAAACCGCCCCGCACTCGAAATGTTGCCGTGATCGGCAGGAGCGTTCACTCAGGCTGCCTGGGATGACGCCTTCAGTTCT